>JGI10211J34971_10000550_pt1 | contig 30575 bp, 11 predicted proteins | sample Etolagsediment_FD_34971 | JGI IMG/M metagenome (IMG submission 34971)
TTCCTTTTGTGTTTGCCGTCGAGGCCGAGCCCCGACTGTTCCCGGACTGCCATACTGTAAACGGGGCGGACGAAGGCGCTGCGGCGCAGGTGATGCAGCACCTGGCAGCCAAGGGGCACACGGACGTTGGCTTTGCTTTCGACAGGCGCGACGCCGGCACTGTTCACGTTCGCCACCGGCACGGACAGTACCGCACGTGCCTTCAGGAACGTGGGCTGCTCCCCTCTCCGCCCATTGAAGTCACACTCCATGGTCTTGACCCGGAAGACGACGCGAAGGTTCTGCAGCAACTGAGCGAGTTGACAGCCGTCTTCTGCGACACGGACCGGGCGGCCTGCGAGATCATGCGGCTCTGCCTCGCCAATGGCATTCGCGTGCCCGGCGACCTGGCGCTGGCCGGGTACGACAATACCCTCTCGGCACTCGACATGGGACTGACCAGTGTCGAACAGCATTTCGAAGAGATCGGCAAAAAGGCCGTCCGTCTGCTCATAGACGATATCGAGGGGGATATCCATGAGCCACAACACCTTACCGTAGATGCCGAACTGGTCATACGAGGAAGCTCCGGGAAGCAATGAAACACAGACTCGCAATCCTATCCGTAGTGGCGCTGGGTGCGCTGGCCGGCATCACCGCGGTCTACCGGGCCGCGTACACGCCCGAGGAGCTCGCCGCCCGGCAATCGCGTGCGTCCGAGGTCGACTGGGACAACGTCACCGTTGATACGGCCGAACGCATGACGCTGTGCATCCTGATCGGCTCGACGGGACGCGAAGGCAGTTGGATCGAGCAGTTGCTCGAAGAACGGTTCAACATCGAGATCAAGCCGATCTTCCTCGGGCCGGCTGCCTACAGCTATGGCAAACCGCTGATGATGGCCGGCGGCGACGTGCCGGACATGCTGCTGGAGCCGGACCCGATCATGGTCCAGCGCGATGCGTACCACGGGTTTCTCATGCAGTTGCCGCGCCGCGTCATCCTGAAGCACGCCCCGAACTACGTGCGTGCGCTCAACCAGGGAGACGCTGTCGGCTGGCTGTACGCGAACTGGAACGGGCAGAACTACGGCATTCCGAACACGTTCCTCTCCCTGCGCTGGTCCGTGCCTGGTGTCTGGCGCGCGGACTGGTTGGAGAATGTCGGGATCGACACCGTGCCGGAGACGCTCGATGAGATGCACGAGGTGCTTCGGCGGTTTACGTTCGACGACCCGGACGGCAACGGCAAACAGGACACGTGGGGCATGTCCGGCGACGTTACCAACTGGTGGTGGGCGTCGTTCGCCGACATCTTCGGTGCCTACGGTGTGCTGCCGTTCGACTGGATGGAACGCGACGGCGTGGCGGTGTGGGGCGGGACATTGCCCGAGGCCAAGCAAGCGCTGGCCGTGCTCCGGGCATGGCACGAGGAAGGGATCATCCACCCGGAATTCGTCACGGACAAGAGCCGGGAGTCGTTGCACCGCAAGTTCTACAACGGCGTCACCGGCTACATCTACTACGATGGCAAACACCAGGTGCTCGATCCGGACGAACCGAACTCGCTGGTGCAGAAGATGAAGACGCTGAACGCCGATGCCAGGGTCGTCTGCGGTGCGTTTCCGACCGGTCCGGAAGGCAAGCGCGGCGGCCGCGTGTGGTCGGGTGGACACGTGGTCGCGTTCGGCCGGCATATGGAGGAGCGACCGGCCGATGTCATCCGCGTCCTGCGCATCTTCGACACGATCGTCAGCGACGAGGAGCTCTACCTGGACTCGCACCTCGGCAAACGCGGCGAGCACTGGGATTTCCGCGACCCGGCTGTCGGGCCGAGCAGTGGTGTCACACGAATTGGCGATTACACCGACACAAACGTAGCCAGACGCGAGTGTCTCGGCAGCATGGAGAGCGGCCCGTTCTTCCCGCTCTGCGGCGCCCCCGACCTCGTCGATAAGTACACGCCCAAGAAGGAGATCGACTTCAACTGGCGCTACCGCCACCCGGACTGGGCGCTCAGGGACGTGCTCGGCAAACCCGATGCCGTGCCGTCCGCCGGCGAGCTGCTCGGGGACCTGCGTAATTACCAGATGACTACGTTTGCGGAAATCATCCGCGGCGACCGGCCGCTCGACTACTTCGAGGAGTTCGTGAGCAGTTGGATGCAACGCGGCGGCGCCCAGATGACTAAAGAAGCCACTGAGTTGCTCAGAGAAAAAGCCAGGATCTACGCGGAAGTAGGTGCGCAGTGAGGAATGAAGCGTGAAGACGTGAAGCGTGAGAAGGCCGGGCGTTCCCGGCGTCACGAAGTCACAACGATGCCGAATGCCGCAACGAGATACAGGAAAGTACGATGACTGATTCTCCAGACAACGTGTCGCTTTGGCGGACGTATGTGAAGCATCGCCAGCTCTTGCTCATGCTCGTGCCGGGCATGCTGTGCTTCGTGATCTTCTGCTACCTGCCCATGGGGGGGCTGGTCATCGCATTCAAAGACTACCACATGGACGTGGGCGTACTGCACAGTCCCTGGAACGGGTTTGCGAACTTCGCGCGGCTCTTCAACGGCGCCGACTTCCTCCGCGCTTTGCGCAACACGCTGACGATCAGCCTGCTACGGCTCGGCTTCGGCTTCTTCGCGCCGATCATCCTCGCACTGCTTCTCAACGAGGTGCGCGTGTCCTGGTACAAACGCACCGTGCAGACCGTGACCTACCTGCCGTTCTTCTTCTCGTGGGTGGTGCTCGGGGGCATCTTCCTGATGCTGTTTTCGATGAAGGGCCCCGTGAACCAGATCGTGGTGTGGTGTGGCGGCGACCCCGTGCAATTCCTCACCAGCGACGCGTGGTTCATCACAATCCTGATCGTGACCGGGATATGGCAGGGCGTCGGTTACGGTGCGGTGATTTATCTGGCTGCACTCGCGGGCATCTCGCCAACACTCTATGAAGCGGCCGTGGTCGACGGCGCTGGGCGCTGGAAGCAGACCGTGCACATCACGCTCCCGTGCCTAATCCCCACGATCATCACCCTGTTCATCCTGAATCTCGGAAGCATCATGACCGCCGGATTCGACCAGATATTCAACATGTACAATCCGCTTGTCTACGACGTGTCGGACATCATCGACACGTACGTGCTGCGCCGCCTCATGACCATGGACTTCAGTCTGGCCACCGCTGCCGGGCTGTTCAAAGCCGTGGTCGGATTGGTTCTGGTGGTGACGGCGAACTCCGTGGCCAAACACCTGAGCAAAGGCGAACAGGGGGTGTGGTAATGCACCGAACGCCGGGCGAAAAACTCTTCAACGTCGTGAACCTCTTCTTGCTCGCGGTGCTGACCGTGCTCGCGGTGTACCCGTTTGTCTACACCGTGTCAATCTCGCTGAGCACGGCCGGCGAGGCGGCGCGGGACGGGCTTCACCTGTATCCGCGCGAAGTCAGTTTCACGGCATACGAGATGGTCCTGAAGAACGAGGAGATCGTGATCGGCTACATGAACACACTGTTCCGCACGGTCGTGGGCACGTCACTCACGCTCCTGATGACGTGCCTGTGCGCTTACCCGTTGTCCAAGAGGTGCCTGCCGCACCGGCGCGCCATCACCTTCGGGATTCTGTTCACCATGCTGTTTCACGGCGGCCTGATCCCCACGTACCTGCTGATCAAAGGCATCGGGCTGACCAACAACCGGCTGGTCTACATCCTGCCGACCATGGTCAGCGCGTTCAACGTGATCATCGTCAAGAACTTCTTCCAGAGCATCCCGGACAGCCTTGCGGAGAGCGCCAGCATCGACGGAGCCGGCGACTTCCGGACACTGTTTCAGATCTACATCCCCCTGTCCAAACCCGTGCTTGCCACCGTGGCGCTCTGGACCGCGGTCACGCATTGGAACATGTGGTTCGATGCCCTGATCTACATCACCGACGACCGCAAGCAGGTCATGCAGATGTTCTTGCGCCGCATCGTGATCGAGAACAGCACGGAGATGATCGAGAAAGGCCTGATCAACCCGGACCTGACCCAGTTCACCCCGGAGACGATCAAAGCCGCCACGGTCGTCATTACCATCCTGCCTATGCTTCTGGTCTACCCCTTCGTTCAGAAGTACTTCGTCAAAGGCATCATGCTCGGCGGGGTGAAGGAATGACTATGCACCGGAACAACACGATGAAGAAACTGCTAGTGCCGCGCGGCAGAAGTAAGGTGCCAGTCGATTGCCCTATTCCGGATGCCGGAGTGCTTCCTCGGGGGAGCGGGCATACCCGTAGGTTTGCCACTCGTTGCACTCGTTGCTGCCTCTGGCAGCCCGTCTCCCTTCGGTCGGCTGTCCCGACTCCGAGGGAGCGGCCCGGCGCCGGAAGAGGACAACCCGACGGGCGTCGGTCTTTCGGCGCACAGCCGCGCCGTCGGAGAACGACGATGCTCCGGCATCGCCTTTTCTCCGGCGCCGCACCTGAGCATCCGAAATGCCGGCGTCGACTGGTCCCTTACTTCTGCCGCGCGGTACTAGGCATCCTGGCCGTGAGCACGGCAACGTATATGGCAGCGCAGGAAGCCCCGGAACTCAGGAAGTATGGCGTCGATCCCCGGCTGATGGTCGACGGCGTCTACCGTGGCCGGTTTGCACCGGACGCCGACTACGTCTTGGATGGCAAACTGGCCAATGACTTCGAGCTGCCGCCCATGCCGTACGAGTTCCTGACGGCGAAGGACGGCTACAAGCCGAGACTGTCGAAGGTCCCGCCGCCCGGCATGCACCCGCGGGTGCTCATGAGTCCGTCGGATATCGACGACCTCAAGAAGAAAGTCGCTCTCGGCGACGCCGCGGATCGCTGCTTCCGACTGGTCTGGAATGACATTCTCGCTGGCTCCAAGCGTGGCGACATCCTCAGCATGGCGCTGGAGGCACTTTGCACCGACAACACGGAGCTGGGACGCAAGGCGGCGGCGGAGGTCGTGGAGGAGGCGAAGTTCAAAGAGCCCATGGTGGACCTGATGAACTCGGAGCCGTTCATGGACCCCATCCGGGACAGCTGGTACTACTACGCCCGTCTGTCGGTGAGCAAGGTCGGCGGAGTCATATACCGGGATGCCTACGAGCAGGGCGGCGCCGAACGCGTTCACGAGCTCGCGAGGAAGGGTGTCGAGTTCGGCTACGACAATGACCGGCAGAGCTCGGGATATCTCTTCAATACCTCGATCATGTTCTACGACTACACGCATCCCTACATGACCGAGGAGGAACGCACGCTGCTCCGCCGCGTCATCTCCAAGTTGACGAAGAACCGGTACACCGCCGGCATGGGACTGCCGGGAAACATGTTCATCAACAACCACATGAGCATGGGGGAAGACCTGCTCCTGCTGGCATTGGCGATCGAAGGCGAAGAGGGGTATGAACCGCGCATCCTCGAACAGTATGGCCCCGCCGTGAACAACAAGATCACCTACGATGTCTCGCTCGGCGGCCATCTGCACGAGAAATGCAAGGGCTTCTTGCCGGAGCGCGCCACGCTGGCCATCACTCGGCGCGCCCTGCCGCTGCTCAGCAACGACCACCTGATGGCGATGGTCTGGGCCAAGGTCATGGACTCGGTCAATATCCACAAGGGCGTTGCCGACCTCGGCAAGTTCGCCGAACTCCCCCGGCAGTGGTGGATGGGCTACGGCAGCGGCCCGTGGATGGATCAGTTCTTCAACTGGGCCTTCCTCCTGAAGTTCGCCTACCCCGACTCCGAAGTGGTCGACTACTTTTACAAAGAGCGCCTGATGGACATGCGATTCGGCGACTGTGACCTCGACCCCGAGGCGGAGATCCCGAAACCAAGGATTCGGTACACGCATCGCGACGTCATGCTGCTGACCGTCACCGACGGTCTTCGCGACGCCGACGGCAAGGTCATTAACTACGACAAGACCGGCCTGCCGAGAGAAGTCCTGAGCCGCAAGGCCGCCTGGGTGGACATGCCGCGCGGGGTGGCCATGAGCCGTTCGTCCTGGGACAAAGACGCGTTGTTCGTCCATTACGAGTGCCGTAGCGACGTCTACTCGGCTGGGCATGAAACTCCCGAAGCCGGGGACTTCAACCTCTTCTCGCACGGCGTGCCGTGGAGCGTGCGGCGGGAGTGGTACGTGGACTGCTACTTCCGCAACATGGTCCTGATCGACGGCTATGCAGGCGTCTACTCGCCCGTCTGCGGCAAGCTGATGAAGGTGGAGGACAGCGACGCGGCGACGACGTTCATCTCCGACCAGACCGACCAGTATAACTGGCGCAAGATCGAGAAGCTCTTCTACTCCTGGCACCCGCTGATCACGGAATTCCCGGCGGAGGGAGAGCGTTTCCCCGGCGGCAAGTGGGGCCGTGACTGGGAAGTCCCGTTCCACAAGCACATGCGCGAATATCACGAGGGCCTGGCGGGACTCGACTGGGGCAACTGGCATGGCGAGACACGCGGGCCGGAGATGTACCAGCGATGGAACGAGGTGGACCACGTCTTCCGGACACTCCACATGACCAAAGGCGAGAATCCATATGTCCTCGTCATTGACGATGTCCGCAAGGACGACAAGCCGCATCAGTACGACTGGCTGCTGCACTTGGAGCCGGACGTCACCATCTGGAAGGGCGATAGCTCGGTGCGCGGTCGCCATCTCTCCAAAGGCATGCCTCAAGACCGTACCACCGACCTGATTCTGTGCCTGCGGGATGCCGGGGAGCGACGCTACGACTCCTACGGACTCAAGTGCCACCGCGAGCCGGCCAAAGGCGATCCGCTGCTGCTGGTCCGGGTACTCTGGCGCAACTCGTCATTCGCCTTCCCCCAGCCCGCCTTCGAGCAGGGCTACGGCACGCCGCGCGTTCGCGTGCCGGCCGCCGCCGTCGATCCCGAATTCCGCATCCTGCTCTTCCCACACCGCATGGGCGACAAACTGCCGATCACCCAATGGAGCGAAGACCGCACCAGGCTGACGGTCTCGGTCGGCGGCAACCAGGACGTCTACACCTTTGCCAAGACAGACCGCGAGCGCACCGTGTTCGCCATGAGCCGCAACGGCAAGCCGGCCGCCACCACTCCCTACGGCCCGGTAACACCAGAGCTCGACACTCCCTTCGGCTGGACGCCCGATCGGAACTTGGGCGGCGAGGTCCGCAGTATGCTGATCAGCGGCGAATCTACCGTGAAACTGAAGGACGCGCCACTCGGCATGGAGATCCGCTACACGCTTGACGGTTCCGCACCGGCTGCGGACTCCGCAATCTACACCGGCTCGATCACCGTCAGCGATTCCTGCACGCTCAAGGCCAAAACCTCCGCGCGCTACTGGCCGCATAGAGAAGACAACAGCTCGGAAGTCCTGGAAGTGCGTATCGATGTTGTCGGTACTGCCAAACCTGCCGGTGCTGTCGGAACTGCCGTGCCGGGGCTGAGCTGCGAGGTGTTTGAGATGCGGCGCAGCATCTTCGACGACCGGACCGGCATCTTCACCGGCAAGACCAGTATGCTGCCGCCGCTCGACAACGAGCACCCCATCCTGGCCTGCCGCACTGCGGACTTCGCAATCCCGGAGGCAAAGCCCCGGGCCCCTGCCGTCGAGATGGAGAAGGGGTTCTTCCGCTACCGGGGCTACTTCCGGGCGCAGGCGGACGGGGTGTACGGCTTCAAGGTCAACTCCTGCGGGCCTGTGGCCCTGGCCCTCGCGGAGCGCGACGTCATTCGCGTCACCGGCGTCTACGGCCTCTCGCAGAAAGACCGCTACGGCCAGGTCGCGCTCCAGGCCGGCCTGCATCCCGTCGAACTGACCGTCTGCGACCCGGTTTTCTGGAAGGCCGGACGCGAGGGACCCTACGCCATCGACGTCGCCGTCATGCCGCCCGGCGCAACCGAGTATGCGACGATCCCGGACGCGCTGCTGTCCACCGACAAGGCCGAATTGCGCTTCCAGGAGCCGCCCGAGCCGCCTGCGGGCAAAGCTGTCACGGCGCGCGAGCCGACCGTACCCGGTCTGGTCATGAACTGCTACGACCGCCTGGCCATGAATGCCAGCATCCCCTACAACGGCCTGGCGCCTGAGCACTTCGACATCGGCGAAGCAGAAGCCCCCTATCTGACCCGTCCCGTCCTCGAGTTCGAGGGCAGCGACAACGCCGGGCGACTCGTCGAGTATGCCGGCTACCTGATCGCCGACCGCGCCGGCATCTACGAATTCCAGCTCGACAAGGATGGCGGCAACCAGTTGCGCATCGACGGCATCGAGATCGTCCGCAACCGCACCACTGCCGAGACCCTGCCCGGACGCATACGGCTCGATGCCGGACTGCACGCGTTCTCCCTGCGGTTGGCACAAAGCCGTCCGGCTCTCCTCGTGAAACGCCCCGGCAGTGCGGAGTTCGCAGCGGCGCGCATCGGCATGTTCACCCGTCCGACCTCTGCGACGTCCGCAGACGACGGACGGATGCTGTGCCGGCTCGACGGCGAGAGCCTGAACGGCGACCTGCTGGATGCCAAGGTCAAGGGCGTCAAAGCCGTGCTGCGGAAGGGGACACTCACCGACGGCCGCACGGGCAAAGGCATGAAACTGGGTGGCGACGACTCCTGGATCGCAGTCGAAGGTCTGGCGACACCCGAGAACGAACTGTCCCTGGCCTTCTGGGTCCGCTTCGACGAGATCCGGGACCGGGGCCTGGTGGCATTCTCCGGGGGCGCCCATCCCGAGGGGCGGATTCGCCACACCAACGTCTGGGCCAACTACTGGCGCGGCTCCGAGCTGGCAGCCTACGACCTGGCCACGCTTGGTGCGCGTGACAAAGAGAAGAAGTGGGTCCACGTGGTGATCACCTGGGGCGCGGAAGTCCGCGTCTACGCCAATGGCGAATTGCGGGCGTCAGGCGTCAAGAACGTCCCTTCCTGCCACGCTCACGTCACCGACATGACCCTCTTCAAGGACCAGGCGTTCACGGTCGATGATGTCATGCTCTTCAACAAGGAGCTGGATGTTACGGAAGTAAAGAATCTCTACAGCAGGGGCAAGTGATGATGTTTGGATGGAAGAATCATACCGGACGGAACGCGGCGTACGCGAGTGCAATCGTGCTTCTGTTGTCGCAGTTCGGTAGCATCGCAGCTTCCGGGGCTCCCCGGTACGGGCCCGTAGCCCGTTTTGCGCTGGACACAACACCGGCCGCGGGTGAGCAACCCGTTGTCGAAGGCTGGCCGGCGGCGAAGCTCGACACCAGGGATGGCGGGTTGCCTGCGCTCGTGGCGGGCGCGGCGCCACACACCGGCAAGGCTTGGGACTTCTCCCGGAACAACGCCTGTCTCGTCGCTCCCTACGGGCCGCCAGCCTACTCGCTGGGCGACATCGAGAATACCGACGGCATCACGCTGGCCTTCTGGGTGAAGCACAAGTTTGAGATGCGCGACCAGAACCATCGGTTGATGACCTGTCACGGCATCGATGTGCCCATGAACAAGGGCTTCCATCACCTGGGTGTGATCCTGGATGGGGTTGTCCATATACCGCTGTCACCGGGCGGACGCCCGAAGTCGCCACCGGTCATGGATGGCGCCTGGCACCACGTTGCCGTCACGGCAGACTTCAGAATGAAGACGCAGAACGCGCATGCTTATATTGACGGTCGCCGCGTCAATACGGTTGACGGCCGTTTCCTGAAGTCGTTCAACCGTGCGGATGCCGGTGCAAGATTCGCGATTGGTGCGCGAAGTCCCGGTGGCGCTTACCCGTTCCGTGGCAGTCTGGACGACGTCCGGTTCTACGACCGCGCCCTTAGCGACGACGAAGTACTCGCGCTTTTCGAAGGGCCCGTGTCGGCCGGCGCCGCGCGCGAGGTCTGGTTGCCGGATGTGTGCGCGCTATCGGCTACCGCGCCTGACGGTGCGGCCGTGCAGTGGTCAAAGCAGTCCGGCCCCGGCGATGTGACGTTCAGCCATCCCGCCGCCCGTACCGGTACGGCCGCTTTCTCTGAGCCGGGTGAGTATGAGTTGGCTTTCACGGCAGCGGGCATAGCGCGCAAGATGGCCGTCACTGTACACGCCGCGCAGGCACCGGAACTCAAGGCGGACGGCCTGTTGCTGGCGGTTGGTGAACGTGCGGCGACACTGCGGGCCGAGGTGACAATTCCGGGACGACCGGGTGTCCCGCCGCAGAGCATTCAATGGCGGCAGGTAGCGGGCCCCGAGGGCGCGGCCATCGCAGCCCCCTCCATGCTTGATACGACGGTCGCACTGCCTGGTCCCGGGGTCTACCGGTTCGAACTAACCGCCGGCTACGGGGGACTCGACACGTCCACGACGCTCGACGTTTACGCCCCCAAGGCGGAACGGGGCGAGAGCTATCTGAAGCTATTGCAGCCGATTTATGCCGTTGGTTTCGAGCGGCCGGCGGCGAGCAATGGTGTGCTGTGGGAGGATTTGTCCGGCAATACGGGCTACCGCACGCGTGGCAAGGCGGGACCACTTCCGGTTATGACGAACGGTGCGCGTCCCTTTACCGGGTACGCGTGGGATATGCGGCAATCGACGGCCGCCGTGCAGGTCTACAACCGCGTCAGCAATGTGGGGTTCGGCGACGCCATCATACGGGATGGCGCTGCTGTGGCACTGTGGTTCCGCGGAGATGCGGAGGACATTGGCCGTAACCAGAAGCTACTTGGCGCCTCCGAGTGGCACATCGTCCCAGCCGGCTTTGGCGATCGCGACTACGGCGTCCTGTTCCAGATGTCCGGTACGGAGATCAATCGCCACATTAACAAACCCGAAGGCCGGCTGTTCGACAATGAATGGCACCACCTTGCCGTCAGCCTGGACTTCCGCGCCGCGACCAACAACATCACGTATTACCTGGACGGCGCGGCGGCCGGCAGCGATACGCACGTGATTGAGGACCTGCTGAAGGACGGGTTCAAGTCCGTTCGCGTCGATCACTGGCACATTATCGGGGCTCGCACCCCTGGTTGGCAGAGCTTCAGCGGCGACCTCGATGATGTCGCTGTCTTCGACCGTGCACTCAGCGCCGCAGACATCGCGTTGCTCTACAACGGCCCGTCGGTCGAGCAGCTCACCGAACTGGCCTCGTGCAAGCTCACTGTCGACGCGGGCCGGGACCAGGCTGTCACGCTGCCCGCGGCCAGGATCAACCTTCGCGCAACGGTGGCGGGCGCCCCACGTGGGACATCATTTCTCTGGGAACAGGTTTCGGGGCCGGGCAAGGTTGTGTTTGCCGACGCGGATGACGACAAGACAAAGGCAACCGTGCAACATGCGTTCGACGAGATCAGTCCCGACTACGCCGAGTACGTGCTGCGCTTCACAGCAACGACCAAAGCCGGAATCGCGGTGTTCGACGAAACAGTCGTGTCTTTCTACACACCTTCCGGCAAACGCCCCCGGAAGCTGAGCGCCACGCCAACGCCGGGCGTGCATCCACGTGTTCTCTTCACAGCAGAGGACCTTCCCGGCATGCGCGAGCGTGCCCGGACCGTGCCGGTGGCCGTCAAGGCGCTGGAACGTGTCCGCGCGACGACATGGGGACAGCTCAACAACGTTCAGGGAACGCTGGGCTATGCCTATTCCGCCTTGCGGGACGGGAACGAGAGCGTCGATGTCGTTCCGGTCGTGGAAAACTTCGTGGGGGATGTCTACTCGAACCTGGGCGGTGGCGGGACGCTGTACGGACACCTTTGGGCCGCCGGCCTGGTCGCATTGATCGACGAGGATACAGACAAGCTGCAGGAACTGGGCCTGGTGCTGTCGCGACTCGCGGCGAAGCACCTGGCGTTCTACGAGCCGAACTACGAAAACGCACTTACCCACGAGATCAGTGCGACGCTGGGCATGGCCTACGACGTGCTGTTCAACAGCATGACCGACGAACAGCGACGCGCCCCGCGCGAGCTGCTCTCGCGCATGACACGATTCCGGCAGAGCTGCGGCACGGCCGTGAGCATCGATGCGGACAACTCAACCAACTGGAAGGCCTTCCACGATCACATGGTGCTTGCCACTCTGGCGATCGAAGGCGAGCGCGGGTACGACTCGCGTGTCTACGAGACGCACAAGCGCAAGCAGCGGGCTTTCCTTACCCGCTACGGTGCCTTCACGTCGGGCTGTGCACACGAGGGGTGGGGGTACTTCTTCTTCGGCATGTCCAACGCGTCGCTGACCGGCCTCGCGGTCGCACGGCGTGACGAGAACTTCTTCGAGACCACCAACCTTCCGCGCGCACTCGATGCCATGTTTCGCCAGGTAGCGCCGTTCGACCGGGCCATCCGCGCGAACGGCGACACGATTGGCGGCCGGATCGACGCCCCCCAGGCGTTGACGTGGGTCGCGCGCCACATGTACCCGGATGATCCGGCGGTCGCCTACCTGCAGGATGGGCTGACGGACGGCCTGGTGGAGGGCACCAAGGACCAGCGTGGTCTGAACGCGCTGGGCATCCTCTTCGGGGCGGAGGCGAACATGGACACCACGCAGCAGGACACGGCAGAAGCTGCCGGGCTCCCGCTCGACCTGTTCTGCAGGGACACCGGGCTGATGAGCTGCCGTTCGAGCTGGGCTGACGATGCCGTGCATCTGACGTTCCGCTGCCGCACGGACAAGTACTTCCTCGGGCACATGCACCCGGATGTGAATTCGTTCGAGCTCTGGGCGAACGGCCGCGAGTGGTTCATCGATCCGGGGAAGTACGCGGGCCAGAATGATCTGCATGCGACGGTACTCATCGACGGTATTGGCGGGGGAGGGTGCCTCAACTGGTGGACCTGGCCATCGCTGCCAGGCATTTTCGAGTCCTTCACATCGTCCGACCAATTGGTGATGGGCGTTGGCAACGCCAAGCCCTTCTACGATTACACGCCGCACCAGCCGCAGGGCCCGCCAAAGGCGGAACCCAGGCGCACAGCGCCCGCGCTCAAGTCCGAGCCGGTAGTGGATCACGGATTGCGCTGGCGCGACTTCATTTACAGGGACGACGGCAAGAGCCCCGTGCCCTACTGGCGTGAGAAGCCTGTAGGCTACGACTTCGGGTACATGTCAGGCCAGGCCCCGATCTACAGCTATAACCCGGTCCTGCGTGCCAGGAGGACGGCCGCACTGGTGCGTGGTATGCACCCCTTTGTAATCATCGCCGACGACATCCAGAAAGACGATGCGCCTCACCGTTACACCTGGATCGCCAACATGCCGCGGCGGGATGAGATCGTGGTGGAGTCGCAGGATCAGACCTCCATGGTGCTGCGCCACAAGGACGACGACACCGGCGGGGCACGCCTGCTGGTCAAGGTTCTCAGCTGCAAGGGGAAGCCGAAGCTCGAGCTTGAAGAGTTCGTGATCGAGACGTCGAGTACGCCCGTCACGCGCATGGCGATCACAGTTGACGATGTTGTGCGCCCCGATTTCGTCGTCATGCTTTATCCGTTTGACGCCGGTTCGGACCCGCTGCCCGACGTGAGCCACGCCCAGGGGGGCATCACCGTCCAAATCGGCAACCAGACCAATCTTCTGCGGATCAAACAGGCGGCAGACGGGCAGCGCGAGATGGAGGCAGTAACCGCGGGGACACCGGTGGACGAGTGAGTCCAATCAACCTTACTCCCTCGACCAGGACGAACCAAGAACCAGGAACGAGAAAGGAATTGCAAACCATACGCACTTCAATTTTGTCCATATTGCTGACGACTGCCGCAGTCTGTACCGGAGCAGCAGAAGCATCGGAGACAGCGGGGCGGGCTTACCGCGGTCGTTTCACCCCCGACGCCGACTACGTCTTGAGCGGGCAGTTGCACCGTGATCTGCCGTCGTTGCCGGCCGTTCCCTACGACCTCAAAGCACCGGGCTTCGCGGCCGAGCGGATGAGTCAGGTGCCGGCAGCGGGCGTGCATCCGCGCGTGGTGCTCAGCCCCGAAGATTTGGACACGATCCGCGCCACCTACGCGAAGGGCGGCGCGGCGCCGACGGTCTTCCGGATCACGGTCAAGGACATGCGCTACAAGGCGGCGCACGAGCAACCGTATCGCACCGACTACAGCCACGCTCCCTGGAAGGGCGTCAACGCTGTGACGTGCCGACTGCTGCTGGCGCATCTCGACAACGACGAGGCGGCGGGGCGCGAGGCCGTGAAACTCGTCATGGAGCACGCGCGCTTTCTCGACCCCATGGTCGACCTGATCAACTCCGGCGCAGAATCCCAGGCGTGGAAGGACAACTTCTACTACTTCAGCCGGACCGGTCTCCGCGTGGGGGGCGTACCCTACACGGAAGCCTATCACCTGGGCGGAACGGAGAAGGTCCGCGCCCTGGTCCAACAGGGCGTGGAGTTCACTCTTCACGACAACCAATACGCCTACACCTCGCTGGGAATGGAGTACGACTACGGTCACCGCTTCATGACCGACGAGGAGCGGGCCTTCGTCCGCTCGGTGATCGCCCGGTCGTCGGCCGGCAAGTACACAACCGGCATGGAACTGCCCGGCCACATGTTCATCAACAACCACATGAGCATGGGCGCGGAGTTCCTGACCATGGTGCTGGCGATCGAGGGCGAGGAAGGCTACGACCCCCGCATCCTCGAGGCCTACACGCCGCGCCTGGTCGACAAGATGACCTACGACATTTCACCCGACGGCGTGCTCTACGAGAACGTGAAGGGCTTCATCCCGATCTACCCCATCTGGGCAGCGGGGCGCCGGGGCGAGCGCAACCTGCTGCGCCATTCGCACCTCATCGCCATGATGACCGCGAAGGTCCAGAACATGCAGAACCTGCACAGCCGCTACATTGCCCGACAGCGTCATCGCCAGGGCTGGCGGCTGCCGGCGGTGGGGCAGGGCGGCGAGGAGGAGCGCTTCTGGACCGTGGGCACCGGCAGCGGCCCCGGGGGCGACGCCTCGTTCTTCTGGAACTGGCTGCTGCGGTACTTCTACCCCGATGACAAGGTGATCGACTACGCCTACCACGTGACCCTCGGCACCCAGAGTTACGACTGCTTCGACGGGAGCCTCGAAGGCGACGAGGCGAAGGGCCGCAACTACGGCGGCAAGATCCACTACAACATGCGCAGCCTGAGCGACCTGATGCTGCTCACCGCGAGCCAGGACGACGGCGTCGAGGTCAGCAATCCCGATGAACTGCCGAAGCACATCACGGATCGGCCGCTGGCATGGGGGGACCTGCACCGCGGCCTCGGCGTCGCGCGTTCGTCGTGGGACAAGGACGCGACCTTCATCCACTACGAATGCCGCAGCGACACCTACCATGGCGGTCACGAGACGCCCGAATACGGCGATTTCACCCTCTCGGCCGACGGCATCGTCTGGTCGCCGTATACCGGGGCCTACATGGACTGCTACTTCCGGAATATGGTGCTGATCGACGGGCTGGCCGGTATCTACCCGCATGCCCTGGCGAAGATGATGTCGGTCTCGAACAATGAGCATGGTGCGACCTTCGTCTCGGACGCGACGCATGGCTACAACTGGGGCATGACCGGCGGGATCTGGGAGATGGACCATCCCTGCATCGATACGCCGTTCCTGCAAGGTTGGAAAGAGAGTGGCTACGCGGCCAGTCGGATCACGGAAATCTCGCCCCATCCCGTGATGCGCAGCTTCTACGAAGGTTTCGCCCACCTCGACTGGGGACCGTGGCACGGCGAGAACCGTGGGCCGATACGGCTCAAGCAGTGGAACGATGTCGATCATGTCTTCCGAGCCCTGCACCTGGTCCGCGGCAAGCACCCCTACATCCTCATCTGCGATGACGTGAAGAAGGACGATCAAGTTCATCAATACGACTGGTGCCTTAACCTGATCGGCGAAGCGGTGCTGGCCCACGCTGACAGTGCGGCGCGCAACCGTCACCTGCAGAAGAACGCAGACGGCACGATCCAGGCCGATCTCCTGCTCACGGTCGGGGATGTACCTAACCAACGAGAGACCCGCCCGCTTTTCGGCTCGGCCGTGCCGCACATCGCGGCGAAAGCGCGTCCCGGCGACCCCATGCTCCTGGTCCGTGTGCTCTGGCGGAACACCAACTACGCCTATCCGCTGCCGAGTCTGGAGGAGGCGTGGAAGTTCAAGCGCGTCAAGGTGCCGGCCCTTGCGGTCGAGCCGGAATTCAAGATCCTGCTATATCCGCACCGGTATGGTGCCCCCCTGCCCTTCACCAAGTGGAACGACGACCGTACGCAGTTGACGGTGCGTATTGGCTCAGAAAGTGACCTGTATACATTCGGCAAGACCAAACGCGGACGTACGGTCTTCGCCAGGGAACGCGACGGGCGACAGGTCTGTCGCAGCAACGAGTCCCCAGCCGCGCCTAAGCTGGTGACGACTCGCGAGTGGACAGTAGACGGCAACCACCCCGACTCGGTCCGGACCGTCCGCTTCGCCGGCGAAACCCAAATTGAGCTGGAGATGCCGGCAGTTGGCACAGCCATCCACTACACGCTCGACGGGGGCCTGCCGACAGAGAAATCCCCAAGCTACACCGGTCCAGTCACGGTCGGGCAGTCCTGCACGCTGAAAGCCCGTGCCTTCGTCCGCTACTGGCCGTTCGGCCAGGACAACGGGTCAGCAGAGACCCTGACCATCCAATTCGTGAAACAACCCCCGGCCCACCCCCTGACACCTGACACCCGACACCTGACACGTGGTTTGGCCTGCGAGGTGTTCGAGGAACGCCAGGATCTCTACAATGAGACCGGGCATTTTACCGGTAAGAAGGTCATGCTGCCGGACCTGGACGCCTGCCAGGCCCGCGACCGTCTCCTGACCACAGGCTTCGAAACTCCACGCCTCGAACCCGAATCGCCGTCCATCGAAGGAAGAGCGGCCCACTACCGCTATCGCGGCTATCTCACCGTTCCCGAGACAGGCAGCTATGGATTCAAAATCAACTCGTGTGCGCCGGTCCGGCTCAGCGTTGGCGATCGCAGCGTCATCGACGTGGTGCTACCCTACGGGTTGTCGCAGAAGGACCGCTGTGGGGAGGTCGTGTTCGCCGCCGGCAGCCACCCGTTCGAGTTGATCGTGACCGATCCGGTGTTCTGGAAGGGCGACATTGAGGAGCCCTACAGCATCGACGTGGCGATGATGGCGCCGGGCGGCACAGAGTACGTCCCGGTCTCCCCTGCGAGCCTGGCCGTCGACCCCGCAGGGCTCGAACGGCAACCGATGCCACCGCCGGCGGCGCTGCAACCGGTGCCTGCGGCCAAGCTCCCCGAGCTGGCACAGGGCCTGGTCCGCCATGGCTACGATCGAGTCTCGACGGCCCCGCAGGACTACAAGATCCCCTACGCCGGTCTGTTGCCCGATCTGCTGGAGATCGGCCCCGGTGAGGAGCCCTATGCCGTGGCCGCGGTTCGAGCCCCGGAAGCGAACCAGTACCTCGGTCGCCTGGTCGAATATCGTGGCTATCTGCGCATCGACCAGCCGGGTGAATACGCATTCCAACTAGACCGGGACGGTGCCAACCAACTCATGCTTGGCGACCATGTCGTCGCCAACAACCGCCTGGCGGGACGGGGGCGTCGCGCCGCCGTGAAACTGGTTCCCGGCTACTACCCGGCACGCCTCAGTATCGCCAAGGGGACCGCCGCCTGCCGGATCAAGGGCCCGGGGGGCGACGCTTTCGTTCCCGTAACCATGGGGGGCTGGTTCCGACCGGCGGATGCAGAACCATACATGACAGTCACCCCGGTCCTGCACGTACCCGGCAGACTCAATGGCAAAGGTGAAATCGAATTCACCGCCCGCGGCAAAGACACGGTGGTGCGGATTCAAGGCGCAAAAGCCGGGCAGGGCCGCAAGGGGCCTGCAGTCGAACTGACCGGAACCGACTCGCGCCTCATGGTCGAGGGGTTGCACATGCCCGAAGACGAGGCCACGGTCGCCATCTGGGTCAATCCCGCCAAAGCCGGCGAATACTACCTCTTGAGCGAACAGTATCTCGGCGTCTATATCCGCCTGCGCGGCCAGATCATCTGGTCGGCCTTTTACCGCGATGTGCTTGCCGCCACCGAGAAACTGGTGACTCCCGGCCAGTGGCATCACATCGCGGTGCGCTTCGGCGACACGGTCGATGTCTTCATCAATGGAGAGTTGGCGGCAAGCGTGATCGCCAGCAAGGCCGATTACAAGAGCGACTGCCACAAGCGCGACATGAGCTTCTTCGGCAACGAGGCAAACCAGTGCGTCTACGAAGGCTCGTTTGAAGACCTGCGTGTCTACAACCGCCTGCTGGATGACGAAGAAATTGCTGCTCTTGCCGGGAAGTAACGGAGACTCCTGCCCATGGGAAGAAGAACAGCAACCAGCCCCACGGTGAGAGCGATTGCGCTCGGACTGCTGTGTCTCTGCTGCGGCTGTGTTGCGGCGGCGGCCAAGCCCGGGTTGCGCAACGGCAGCTTCGAAGCGCCGGGGGATCTGTGGATGACTGGCGGGGGCGTGCCGGACGCTTGGGAGGTATCGAATCACCCCGTGCGGGTTGGCAAGGGCGGACCGAACTCCAGCAAGGAACTGCACGGCAGCGTGGGGCTCAATCACCGCTGGCATCCCCTGTCCGGCAGGAATCTCTATCTGGTCGACCCCGACGGGGCGTTGGTCAGTCAGACACTCGACGGACCTGTTGCTGCCGGGCTCACGGCCAAGCTCCGCTACCACCTGCAAAGCTACAGTCGCGAGCCGTTCACGGTCACTGCCAGCCTGTTGATGGACGGCCGCAAAGTGGCATCACACCGAAGCGCGGGTGACCAGATCCCCTACAGACCGGGGTGGTCGACGGAGGAACTGAGCCATCGCGTCAACACTGACGGGAAACTCACCGTGCGCTTCGAGTTCACCGGCAAAGGCGAGATCCGCCTGGACGAAGTGAGGGTCATACTCATGACAGACAAGGAACTGGCTACGACCACTGAGATTGAACGACTTCAAGCACAAGTGGCAGCTCTGCCCGCGGCGACGCCCGCAGAAGGGCGTAAACAGGCTGTGCTGGCGCACAATCTGCAGGTTGCCGCAGAACTGGTGGCCACAGACCGGTTGCCCGTGGCCGAGGCGATCCTCGACGACGTGTCCCAAGCAACGTCCAAGGCGCTGGGTGAGCCTGTCTATCCCGAGCGCGGCCATCCGTTCATCCTGCCCATCCCGGACCCCGCCGACAATCCCATCTTCCAGCGCTGGTTCACTCGCGCCCAGACGTCCCTCGCCCAGCCGGAACGCCGCTTTGCTCTCCCCTCTACCGACCACCAGACGCTGTCCGGACTCTCCAGTCAGAGTGGGACACGAGCCACCGGTTCACAGGCACGGGATTTCGCTGAAGCCGCTGCCCAACCGGAGAGCCCGCTGCGCGACGATCCCGAGGTCTTCATGCGGAGCTACCGCCGTGTCCACCACTTCCTATGGAACGTCCATTACCATGAGGCAGACGACTGGCTGGGCGACCTGTTTGCACTCAATTCCCTTACCCGTGCTGCTGTCACGTTGGTCAGCGTGTACCCGGATCTGATCCTGCCCCATGAACGTCGAATTTGGGACGAGGCCATGCGAGGCATCTGCGACCGGCAAGTCGAAGCTCTCAAGACATGCACGGGACGCTACTGCAACATTGACGTAGCCTTTGCTCTGAACGCGCTGAACTGCTCGATCTACCTGGGCAATCGCGACGACGCCCGCCGTGAAGCCGATCGTCTGGTCGAGGCCCAGCGGGCCAACCTCTTTCCTGACGGAGCATTCTCCTACATCGACAGCCAGAACGAATGCCCCGGCTACCACGACGTCGTCGTCGACATGCTCAAGGAGTACTGGCTGATGTCGCGCAGCCCTGTTGCTCGGGAACTGATTGTGGGGAGCCGCAACTATTACCCGTTGACCTGTGCCGAGAACAAACTCGAAGGGTTCTGGACAGCCCCCATGTGGAAACACATGTGGAACGGTTCCGGCGGCGGCGCGGCCGGTACCACGTTCGCATTCACGCGCGATCGGTACAACATGTCGCTCGCCGGTGAACTCAGCGACTTGGTCAATGCCCATTTCTACGATCCCGAGGCCGAAGCCAAGCAAGTCCCGGACGATTTCCTCGTTTTCGACCGCAACATCGTGGGCCCACGTGGCAAGTACGGGCGTTGGACCTTCGCGACCACGGCCCGCCGCATTGCCGACGAGCATCTGGGACGCATGACCTACGCCGGTTGCATGATTACAAACCCAGTCGACAGCGACCGCCCCAAACTGAACGCCGCCCTGATGGCAGCCTATCCGCGTGTACAGACCAAAGCGACATCCGAGAAGGTCGGTGGCTGGCAGGCAAACGCCCATCTCAGTCATGCCGAAACTGTCGGTATCACGATGGGCCGCAACATTGGCGCGGTCACCGCGATGCATCAGCTCGAGGGCACCAGCTACGGGCCGAGCTCCTGGCCGTCGGACTGGGACGCACGCCAAGGCTGGATCAACTTGCCCGACCGCGTCATCGGCATGATCGAGGTATTCCCCCGTGGCGGCGCCCAGTCGGCCTATGACGTCTCCATCCGGCTCCGCCTCGGCTACGGCCGGGCCGGGCATCTCGAGGAGAAGAGCATCGAGCCTCAGGAAGATGGCTCATTCGTCTACGGTGACCTGCGGGTCATCATCCACGACACCAATCTGCCGATCCGCCGCACCCAGCTCAGTGGCGTCGTTCGCGACACGCCACTCAAGGCCACCGAAGTCGTTCTTCAGGCTCCGAAGGGCGGACCGGACGCAACGGAACCGGTCCTCTTCGATGCCGAGACCGCCTACTTCGCGGTGGTGGAGGTCCGCCCGATCTGGATCAAAACTGATGCGTCCGTGACGCGCCGGACGGAGGACGCGCTCTGCTCGCTGGACGTCATGGTGGGTAGCCGACAGGTAAGGCTCTGCCACAACATCGGTGCGAAGACCGCAACCTGGCCGACAGGCGACAGTCAGCAACGCCGTTCGGCAGCGGTAAGCCGCGGCGAGCAACCGGTCGCGCTTCAGGCGCAGGACCAATCTGCGCACCTGAGCATCCCCGCAGGACAGCACGCCCTGATCCTGACAAGCCCCGACGCTCTCGATCATCAACCTGCGCGTCTCGTCTTCGATGACCTTCTCAAGACAGGAGGGACGCCTTGAGGACGAGCCGAATGACCCGAACCCAGTTGGAGACTACCATGCGAGTCATTTTCTCTCTGTCCGTCGTGATCTTGGGGCTGGTCGCCCGCGCAGAGGCGGAGGCCGAAGAGCTTCCTCCAGACATGGCGATCAGCAAGAGCGGGAAGATCCTGCCTTACAAGGCGATTGTGCCGCTGTCGGCCGGTCCGAAGACCGTGGAATACGACACCACGGGGATGCGGCCGATGACGCCGTTGCCACCGCCCGGGGTCCACCCGCGGATCCTGCACAGCCCGGAAGACCGGGAGATGCTGGTGAAAGCCTACGCCGAGACGCCCTACGGGCAGTTTGTATGGGAGTTGGTCAAAGCCTGGACGGACAAGCTGAAAGGAAACATCAAGGACCGGTCGGACTATCCAACGTTTCCTGACGGGACGATGATGGGCCCGTTCAGCCGGGGGGGATGGACCGAGACCGCGGAAGCGTACCGGAAGGTCAACGCCGGTGACATGTCCCCCGTCCAGGGGAATCACATGAACAGCCATCTGCTGGGCCTGGTCTGCCTGGAGCTGTATCGCTGCTGGGTGGAGGAGGCCGAACCGGCGGGCAAGGAAGCGGCGACCGTCCTTGCGGAGATCGCAACTCATCTCGCCAAATCCTACAAGCCGGGAACGCATGTGGGCGCAATCGGAGCCTATCACATGGGGTTCGGTTATGATTACGGGCACGGATTCATGACCGATGTCCAACGGGACACGATCCGGCGACTCATCGCTGCAGCATCCCGCAACAAGGCCCATTACGGCGCCTTTACCGAATGTGATGCCACCACCAGCAACTGGTGTACACTGGACAGTTTTCAGCCTTTCACAATGCTCGCGATCGAGGGCGAAGAGGGCTTCAACGAGAACTACTACCGGAGCTTCGTGGAGGCCTATCAGAAGTTCATCACGTACGGGTGGTACAAGTCGGGCGTACCCTACGAGGGACTCGGGAAGAACTACCAGTTCAATGTCACGATGATGATACTCTCCCGGCGAGGAGTGAACCTGACGGGGCACCCGCACGTGAAAGCATATGGAAAACAGTTTCTCACTGCAGCGTGCCTGCCTAACGCACGAGGCGGGTTCATCGGGTGCGATGACTGGGGCGGCACCGGTGGCGACACCACGCTTGGAAACTACCGCTTCAATATCACCGATGTCGTTGGGCTCAAATGGCTCTTCCCCGAGGACAAGCAGATCGACTACATGTGGCAGACCTATGTCGGCGAGAATTTCCGCAACCTAAATGACCTGCGCCCCGTCGGCTACTTCCCCGCGCTTCTGCTGGCCGCCATGTTCCCGTCCGAAGCCCTGGTGGAGGACACGACCCGGGACAAAGCTGAGCTGCCTCTGACCCTCTTCTGTCCCGAACGCGGCTATCTCCTGACGCGAAGCGACAACTCGGAAGACGCCTTGATGCTGACGTTCCACTGCCGACAGGACAAGGGCGGGCACACGTCTGCCGACCGCGGGAACTTCACCTTCTCAGCGCTCGGACGGCTTTGGGGATACCAGATGAACCTGGCCGGGGGCTCGAAGTTCGGCAAGGTCAACGAGTCCCGTTTCTTCAGTACGGTCCTGATCGATGATGTGGGGCAGTGCGGGATGGCGTCGGGCTGCTTCCCGGTTCCGGGCAAGGTGGTCGATTTCCAGGACAACGAGATGGTCACCTACGCCTGCGGCGATGCCAAGTACGCCTACGACTGGGAGTGGCATTGGGAAGACGGTGAGAAAGGCAAAGACAGTCCCAAACTCGCGGAGGGCTGGGAGAAGGTCCTCGAAACGCCCAACGATTTTCAGTACAAGCGGATCCCGCTGGACTACATGGACAAGCCGTTCTACGAGCAGTCGCATTGGCTCCAGCCGGGCATGGTCCAGCATTACGTCAAGAAGCCCTGGAATCCGGTCAAGCGGGCCTTCCGCACGGTCGCACTGATCCGTGGCAAGCACCCTTACGCCCTGATCGTCGACGACATCGAGGCCAGCGACGGGGAACAGCATCAGTACAAGTGGCTGATGCAGGCCTCGAAAGACCTCGAAATCCTGCAGTTCGACTTCAGCGACACGTCTGACATCTGCGACATCATCCTCTGCGGCCGGGAAGTGGCGCGCGTCGAAAGCGGGGAGCGACGTCCGACCAAGGGCGATCCGATGCTGCTGGTGCGCGTGCTGCAGTGCAACAACGATATGCGGCAGCGCCGTTACACGCCCATCGGACGTATCGAGCAATACATGGCCAATATCCGCTGGCCGAAGACCTACGGCAAACGCCTGGTGATCCCGAGCTATTCCGTGGCGCCCGACTACAAGGTCATGCTCTTCCCTTACCGGTACGGGGATAAGCTGCCCGAGACCAAATGGCTCGACAAGGACAAGACCCGCCTCGAACTGCGGAGGCCGGAGATGCATGAAGAGATCATCTTCAGCAAGGGCGACAACGGAAGAACCGCCTTCAACGTCCTGCGCGACGGCAAGGCGATCACCGCCGTCTCCGACGACCTGCTGGAGATCCCGGAGTGATCGCCATGGGAACACACATCCGTGATGGTGTGTCACCTGGAAGGCGACGAGGAGAAAGCCAAAGAGGTCGCCGCCGCGAGCGATCGGAAGCTCCGCGAGAAGATCATCGACGGCGTGCGAGAGACGCAGAGAGCTTGACAAAGGCCCCTTTTTTGATCATTGTATGATTTATTATAACCCCAATTGCAGGCATTCTTAGGAGTCTCCTCATGCAACGGCATGCATTGGCGTACCTTCGACAATGGGGCGAGCGGGCGAGACGGAAGCCGTTGGTCATCCGGGGAGCCCGACAGGTGGGGAAGTCCACCCTTGTCAGGCAGTTTGCCGCAAGCGTCGGCTTCACACTGAACGAGATCAACCTGGAGCAGCACCGGGCGCTGGATACCGTCTTCGAGACGCTGGACACGGTCCAGATCGGGGAGGAGCTGTCTTCCCTTCTCGGCCGTAGTGTGTTGGTGCCGGGAAGCCTCCTGTTTCTCGATGAGATCCAGGCCACGCCCCACGCGTTGCAGGCGCTTCGCTATCTTTACGAAGAACATCCGGATGTGCCGGTCATTGCAGCCGGATCGCTGTTGGAATTCGTGTTGTCCAATCACTCGTTCCCGATGCCAGTGGGCCGAGTGGAGTATTTCCACTTGGGGCCGATGACGTTCGACGAGTACCTACTGGCAAGAGCCCCGGATCTGGCAGGTGCCATCCGAGGCGTGTCCTTGCCCCTTCCTCTGCCCCAGATGCTGCATCAACGTCTCCTCGAGAAGCAACGCGAATTCCTGTTGGTCGGCGGCTTGCCTGAAGCCGTACAGGCCTATGTCGACACCGGTCAACTGGCCGAAGTTGCTCCGGTGCATCGCTCGATCATTGCAACGTACCGGGACGATTTCGCGAGATACGCAACAGGCCGAAGCCTGGCCCGACTGCAGCGCGTGTTCGACTACGCTCCCCGGGGGGTCGGCAGGAAGGTCAAGTATGTCGATTTCATCCGTACGGAAGGTGCGCGGGAAGTCCGTGGGGCCATCGAGCTCCTTTCACGTGCCCGGGTGGTGAGTCCGGTCAAACACAGTCATTGCGCGGGTGTTCCGTTGGCAGCAGAGATCGATGAACACACCTACAAGCTGCTGTGTCTCGACGTGGGGTTGATGAGCCGGATGAACGGCGTCGACTGGCGCGATCTGTCCACATTGTCCGAGAGAGATCTGGTGAACGAAGGACAGATCGCGGAGCAGTTCATCGGGCAACACCTCCTATACCTGGAAGACGGCCTTGAGGAGCCGCGTCTCTGTTACTGGCTCAGGGAAGGCAAGTCAAGCAATGCCGAAGTGGACTACGTAGTGTCGCGGGGACGGCTCCGCGTGCCGGTGGAGGTGAAGGCGGGGCGAAGTGGGAGTCTGAGGTCTCTGTACCAGTTCGTTGTCCACCATGGCATCAGTCTGGCTGTGCGTTTCGACCTGGGACCGCCTTCCATCCAGCGCGTGTGCCACCGCCTGCGGCAGGCGCACGGGGTTGTCTCGGTGGAATGCGATCTGCTGTCCCTGCCGCTCTACCTCGTCGGCCAGTTGCCCGGTTTCCTCGACGCCTATCGGACAGGCGAGATCGTACCACAACATGAGGGCAACTGAGAAGGTTGCCATCGAGGCCTTTGCATTTGAGTCGGAGACTAACAGGAAGCAAGAAGAATGACGCTGCCCTACGGCTTGAACTGCTTGAGGTCTACGAGTCGCCGTTGGCGGAAGAGGAGATAGAGGAGCTTTGGCGAGAATGAGAAAGATCAAGATTGGTGTCACCGGGGCAGGCAGTTTTGCAGGCTGCTTCATTCCCCTTTTCAAGGCGCATCCCAATGTGGGCTCCGTTGCGCTGGCGGAGTTGCAGCCTGAACGGCGTCGGCAAGTCGCTGGCAGGTGCGGAATAGACGAGGTCTACGAGTCGCATGAGGCTCTCTGCCGCAGCGATGTGGATGCCATCGCGATCATCACGCAGAGGCATCTGCATGGTCCGCAGTCTGTAGCGGCCTTGAAGCACGGCAAGCACGTCTACTGCGCCGTGCCGGCTGCGAGCACACCGGAAGAGGTCGAAGAGTTGGTCCGAACGGTTGAGGCGACCGGGCTGCTTTACATGATGGGAGAAACCAGTTTCTACTATCCCGCTGCGCTGTTTTGCCGAGAGAAGTTCCAGAAGGGGGAGTTCGGATCGTTTGTGTATGGCGAGGGCGAGTACCTCCATGATATGTCTCACGGTTTCTATGAAGCCTATCAACACAGCGGCGGCAAGGAATGGCGACGGGTAGCCGGGATACCGCCCATGCACTACCCGACCCATTCAACCAGCATGCTCGTTTCGGTTACCGGTGCCCGTCTCACGCAGGTGTCCTGTCTTGGCTATACGGACAAGGAGGATGACGGCGTGTTCGGGAAAGGGAAGAACTTATGGGACAACCCGTTCAGCAACCAGACTGCGCTGTTTCGGACTTCCGACGGCGGGATGTTCCGCGTCAATGAATTCAGGCGCGTCGGACACGGTGTTGGCGGCAGTGTGCGCACGAGCATGTACGGCACGAAGGGAAGTTTCGAGCAACAGGGGAACGCCCTGTTCTGGACGACCCTCGACAGGAAGTCGGAAGACTTGAAGGACCTGCTGGAGTGTGGGAAGCAGAGCCTATCGGACAGTTCTGAGCTGACCGGCGGCGAACAGGAGGACTTCTTCTCCGGAGTTTCCAAGGTCCATCCGATTGAGAGACTGCCCAGGGAATTCCTCGGCATGCACAATGGACACTATGGGTCCCACCAGTTCCTGGTAGATGATTTCGTCCGTTCGGTCGTGCAGGAGAAGCTCGCGCCGAATCATGTCTGGGCGGCAGCCCGCTATACGGCTCCGGGCCTGGTTGCGCATGAGTCTGCAAAGAGGGAGGGGGAACTACTGAAGATCCCCGACTTCGGCAATCCTCCGGCCGGCAGCCAGTACATATCCTATGGCCCAGCCATCCCATATGACAACGAGTGACAAAGCCGGAAAAGAGGAACACATGAAGAAGCACGTGCTCTCCACATGTCTCTTGGTTGGAGCATCTCTGGTCTCCGGCGCCAGAGAGTCCAACTACCAGGGCGATGGAGCGTACAAAGTCGACGGCGAGTACCGTGGGCGCTTCTGCCCGGCGGCGGAATACGTTCTGAGTGGCCAACTTGCCGGGGATCTCGACCCGCTGCCTGACGTCCCCTGGCACTACAAGACTGCCAAGGACGGCTACCGTCAGGATGTCATGTCCCCGGTCCCTGCTCCGGGCGTCCACCCGCGTGTTCTGATGACCATGGACGACATCAGGCGGATTCGGAAGCTGATCGACATGGGCGAGGAGGCGCCGTTCTACTTCCAGCGTGTCTACAACGCGGTCAAGGGGAGCGGCGATCTCTCTCTACGCGGTCTTCTTGCCCTGGCCATGGAGGACGAAGAAGCGGGACGCGAGGCCGCCGAGAAGTACATGGAGCATGTCAGGCGGATGGAGCCGGTGATCGACATCATCAACACCCATCCCGAAACGGCTGAGGTACGGGACAACTACTGGTACTACCGTTGCATAGCCATCGACTCTGTCGGCGGCATCCCGTACATGAAGGCCTATCGCGAGGGCGGCGCCGACCACGTGCGCGAACTGGCCAAGAAGAGCATCTCCTGCAAACTGGATTCCCAGACGCCCGAAAACTCCGGCCGAGTCTCCGCCGGGTCTTTCGTCGCCTACGACTACCTGCACGCTTTCATGACCGAGGATGAACGGGCGGTGGCCAGGCGGGTCATCAAGAAGCTCACCCACGGCCGCTACACGTCCGGGATGGACATGCCGGGAAACATGTTCATCAACAACCACATGAGCATGTGCTACGACCTTGTTACGGCAGCGCTGTGCATTGAAGGCGAAGAGGGGTTCGATGAACGGGTCGTGCGCGAAGGAGCCGGGGCCCTGAACAACCAGCTCACCTACTACATCTCTGATGGCGGCTTCTTCTACGAGAAGAACAAGGGGTTTGTCCCGCTGGAGGCGATACTGGCCATCAGCCGCCGCGGGGAATTCCCGCTTCTCAGTCACAGCCATCTCTACAACGCGGTGCTGGCTAAGGCCATGGATTCGGTCAATGTCCACTGGCGCTACAACGAAAAACAGCGTACGCGGGATCCCATCGCCGATGTCGGTGCCGGGAAGGAGGAGCCCAGGCATTGGTACATGGGCTTTGCCAGCGGCCCCTGGACCGACAACTTCTTCAACCTTGGCATGGTCATGAAATTCGTCTACCCGGACGACCCGGTTGTCGACTACTACTACAAGAGCCGGTGTCAGACCCGCGGCCTGGGGGCTCCGGATGCAACCGGTCCCGCCGAAGGAAAGTCCCTGGGGCACATCTCCTCTGTCATGGCGCTGCTGACCGTAGCCGAAGGGCTCAAGGACGCCGAAGGGAAGGTCATCAACTACGAGAAGAGTGGCCTGCCCAGAGAATTGACCGACCGGACGGAGCCGTGGGTGGACATGGAGCGCGGCGTGGTCCAGGCTCGTGCTTCCTGGGACAAGGACGATTTGGCACTCCACTACGAATGTCGCAGCGATGTTTACGCTGCCGGGCACGAAAGCCCCGAAGCGGGTGATTTCGGGCTGTATTCCGATGGGATCGAGTGGAGCGGCTGGCGGAAGTGGTACCTGGATACCTACTTCCGGAACTGTGTCCTGATCGACGGCAGAGCCGGCATCTGGGCGCCGACCGCTGCCAGGCTCATGGAGGTCAACGACACCGCTCATGGGGTAACCATGGTCTCGGATGCCACCGACCAGTACAACTGGCGGAAATTCGAGAAGAACGCCTTTCTCTGGACGGGGTCGGCGACGAAGGCGATTGACGGCTGGAACTACCGAGGCGCCACGAGCCGATACTGGACACGGGATTGGGAAGTGCCGTTCCAGGAACACATGCGTGAGTATCTTGAGGGCTATGCCTGCCTGGACTGGGGCAACTGGCACGGTGAAACCAGGGGCATGGAGTTCTACGGTCGCCTGAACGACGTGGACCATGTCTTCCGCACGATGCATCTGGCCAAGGGCAAGCATCCGTATGTGTTGGTGGTGGACGACGTGCGCAAAGACGATCAGGTACATCAGTACGACTGGGTGATGAAGCTCGCCAACGACGTGGTGTACTGGAAGGGCAGCGGCTGCGGCCGCCTGTCGGGCCGGGAGAAGGAGTTCGGACAGACCGACATCTACCTGTGTCTGGCTGACGTGAAGGAGCAGCGGAAGTGGCACTACGGCATGGTAAAGCAGCGCATCCCCACGGGCGGCGACCCGGTTCTGCTGGTGCGCGTGCTTCACCGCAACACAAACTACGGATTCCCTCAGGCAGCCTTCGAGCAGAACTACACCCACCCCAGGATTACAGTGCCTGCGCGGGCGGTCGATCCGGAGTTCCGCATTCTGTTGTATCCACATCGCGTGGGCGAGCCAGTCCCGGCGACCAGTTGGAGCGAAGACCGCAGCAAGCTCACGGTACGGATCGGGGATCAGACCGACACCTACGACTTCGCCAAGACCGAGCGGGAGCGCACAACGCTAGTCGTCACCCGGGGCGATGCGACCGACCGGCTTGCCCCGGCCCCGCCGCCGGCTCCCCAACTGGTCACGCCGCTGGGATGGCAGCCCGATATCAACATCGACTTCGGCAACCAGACGCGTGAGATCACGTTCCACGACGAGACGGTGGCGGTGTTGAGCGACTCCCCGATGACGCAAGCCTACCGCTACACCCTCGACGGCAGTGACCCGAAGGAGCAATCGCCCCTCTACACTGAGCCGGTAGAGATCAAGAAAAGCCTGACTTTCAGAGCCAGGGCATTTGCCACCCACTGGCCGTTTGCGGAATCCAACGCCTCGGAAGCGCTGGTGGTGAACTTTACAAAGGAAGCGCTGCAGAAGCCTGAGAGAGTGGGGCTGTTCGCCAAGACCGGACTCAAGTGCGAGGTCTTCGAAGTCCGTCACACGATGTTTGATGAGAAGAATGGCATCTTCACCGGCAAGAAGAGCATGTTGCCCGACCTGGCAAAGCATGATCCGCTGAGAGCCCTGCTGACCCAAGGCGTGGAGATTCCGCAGTTCAAAGAACGGAAACTCCCGAAAGAGGAAATGGCCAAGGGCTACTACCGCTACACGGGCTTCTTCCATGCTGCCGAGACGGGCGACTATGCGTTCAAGCTCAACTCCTGCGGCCCGGTCCAACTGATGGTCGGGGACAAGCAGCTGTTGAGCGTTCTCTTGCCGTACGGGCTGTCGCAGAAAGACCGTTTCGGGCAGGTCGCCCTCCACAAGGGCTGGCACCGTTTCGACATGGTCGTGTGCGATCCGGTCTTCTGGCAGGCAGGCGATCTGCCCAGGGATTACCAGGGACATCGCTCATGGGAGTACGAGATATGCCTGGACGTCATGGAACCGGGCACCAGCGCCTACACCCCCGCGACGGCGGAGCAGTTCCGCACGACAGCCAGAGGTCTTGAGCGGTTGAAGCCGAAGTCAATCACGGAATCCAAAGGTCTCGACCTGGAGGGCAAGACGCTCAAGCCCGGTGTGGTCTGCGAATGGTCGCTGCCCGATGCCACGGAAACGGTCACCATGGAAGTCCTCAACCGTCCAAAAAGCGATCCGGTTGCGGGCAAGGTGCTGACCTTCAAGGGATTCCTGAACATCGTCAAACCGGGTGTCTACACCTTCATGACCGACTCCAAGGGCGACAACGAGCTGAAGCTCGGCAAAGAGACGGTCTGCGTGGCCGGCGAAGCTACGGAAGACGGCAAAGGGAAAGTCAAACTGACTGCGGGCTACCATCCGCTGACCTTTACCGTCCACGCCGGCGGCGTCAGCATCAAGACCATCGCTCCCGGT
>JGI10211J34971_10000551_pt1 | contig 30572 bp, 32 predicted proteins | sample Etolagsediment_FD_34971 | JGI IMG/M metagenome (IMG submission 34971)
ACTACAGGTGGGAATAGTCGTGATCTTTATATTTGGGGATCTCTTACTACTGAATCTACAATTACTGTAATAGGAAATGAAATTGATTCTTATTCTGCTAATGGTAATGTTATAGAACCTTATGGTAATATAAGTGGGACAATTGATATTAGAAAAAAGCTTTCTGGTTTTTATTCTCTTATTGCTCCTTTCGGTACAGGAAAATTAACTATCAACTGTCCTAATATGGTCTTGAAAGATGGAGGTTTTGCTGGAAATAACGGAGCTTTTAAACAGTTGTTTATCTCTTATGGTATCACAGGCTATGAAGATATAACAATTAATGGTAACTTTTATAGTGAAGTAACTGATAGTTTGGGAAGTATAGCAGGAGTTATTGTTTTTCATACAGCTTCTCCTTCAAGACTCCAATTTAATGGTAGAGCAAAAGCAGACCAGTTATTGTTTGGTGTGCGTATGGCTACAACAGGAGGTACAATAGTAGTTCAGGGAGATATGTATATTCCAAATGGACAATTATTTGATCAAAGGCAAATAGAAAATGTTGCATCATTTGAAAATGGAAGATCAAGAGTAAGTGTAGGAAGTACAACAGGTGTTGGAACAACTGTATATTTAAAAGACTATGAAATCTTAATGACTGCAGACACTCATATAATCAGAATGGCAGATNTTANTACTGAAATTTATACTAATAATGTAAATGCTCAAGGTGTAGGAGCNAGTCCATCAAGTTATTTTATTGATACTGCGGGTGCTCCGTTTCAAGCAGGTCTTAAAAATACTTGGTCAACTCAACTTCTTGATCCAGGGTTTGTAAACAGTTATGCTTCAGGTTTTGTGAATGAACCTCAATTGCAAGTAAATAAAATTATATAATCATGATAATAGTTAAAACGTTCTATGCAGAAGGTTCTGCAAAAAGCACAAAAGGTATGAAGAACGGATATCCTTTTGATATAGCTTATGATAGTCTCTCAACTGAAGATAAAACTGCATATGATAATTTTTATTCTACATTTTCTACTCAAGTAATAAGCACTATTACAGGATATCCTGAAACAATTGATATCTTACATTTTACTGATGTAGAACCAGGAGATGATCCAGAAACATTTGTTTATGAAGATCTTTCTCAAGAGAACAAAGATTTAATTGCTGCATTTGTAGCGCTTATTTAATAAGAATGGGACTAGGAAATAAAAATAGTAAGCACGGCAATAAAGGATCTAATTATAAGTTCCAACTTGCTGTGCTTAAACTTTTAGAAAGAATTAAAAAAGCAATATAATGAGCTTAGGTAACGGTAATCCAAAACATGGAGATAAAGGTTCAAACTTTGACTTTGAACACAGAGTATTAAAAGGCATGACTGCTATTGCAGAAGCTATGGAAAATGCTCCGTATAATTATGGTCTATTTTCACAGACACAAACTAGTACTCCTGTAGCTGCTACAACTACTGAAGGTTCTATAATCGGAACAGGTATTGGTACACTTTTAGTACCGGCTGATGGATTTGCTGTTGGTGATTCATTTCATTTAAAAGCAGGTGGTCATATATCTTGTGCTAATAGTGAAACTTTAGAAATAAGACTTAAAAGTAATGGTATTGTTTTAGCAGATACAGGAGTTATGACTCTTAATGCTGCTTCTAATGATTTCTGGGAAATTGAGGCTGACTTTGTCATCCGTCAAATTGGTGGTGCAGGAGTTGCTCAAATTTTATCTAACGGTCAGTTTGTATATGTAAGAAGTACAAATCTAAACTATGATGGTTCTGGATTTAACACTCTTGAAACTACAAACTTTGACACAACGGTATTAAATACTCTTGAAATTACTGCACAATGGGGAAGTAACAATGCTACTAATACAATTGTTTCAGATGTTTTAACTCTGATAAAAACATTTTAATAATGGCTGGTTTTATTGCTAAACAGGGTAGCATTGATGTTGATGGAACTGTTATGCATAAAACAGCTGGGACATCAATAATCTCTTTAATATCTTTAATCAAAGCATACAGCAGATCGGATTACTCTATAACACTTAGGAAGTATGATTCTTCAGCTGATGATTTAAGAGAAATATATACTATAAACTTAACAGCAGGTGATCAGCTTACAGATGAGACACTCTATTATCTTTTACCTGGTGATTATTTAGTAATAGAATCAGGAACAGAAGAAGTAAGCTACTTCATACAAGGTCAAGAATCATGATTACTAAAAGCTCTGGAATAGCAAATGGTAAATCTAAGATTACTGTCATTGATCAAAATGGTAATCAAGTAGGAGGTTCTGGTGAATCAGGGCAAAGTGCTTATGAAATTTGGCTAGTTCAAGGTAACACAGGTACTGAAACTGACTTTATTAATTCTCTTAGAGGTCAAGATGGAGCTCCTGGTAGAGATGGTAATAATGGACCTCAAGGTCCTCAAGGCATACCAGGAGAAAATGGTAGAGATGGAACTAATGGATCAGACGGTCTAAGTGCTTATCAGATATGGTTAAATGCTGGCAACTCAGGTACAGAACAAGACTTTCTTGATTCTTTAGTGGGGCCTCAAGGACCTGCTGGTACAGGAGGAGGAGGTGATGTTACTTTACCATCAGGTTTACAAGTATTACTTTATGCTGATGAGTCTAATCAAAACGGTACAGTCACTATACTAAATGTCAAAGAATATTCTTTAACTACAAATGATTATAGCAAAATACTTATAGAAAGCGAAGTATCTTTTCAATGTACTGGTGATAATGAAGAGTGGGTGGATTTTGTTATTTCTGTAGACGGCAGTCCTGTAAGAACAATACCTTTAAAACAAGATAGTACTGGTAGAGGTGATGATTGGAAATTAGCAGGAGCTTTAAAATATTCAGGTACTTATACATCAGGAGCTGATATATTAGTAGGAGCAAAGGTAGTAATGGGTACTGGTAACTGGTACATACACTCTCTTAGAGTTTACGGAATAATTTAAACTAGTTTAGAAGCAACCAAAATCAAATAATTTTAGTATATTATACTAAAGGGTAATTAAATTTCCTAAAGAGTTATTTAAGCTTCCTTATGCAAGCAACCTTTTATATTATATATTATATTATTTGAAATTAAAATGAAAAAAATAGGAGCCCTTATACTTAGCTCATTAGCAATATTCTCTCCAATAGAACTTTCTGTTATAGTGCTTATGGGTATGATTTTACTAGATACGTTAGTAAAATTAATCTCACTTAAAAAGTTGGCTAACCGTGAAGAAAGAAAATACTTTGATGTGTTCCAATCTAAAATGTTACGTCACGGATACATATACAAATCAGCAGGATACTTTATTTTAGCATTAGCTTTATTTCCAATTGACTACTTTTTCTTAACACCGTTTATTTGCAAAGGAATTGCTTATGTAGGTTTAGAAATAAGCTTTATGACAAAAGCTTTATTGACAAATGGTTTATTAATCATCTTTTCACTTATTGAGCTTGGATCTATTAATGAGAACTGGGTAGATATTTCAGGAAACAACGTGCTTAAATCAGTTTATATTACAGTAGCTAAAATTAAAAAAGTTATTGCAGATAATGTAAACTTCTTAAAAGGAATTAAAAAATGAAAGATCTTTTAAAACTTCTAGCTGTAGGTATATCACTAATATTATTAGTGGCAGTTACTAGCTGTTCACCACAGAGAAGGTTTACTAGATTGGTCACTAAACATCCTGAGCTTATACAGACAGATACAATTATTAGGATAGATACGGTAAAGGTTNTTGTTCCTAAAGTAGANAAGGATACAGCATTCCTAGAAAAATACTTACGTGATACGGTAGTAATTGANAAAGANCGGCTGAAAGTAAAGCTNTGGAAAGTTTATGATACTATAAAGGTAGAAGCAGAATGTGCTGCTGATACTATTGAGGTGGTAAGAGAAGTAGAGATTCCTGTCCACTACTATGAGAAAGAAAAGTCATTTTGGCAAAAGTTAGGCGAATCAATAAAGAATCTTATGTGGCTACTATTTCTCATAGCTATAGGAATTGTAATATTCCAACTGATAAAAATTAAACCATGGAAAAGCTAGATCTAAGTAAAATTGTTCAACATGATTTTACAGAGAAGGACTATAAGAGAACTGTCTATAATAAGAAGCAGATAGTCTTGCATCATACAGCATCAGGTGATGGTGTGAATGGTGATATCAATTGGTGGCTAAAGGATGGTAAGAGAATTGGAACCTGTATACTTATAGCTAGAGATGGTACAATCCATCAGGCATTCTCATCTAAGTATTGGGCATACCATCTAGGAGAGAATGGTGATGACCACGTTTCTTTAGGTTTAAGATACAGAAGAAATGATATGGAGTCTATAGGTATAGAGATAGACTCATGGGGAGGTCTTAAGAAGAAAGGAGATAAGTGGGTGTCTTGGGCAGGTAAGGAGGTAGACAATGTTCAGGAGTACCCTGAAGGTTTTAGAGGATACAAGGCATTTGAGAAGTATACAGATGCTCAGATAGAATCAGTTAGACAACTGCTTGTATTTTGGAACGAGAGATATAATATTCCTTTATACTATGATGAGCGCATTTGGGATTTAAACTCAGCAGCACTATCAGGGAAACCAGGAGTATACACACACGTAAGCTACAGATCAGACAAGTCTGATTGTCATCCTCAGCCTGAGTTAATAGAAATGTTAAAAACTTTGTAAGATGAAATTTAGAAATAACTGGAAGGTAAAAAATAAGCAGTGGGATAAATTCATATTTAAATTAAGAATAGGTTTCTTTGATATCTTTGGTATAGAAGCAGACATATCAAGAAAATTCTATTTATTAACTTTTATGAACTTTACTATCAAAAGCAGATAACTTCCGAACGTGCTTTTATTCAAGCTTGGGTATATAATGTACTCAAGCTTTTTGTTTTTAAATGTTTACAGTTTAAACTTTTTTTGTATATTTGAGTAAACATAAATAAAAACATTATGGAAAACCAACAAGAAACCCTTACGGAAGAGGAGTTAAAGTCACGTAAGGATGAGATGCTTAAGTTCTATGAAGAATCAATGCCTTATCTAAAAGCTCAGCATGAGTATGAAAAAATGTTGTCAGACATTGAAGAGCAAAGATTTAGAAGAGCTAATTACCAAATGCAGTTTGCTATGATGATGCAAGCTCCAGAAATGGAGGAAGAAGAAATGGATCAGCCTCAAAGCAAACCAATGCCTAAACCTAAGAATGCTCCTGAACCAAAAGGACGTAAACTTAAAAAAGGATAATTATGGCTTTAGTTAACCAAGTTAAGAAACAGGTGCAGATGCCTAAATGGGATTTGGTTAAATATCAGATACTTACTCACTGTTATATTAACCGTATAACAGTGAGTGATTCTGACTTAAATTGCCTTACATTATTAAGCTTTAATGAACCGGTTGAATTAACAAGCTTTTGTTATGATGCTTCTTCAGAGGAATCTTGGATATTTAAGTCTCCTCAAACAGTAAGAAACTGTATAAACAAAGCAATTAAAAAAGACTTAGTAGTTAAAGACTCTAATAATAAAAAGGTGATTGTATTAAATCCCGCAATAAAAGTACAGACTGAAGGCACAATATTATTAGATTTTAAGTTTTTAGCACATGATTCCAAAGAAAGCGCGGGAACTGTATAAAGAACTAGCAGAAGAATTGGATGTTTCAGAATCTTTGATAGAAAAGATTGTAGATTTTACTTACAAAGATTTAAGAGAAAACTTATCAGGTTTAAAACATCCAAGGATAAACGTATTAGGTTTGGGACACTTTGTAGCTAGAAAAATTAAGATTGAAAAAACAATTGAAAAATACACTAAGAATTTACCTAATCATAGCACAGCAACATTGAAAGGGTACCACAACAAAAAGACTATAGAAGAAAAACTTAAAGCACTTACAAATTTACACGAGCTTATACTTAAAGAAGAAGAACGCAAAGATCAATTCAAAAATGACAAGACTAAGTGACATATGGAAAAATAGAAAGCAAATCATGGAGGGCATTAAAAATGCTGCTATTAAAAATGAATTTGTAGAAGAAATTTCCAAAGACAGATACAGTATTTGTAATTCTTGTGATAGCAAAGGAAATAAATGTGCAGTACCAGGCACAGCTCCTTGTTGTAATGAATGTGGTTGTTCTTTATCTTTTAAAACAAGATCACTTTCTTCTGAGTGTCCATTAGGTAAATGGAAAGCAGTTATTAGTGAAGAAGATGAAGATAAACTAGAAGAATTATGAGTATAGTATTTAATGATGAGGATCATAGTTATAAAAGCATTAACCCTGAAGAAAATATACAATGGATTAGTGTGACTACATTGGTTTCAAATTTTAAGAAACCTTTTGATGCAGATAAGGTAGCTAAGAAAGTTTCTAAAGCTAAGAAGTCTAAATGGTTCAATATAGATCCAGAAAAGATTAAAGAAATCTGGAACAGTGAATCAGAAAGAGCAATGAGCTTAGGTACCTATTATCACAATCAAAGAGAAGCTGATATATGCTCTTTAGCATCAATAGAAAAAGAAGGTATTCCTGTACCAGTTATATCACCTATAATGAAGGATGGTTTAAAAATGGCTCCTTCTCAAAAACTTACAGATGGTATTTACCCAGAACATTTAGTGTATCTAAAATCTGCAGGAATCTGTGGACAAGCTGACCTTATAGAAGTAGTTAATGGTAAAATACATATCATTGATTATAAAACAAATAAGGAAATAAAAACAGAATCTTATAAAAACTGGGAGGGTATTTCAGACAAAATGAGCGCCCCTATAAATCACCTAGATGACTGTAATTTCTATCACTATTCTTTACAGTTGAGTATTTATATGTATATGATGATAAAACACAATCCTAAGTTATCACCAGGTAAAATGTTTATTCATCATGTAAAATTTGAAGAAGAAGCTAAGAATGAATATGGATACCCAATAACTAAATATAATGAGAATGGAGATCCTGTAGTAAAAGAAGTTATACCAATTGCGGTACCTTATCTAAAAGACGAGGTTATTAATATAATTAGTTGGTTACGAGATAATAAAGACAAACTCAAGAAAAAATGATAATTAAACTTTTTGATATACAAAATGGCGCAATAGTTCCTACAGAACATTGCTATACTTTAAAGTCTTTAAAAGATATTATGGATAATTATCCAGAAGACTACTTAAGTATTTATAAGTATTTGTTCTACATGACATGTCCTGATCCTGATAGCAATCCATTTTTTCATACACCTGAAATAGACAAAGAGGATATTATACTAAGAGAGATACAGGCAGAGTTTAGTGTGGAAGATGATGATATCTTTACAGCACTAGCTTTTTGTAGAAGAATGTATGAGACACCTACATCCAGAGCTTATGAAGGAATTAAGAAAGCTTTAGATAAAATAGCCAAGTATATGTCTACTGTACAAATTACTGATGGTAAAGACGGTAACATAAATCAAGTAAGAGCTATGGTAAAAGATTTTGATAGTATCAGAAAGTCTTTTAAAGGTGCTTATAAAGATTTACAAGAAGAACAGCAAAGTAAAGTAAGAGGTGGTCAAGGATTAGCATATGATCAATAATGAGTGACATTTGGCAAAATATACCTACTTGGGACAATGGTGTCTGGACAGAAACTTCTTTTGAAACAAGAGAGGAGTTTGCTGAATATTTAGCTAACTATTTTAAAGAACCTGGTCAGTATGAATTTGATGAAACAACAGAAGAGTTTATATCTCAAGCTAAAAAATTTAATGATCTGGGTTACTATTGTGAGCATCCTCTTAGGTCTAAAGATTATATTAACTATTGGGATGATCAAAAACAAAAATGTAGGAAAGGTGTATTTTACAAAAAAGGTAGTAAGGTATGGTTTCTAACCCGTGAGTATTACATGTGGTTAAACTTCTTACCAATCTTTAACAAAGAAATACAGAAGTTTGGATTTGCTGATATCAGGGATGCCCAGTATCATATGGCACTGTATGAGTTCTTAGCTGAGTTAAATTATAAGCATGTAGCAATACTAAAGAAAAGACAGATTGCCTCTTCTTATTTTCATATAGCAAAGCTTGTTAATCAGCAATGGTTTGAACCTGGGGTTACTTTAAAACTTGGAGCTAGTTTAAAAGACTACATTAATGAGAAAGGTTCTTGGAAATTCTTAGATGAGTATGGTGCTTTTCTTAATGAACACACTGCTTGGTATAGACCAATGAATCCTCAAAAGGTTTTAATGTGGCAACAAAAGATTGAAGTTAGAAAGGGTGGTAGAAAAACTGAAGTAGGTCTTAAAGGTACAATACAAGGTATGTCATTTGAGAAAGATCCTACAAATGGTGTAGGGGGTCCTGTTAAATACTTCTTCCATGAGGAGGCTGGTATTGCACCAAAGATGGATCAGACATATGAATATATGCGTCCCGCAATGAGATCAGGATTAGTTACTACAGGAGTTTTTATAGCAGCAGGTTCAGTAGGGGATTTATCACAATGTCTTCCTTTGAAAGATATGATACTTAATCCTTTAGCAAAAGATATCTTTCCAGTAGAGACAAATCTTTTAGATGGTAAAGGTACTATAGGTATCTCAGGTCTTTTTATTCCTGAACAATGGTCAATGCCTCCATATATTGATAAGTATGGTAACTCTCAAGTAGAGGAAGCACTAAAAGCTCTAGAAGAGCAGTTTAGTAAATGGAAAAAAGAATTATCTCCTGAAGACTATCAGCTAAGGATTTCACAGCACCCAAGAAACATTAAGGAAGCTTTTGATCATAGATCAGTATCTGTATTTCCTACACATTTGATAGCAGCTCAAGAAAGAAGAATTGCAGAGAAAGACTATGGATATGAATTCATAGACTTACAAAGAAATGAGAATGGTAAAGTAATAGGTAGAGAAACTAATAAGCTACCTATATCAGATTTTCCTGTAAATAAAAAACAAGAAGATAAAACAGGTTCTATAGTTGTTTGGGAAAGACCTGTTAAGGATCCAGAGTTTGGAATGTATTATGCATCTATTGACCCTGTTTCAGAAGGTAAAGCAGAACATGTAGATAATCTTATTTATACACCTTATGGTAAAAAAAGAATTGGTGACATAGCAATAGGAGATAAAGTAATAGGTTCTAATGGAAAATCCGTTAATGTAACAGGAGTTTTTCCTCAAGGTGTTAAAAAATTATGTAGAGTTAGTTTTAATGATGGTACTTCTGTTTTAGTGTGTGAAGATCATTTATGGAGCTTATCTTTAAACGGAGGAACTAAAACAAATCATATTCTTTCGACTAAAGATCTTTTAGATAAAGAAAAAACTATCACTTACAAAGGAACTGGTAGAAATAAAGAAAAAGCTTATAAAATAAAAACTTACTATAAAGATTCACAAAATAGAAATAGATGGTATATTCCAATATCCAAACCTATCAACTTTAATCATTCTAAAAAACTACCTATAAAGCCTTATTTATTAGGGGCTTTATTAGGAGATGGAGGTCTTTCTCAAAGAAATATTAGGTTTTCTTCTATAGATCAAGAAATAATAGATAGAGTAAGATTAGAATTAACAAATGACTTAAAATTAAAAAAGGTCAAGGGTCAAAATTGTGATTATAGCATTTCTACTAGAATAGGTATGCGAAATTCTTTATCTAAAAAATTAAAATTGCTTAAACTAAAAGGATTAACATCTATAGATAAATTCATTCCTGATTCTTATAAATATTCTACAGTAAACGAAAGGCTCTTTTTACTACAAGGTCTCATGGATACAGACGGTTCTGCAACCAATAATGGTGCTGAATTTTACTCAAGCTCTGAGCAGTTAGCTTTAGATGTCTGTGAATTAGTGAGATCTTTAGGAGGGATAGCAAAAATAAGACCTAAAAAAACAACACATAAGATCTCATACATTGTAAGAGTTATTCTACCAGAAGGTGTAAATCCTTTTTACTTGAGCAGAAAGGCAGACAAATATTCTATAAGACAGAGGAATAACAAGTATATTACAAATATAGAGTATGAGCGCGAAGATGAAGCTGTATGCATATCTGTAGATGCTGAAGACCACTTATACCTAACGGAACACGCTATTGTTACACATAATACCACAACCTCAGAATCATTATGTTCTATATATGTAATAAAAGCACCTGTTGAAGTCACAAAGACAAATGGTACAGAGACAGAAAACTACATTGAAAGAGACAGGATTGTAGCAGCTTGGTGTGGAAGATTTGATGATATAACTAAAACACATCAGAGACTAGAAATGATTATAGAATGGTATAATGCATGGACAGTCATAGAAAATAACATATCTCTCTTCATACAGTATATGATTTCTAGAAAGAAACAAAAATATCTAGTACCAAAAGATCAGATAATGTTCTTGAAGGATCTTAAGTCTAATACCAATGTCTTCCAAGAATATGGTTGGAAAAACACAGGTAGATTGTTCAAAGACCATCTTTTATCTTATGCTATTGAATATACTAAAGAAGAGATAGATCAAGTAACTAAACCTGATGGTACAATAGTAAAAACAGTATACGGTATTGAAAGGATTCCTGATCCTATGCTTCTTATAGAAATGAGAGAATATGCAGAAGGAGTCAATGTTGACCGCTTAGTATCTTTTGCAGCTCTTGTTGCTTTTGTTAGAATACAAAGTTCTAACAGAGGTTATAAGAAAAAACATATCATGGATGACAGTGCTAAAAAGTTGCAAAAGTCAGAAAATTTATATAAATTATCTCATAACCCTTTTCGTAATTTAGGAAGGGGTAGAACTGTTAATGGGAAAAAGTTTAGACGTTCTCCATTTAAAAATTTAAAGTAATATGCAGGTATATAATGCAATGCAGCTCAAAAACGGAGCTAAGGTTAAACAAAACAGAATGGGTTCTATAACTCAGCCTCTGCAGTTTATACCTAAGAAAGATAAAGATGATGAGTGGGCAGCATGGAACTTGGATTGGCTAGAGTGGAATGGTTTAAAACAACTAAAGAGAAATTCCCGCAGGTTTATGAAAAACTATAAACTTGCAAAAGGAATCATTGACAAGACAGATTATATCATTGAAGATGATAATGAGTACAGAGACATTATAGAAACTTTAACAAAAGAAGATGAGTCAGCTTTAGAATTAAAGTTCTATCCAATTGTACCAAATGTTATTAATGTACTTACTGCTGAATTTGCTAAGAGATCAACTAGATTAACTTATAGAGCTGTTGATGAGTTTTCTTACAATGAAATGCTTGAGCAAAAAAGAGCTGATGTAGAAGAAGTTTTACTTGCAGATGCTCAAACAAAAATAATGGCAGCTCTTCTTGAGCAAGGATTAGATCCTAATTCCCCAGAGGCTCAACAACAAATGAGTCCTGATAATCTTAAGACTCTTCCTCAAATAGAACAGTTCTATAAAAAAGATTATAGATCAATGGTGGAGCAATGGGCTTCACACCAACATAAAGTAGATACTGAAAGATTCAGACTAGAAGAACTAGAAGAAAGAGCTTTTAGAGACATGCTTATTACAGATAGAGAGTTTTGGCATTTCCGTATGATGGAGGATGACTATGAAGTAGAACTTTGGAATCCGGCTCTTACATTCTATCATAAGTCACCAGATGCTAGATACACTTCACAAGGTAACTGGATTGGTAAAACAGATATGCTTACAGTAGCAGATGTTATTGATAAGTATGGTTACTTAATGACTGAAGAGCAACTAGAAGCTTTAGAAGCAATCTATCCTATTAGATCAGCAGGTTATAATATTGGTGGTTTGCAGAATGATGGTTCATTCTATGATGCTACTAAATCACATGAATGGAATACTAATAGCCCATCACTAGCATACAGACAATATACATCTATGATGTCAGGGTCTGTGTTAGAAGGAGGAGATGTGGTTACAGATATCTTAGCTCAGAATGAAGATTACTCAGATACAGGTACTGCATATCTCTTACGTGTAACAACAGCATATTGGAAGTCTCAACGTAAAGTAGGGCACTTAACAAAGATTGCTGAAAATGGTGAAGTAATTACAGAGATAGTAACAGAAGATTACAAAGTTACAGACAAGCCTATTTATGATACTAGACTATTTAAGAATAGAACTTCAGAAAACTTAGTTTACGGAGAGCACATTGATTGGATTTGGATTAATGAAGTATGGGGTGGTTTAAAAATAGGACCTAATGTACCATCATTCTGGGGAATGAATAATCCTGGAGGATTCTCCCCTATATATCTTGGTATAGATAAGAACCACATTGGGCCTCTTAAGTTCCAATTTAAAGGAGATAATTCTTTGTACGGATGTAAACTTCCTGTAGAAGGATCTATATTCTCAGATAGAAATACTAAGTCTACAGCTTTAGTAGATCTAATGAAGCCTTTCCAGATAGGATATAACATTGTGAATAATCAAATTGCAGATATATTAGTAGATGAACTCGGCACAGTTATTCTATTAGATCAAAATACCCTACCTCGTCATTCTTTAGGAGAAGACTGGGGTAAGGGTAATTTGGCTAAAGCATATGTTGCAATGAAGGATTTCCAAATGCTTCCTCTTGATACATCTATCACAAATACAGAGAATGCATTAAACTTCCAACATTTCCAAAAACTAGACCTGGAACAAACAAACCGTTTAATGTCTAGAATACAACTTGCTAATTATTTTAAACAGCAAGCTTATGAAGTAATTGGTGTTAATCCACAAAGAATGGGACAACAGCTTTCTCAACAAACAGCTACAGGAGTTGAGCAGGCAGTAAACGCTTCTTACGCACAAACAGAAACATACTTTATACAGCACTGTGATTATCTTATGCCAAGAGTACACCAAATGCGTACAGACTTAGCACAGTATTATCACAGNACTAAGCCAAGTGCACGTTTAACGTATGTAACTACAGCAGATGAAAAAGTAAACTTTGAGATTAATGGTACTGATTTACTACTCAGAGACTTAAACATATTTGCTACAACTACAGCTAACAACAGAGCCATTTTAGAACAGCTTAAATCATTAGCACTTAATAATAATACTACCGGAGCTACCATATATGACTTAGGTAAGATTATCCAATCTGACTCAATTGCTGACCTTAATCAAACTCTTAAGGTGTCTGAAGAAAAGATTCAACAGCAAAAACAAGCTGAAATGCAACAGCAACAGCAAATGCAAGAGCAGATGATCCAAGCTAAATCTGAAGAAGAAAAGCTTAAGAGAGATAGTGAAGCTGCTGAGAAAGAAAAAGATAGACAAAAAGATATTCTTATTGCAGAAATCAGAGCTGCAGGTTATGGTTCTATGATGGATCTAAATGAAAATCAGCAATCTGATTATCAGGATGCTATGAAAGAAATCCGTCAAACAGAACAATATCAAGAACAAACTAGTTTAAATAGACAAAAAGAAGCTAATAAGATGAGCATGCAATCTCAAAAGAATCAAATTGAGAGAGAAAAGATACAGGCTCAGAAAGAAATAGCAGATAAACAGCTTCAAATTGCTAGGGAAAACAAGAATAAATATGATATGGGCAAAAAAGGAGATGAATAGTTAGCCATATAGTGCTGAAAATTAACCTATTCAATTTAAATTTTTGAAGTTTATTCATATAATTATTCTTATATTAAACTAAGTAATTAACAAAACCAACATAAAATGAGTGATAAAGAGATACAAGACTCTACAACGGTAGAGCAGGTAGATGTAAATATTGATGAGCTCTTTAGTCTTTCTGGTGCGGATAATGTAATGTTGCCAGAACAAGAAGAAGAAACTAAAGAGAGCTCAATGTTTAAAAATGACAACATTGTAGACACTTCGTTCCTTGACAAAACTGAAGAACCTGAGCAAACAGTAAATGCAGAAGAAGAAACAGCTCCTAATACTGAAGAAGTTAATGAAGCAATTGCTGAGCTGGATCAAATGATTACAGAAGAAGAGGAAGCTTCTACTGTAGGTAGACCAAGATTAGATAAAAGTGGTCTAATGGATCTAGCAACTAAGATGATTGAAGAAGGTACATTAATGCCTTTTGATGATGACAAACCATTAGAGGATTATACAGCTGCTGATTTTAGAGAGCTTTTTGAAGCAAACTTTCAAGAAAGAGAAACTAAAGTAAGAGAGTCAGTACCTCAAGAGTTTTTTCAATCACTGCCTCAAGAGCTGCAAGTTGCTGCAAAGTATGTTGCTGATGGAGGACAAGATCTGAAAAGTTTATTCAGAACTTTAGCTTCTGTAGAAGAAGTAGTTGAACTTAATCCTGCAAATGAGCAAGATCAAGCAGAAATTGCAAGACAGTATCTAAGAGCAACTAACTTTGGTACTGTAGAAGAAATAGAAGCAGAGATTGAAGATTGGGCAGACCTTGGTAAACTTGAGCAAAAAGCTAATCAGTTCAAGCCTAAGCTGGATAAAATGCAAGAATCTATTATTGCACGACAGCTTGCTGAGCAAGAACACAGAAAGCAGCAACAAGAACAAGCAGCAAGAGCATATACAGATAATGTATATAATACACTTTCTACAGGTGAGTTATCTGGTGTAAAACTTGATAGAAAAACTCAGAACATGCTTTACTCAGGTTTAGTTCAACCAGCTTATCCTAGCATGTCAGGTAAGCCAACAAACTTACTAGGACACTTGCTTGAAAAGTATCAGTTTGTTGAACCAAGACATGATCTGATTGCAGAAGCACTTTGGTTATTATCTGACCCGGATGGTTATAAGAATAAAATCCAAAACACAGGAGCTAAAGAACAAGTAGCTAAGACAGTAAGAAGCTTGAAGACAGAACAGCAAAGAAAAATTTCTTCATCTGCTCCTCAAGAAGAAGCTGTACAAAATGCAAGAAGAACAACACAAAAAAGAACTGTTTCCCGTAATAAAGGAAACATATTTAAAAGGTTTTAATTAACACAAGTAAATAAATAAATAACAAATAACAAATGGCAACTCCAGTTTTAAACAATGGTATCTTTCTACGGGATACAGCTTACAATGCAAGCTCACACGTAGATTCTTACCACTTGCAAAACATGTTGAAAGATGCTGATCCAATGGATTTGGGTCCTGTAGATCTTTGGGCTATGTCTCAAAAGGTTGAAATGCCTCTTTATCAAATGTCTAGCTTTGGTGGGAAAAATGTTATCATGGTTGACAATGCTCGTGGTGAATATAAGTGGCAGACTCCAGTATCTGTAGATCTTCCTTATATCCTAGAAGACATTGAACCTAATAACGTGTATAAGGGAGTAGATGGTACTACTTTCAAAATCAAAATTAACAAGCGTGAATTTGGTCACGGAGACATCATTACTTATGATAAGTATAATGGTGTTGAGATGTACATTACTCAGGATGATATTCTTCCTGTAGGAGATGGTTTCATCTATACTGTACAACTTGTTAACAATGATAACTACAAGTATCTAGAAAGCAAGTTTCTTGCTAATGGTACTAAGTTGTTCCGTAAAGGTTCAGCACGTGGAGAGTATGGAGAGCGTTTCTCAGATATCACTACAAATGCAGGATTCCGTGAGTTCTACAACTATGTAGGTGGTGCAGAAGCTCACGTTCACTATAGTATTTCTAGCCGTGCAGATCTTATGATCAAAGGTGGTATGAACGCAGATGGTACAGTTCCTGTAACTGAAATCTGGAGAACTCATGACCAAAATATGATGAACCCTTCTGTATCTTCACTAGAGGATATGGTAAAAGTTATGGGTAAAGATAAAGTCAAAAAAGCATTTGACAATGGTGATCTTTCCCGTACATTCCTTACAAACCTAGAAGCTGCTCACTTGACAAAAATTGCTACTGACATTGAGACTTACCTTATGTGGGGTCATGGTGGTAGAGTACGTCAGGATGGTCCAGATGATGTAAGATTGTCTGTAGGTCTTTGGAAACAGTTGGATAACTCATTCAAGAGAGTATACAACAAAAACAACTTTAATCTTGATTTGTTCCGTGGAGAAATCTACAACTTCTTCAATGGTAAAGTTGAATTCCAAGGTCCAGATCCACAGCGTTCACTAGTTGTTCAAACTGGTATGGGTGGTATGCGTATGGTAAATGAAGCTATCAAGCGTGAGGCAGTTGCTTCAGGTCTTGTAGTTCAGGCTGCTGACATTGGCGCTATCACTGGTAAAGGAATGGACTTGAACTTTGGATTTGCTTATACATCTTATGTTATTCCATTCTTGGCTAATGTTAAGTTTGTATTGAACCCAGCATTTGACAATGTTCATACAAATGATATTGAGAACCCAATCATTGATGGATTCCCATTATCATCTTATTCATTCATTATCTTTGACATCACTGATAATACTAATGATAACATCTACTTGTTGAAACTATCTTGGGATAATCAACTTAAGTGGTGGTATCAGAATGGTACTATGGATTACATGGGACGTTCACAAGGATTTGCTTCTTCAGGCCAATTCAATGGATACCGTGTAATGATGTCTCAGACAATGCCAGCTATTTGGGTAAAAGACCCAACTAAAGTTCTAAAAATTGTAATGAGAAACCCTATTACAGGAGGATCATTCTAATAAGAATAATAAAGAGGGGAGGGCTGAGTCCCTCCTCTTCTTTTTTTAACCAATAATCAAAACCAACAAAAATGAAAAATTTAACAGTTGTAGAAACAAAAAGTACAAAAACTTCTCCAGTTGCAATTAAACCTTACTTTGATGCTTCAGTATCAAATATGGGTCTTGAGACATACGGTCTCTCACTATTTGACGGAGTTAAACATCATGAGCAGTTAGCATGTATTGAAAAGAATGGAGTAATCTATTACCTAACTGGTCTAAATGAATTTTCACCAGAGATTAAGAAACTTCCTAAAGAAGAACAAGAATCTAAAATTAAACACATTAGAGAAGCAGTAGCTGAGCTAGAAAAAGAATTAGCTTCTAATGTAATTACAGATTTAGAAGATCCTGATTTCTGGAATAAGGTAAAACTATTAAAGCCTGATAATGCAGAATTCTGGAATAGAATCTCATTATCTTGTGGTAATGAACCAGTATTTTTAGATCCAACAGATCCTTTTGATAGAATTAAACTTTATGCAATTGAGGCAGGAGGATTTTCTATTGTATCAAGATCATATGATGAAGCTAGATCTAGAGCTGTTCCACCAAAGTTTTATCTAGACAAAGCTGAAGAAACAGCTGGTGCTAGAACAGAATACAAAAAGCTTCGTAACAAAGCACTTGCAGAGTTACAAAAACTTTATGATAAGAGTAGCACTAAACTATTCTACGTAGCAAAAGCTGTAGATGTAGCTAGTGTACAATATAAAAAGCACACACCTCTAGATGTTCTATATGACAGTATGGATGCTCACATTAATGGTGAGGGAACTGAAGGGAATAAAGAGCGTGCAGCTAAAGGATTCTTAGAAGCTTGTAAAGCTAGTATGGAAACATTAAAAATTAAAGCAATTGTTAAAGATTCCATATTTTTTAAGTATATTATTAATAAGCCTGATGGTTATATTTATCATGCATCTTCTGGCTCAATGATGGGTAGAAATACTTCAGATGTAGTTGAATTCCTTAAGAATCCGCTACATGAAGATATTTTAGGAGACTTGACTAATAAAATTGAAGGACACTGGAATGAATAAAACTTATTATTATGGCAAAGAAAAGAGCAAAAGTTACAGATCCTGAAGGAAATGTAATCAAAAATAAAACAAATACACGTACTGGAAAAACAGTAACAAAAGTTAAATATGCTGACCCAAAATCATCTGGTGCGCGTAGAGAAAGAACTGTTTCACGGGGACCTTCTGACATGGATAAAGCAGTTCGTGCAAAGTTCCGTGATGAAATGAATGATCTTGGTTACAAAAAAGGTGGTATAATTAATGGGAAATCTCTTAGACGCCCTAAAAATTATAAGTAAAACTTATCATTATGGCAAAATTAAAAATGGTAAAAAAGGATGGTAAAATGGTTCCTTTTTATGCTGCAGACGGTAAAGGTAAAATGATGTATGGAGGTTCTAAGCCTATGATGAAAATGGGAGGATCTACTATTGTAGGTATGCCTGGATATAATGCACGCACTACTACAATGAAGTATGGTGGGAGAGTAATGAATGCTAAATCTTTAAGAGGTAAGTCTTCCAAAAAGTGTCGTTAATATGGCTACTAAAAAATGGATAAGCAAAGCTATTAAGAAACCAGGAGCTTTAACAGCAACTGCTAAACGTGCAGGTGCTGTAAAGAAAGATGGTACTATTAAAAAGACTTGGCTAAAAGAAAAAGCTAAAGGTAAAGGTAAGACTGCTCAAAGAGCTAGACTTGCTCTTACTTTAGGTAAAATGAAAAAGAAATAATTATGTTAAACAGTACACTTGTCATAAAGTTAAAGCAGCGTCTAAATAAATTAGACAGCCAAGACTATGATAATATTGAATGTTGGCAAGTAGTTGAAGCATTTAATAAGGCTCAAGTAGAATGGGCCCGTAGACAGCTTCACGGTATTAATGTAGTTAAAGAAGGTGATGAAGGTTCAACAAGAAGAAAAGATGACCTTCAAGTATTACTTACAGATACATCACTTACTTTATCAGATGAGCAGGTTTTAACGTCCGCAAATATTCCTGAAAATTATCTTCAGTGGAAAAGAGTAGATGCTTACGCTAAGCATGATTGTTGTGATAAAAGAAGAATGACAGTTTACTTAGCTGAGGAAGGTAATGTTAATCAGCTACTAAGAGATGTCTCTAAAAGACCAGACTTTGATTGGGCTGAAACATTTGCCACTTTAAAAGATAATAAAGTTAACATATACACTAATAATGACTTTGACATAGAAGAAGCTGACTTAGTATATTATAGACAACCAAGAGATATACAAATCTTAGGATGTGTAGATCCATATACAAACATTGAGTCTACACAAGATGTAGAATCAGAATTTAAAGATGATATCATAGAATTAATAATAGATGAAGCTGCTAGTATATTGGCTGGAGATATTGAATCTGGAAACCAATTTAGCAGAGGTAGTCAATCAGCAGAAAGAAATAACTAATAGTCATGGAAAAAAGAACGCTTAAAAGAAATCCAAGCCCTGCCGCTAAAATACAAAGACCAGCGCCAGCTCCGGCAAAACCAGAACCTACAAAAGACACAGGAGTAGGAGGCAGTTCTTTGGATACTATGATGTCTGCATGTATTACTGAACTTATGAATGCACAGATAAGTTTTCATAAACTGCATTTAAGAGTTACTGGTGAAGGTTCTTATGCTGCACATAAAGCCCTTAATGGTTTGTATGATGCTATTCCTGACTTGGCTGATACTTTAGTAGAGGGATATCAAGGGGTAACTGAAAAACTATTGACTTACAGAGAAATATCTCCAAGAACACTTGATTCAACAGCAGATGCTATTAATTATTTGAGAGATATCTATGCTATGGTAAATAAATTACAAGGAATGATGCCTTACTCAGAAATTGTAAATAACCTAGATCTTGTAAAAGATGCTGTTAATTCAGCTAAATATAAATTACTTTTCTTAAAATAAAGTTGGATTTTATAAATCAATTTTCTATATTATATATATTATTATTAACTAAAAACAAAAAATAATGGCTTATTTTAATCATGCGTTCCGCAAAGCTTTTCTAGCAACAGGACGTGATTTTGCAGGTACTGTAACTTTGTTGGATGGATCAACTCCAGCAGCTGCTACAACAGGCCCGGTTCTTGCAACTGACAGCTTGCCTACTTATGTGCTTAATGATATTTCAACACAAGTTGAGGCAACAGCTGCTGGAGCAACACAATCAGGTTATATTGGGTTCTTTGATCCTAATACTAATGTTTCATTAGACCCTCGTTCTCTTTCAGATTCTTGTTGTAATGTGTATGTTGCTGGTTCAGCAATTTATAGTAATGACAAAAACGGTCCTTTCCACGGAGGATACACAGAGACTAACAAGTCTAAAATGATCAACCCTAAGTATGTATCTCGCCTTTATGCTCAACAAGCATGTGAAGGTAGTAATGAAGTAGTACACGTAGGTTCTACTTATGCTACTGCAGGTGGTGGTATTACAGCAGGTTCAATTACTACTCCAGGAGTAGGATACACTAACACAGCTACCGCAGAAGCTTCAGCAACTACAACTACGTCAGGAACAGGTACAGGTCTTGTTCTATTAGTAACTGTAGCAGCAGGAGTTCCAACAGTTAGTGGAATTCTAAGTCCTGGTAAAGGATATGCTAATGGTGATACTGTAACAATTAATGATTGGGATGGTGGTACACCAGGTACTCTTGCAGTATATACTGTTTCAGGTGTTTCTACAGCAATTGATCCAGTTATTGAAGGTACAGAGTGTTGTAAAGAATTCTTATGTGATGAAACTTACTCTTTACGTCTAGACCTTAAAGGATCTCCAGCACTACGTATGCTAGACCATAACTCTTACTATACTGCAGAATACTACACAGGATGTTGTGCTGATGATTCAGTAGCTCCAACTCCAGTAGATTCTACAGAAGTAATGATTGGTTGGGCAAACTTATTGCTAAGATCTCCACTTATCAACCCATTCATCCGAATTGTAATTCAAGATGAGGCAGGTGTTCTTTGGTATGCACCAGGAAGTACTGGAGTACCAGCAGGAGCAGACACTTGGGATAACTATGTATCTGCAGGTCACACAACAGGTGCTTGTGCAGGTATGGCTATTTCAGGAGCTTATGTAGATACTAGGTTTGGAGATTGTACTTTCCAACCTTCAGATTTCTATGAGAAAGAGCCAGTTAAGATTTATGCTTCAGAGGTAGATCTTAATGGTGATCCATGTGAGTTTGAAGGACTTTGTGTAGCTAAAGAGTGTGAGGCATTACAAGCTATGGGTCTTGGAGAAACAGTTCTGCGTGATACTATTATGTCAGAATCTTACAGACAAAACTTCTTGTCTACAGATCTACGTATCCGTGAAGTAACTCAAGGGAACCAAATTGTAGAGTCTATTGACCGTACAGGTTTGTATGACATCATTTATCTACAACACAACATTCCACGTTCTTATAACCCAACAGGTACGTTTGATAATGATCAGTACTTACTTGAGTTTATTCTTCCAACAGGAGGTGCTTTGACTGATACTTATGCATTCTTCTATGACTGGTTGAATGGATGTGCTGTTTGTGAACTAGAAACAGATCCTTATGAGTGTATTACAGATTGTACAACTCTTGTAACGTTCCCTGCAACTGCAGCAACAGTATAATAATCTAATCACTAACTATAAAGAAACGGGAGAGTGGGAGTTAATCTCTCCTCTCCCTTTCTTTTTTTAAAAAGATATCATGGCAAATCACGTATTAAGTTTAGAAGTACCAACTGTAGCTAACACATGTATCTTACGTGTAGTAGATACTTCTGTATATGCAGACTTGGTTCCAGTAACTTGTGAAACACTTCATGTTACAGTACCTGGTTTTAGTTATTCTAATCAGATAGATGTAACTGCAAACTTTGCACAAACTCTTACAGCATGTGATTTACAGCTGCAATCAGATCAGTGTGATGAAGTATTATTAGACTTGCCAGATGGTATTTATGTAATTAAGTATAGTGTTTCACCAAATGAAACAGTATACGTAGAATACAATCATTTAAGAATTAGTAAAGCATTAGCTAAATACAGTAAGATTCTTTGTGATTTAGATGTTGCAGCCTGTGATCCTCCAGCTAAAGTAAAGGAAAAACTAGAGCAACTTAGACTTATTAAAATGTATTTAGAAGCTGCCAAAGCTAAAGTAGAGACTTGTCATGAGCCACAGAAAGGTATGAGTCTCTATAATTATGCAATCAAGCTTTTAAATAAATTAGACTGTACAAATTGTTAATCATTTAAAACCAACAAGTTATGGCAAATTGTCAAAATTGTAAAAAGAAGCTTTCTTGCGGATGTCAGAAAAGAAAAGCTTCTAATGGAGCAAGTGTGTGTTCTACATGTATATCAACATATGAACAAAAGTTGAAAGCTGTTAAAAACTAAAACATGCCTAAAGTACCTATAGTAAGTATTACTAATCCACCTGAGAATAATGATGATTTAGTAAACTATCGTTATTATATGCTAACACCTTGTTGTGGCGGCCCAACTCTGTATTTTCAACCTAGTGAAAATCAGTTTAATCAAATCTCAGGTGTAGTAATTTATGAGGGTTCTGGAATTGATGGATACGTTCCTTCTACGGGAACATACTCACCTCTTGCTATAGGAGAATGTCATGAAGTATCTACAGGTTTAGTAGGAGATGCAACTATTAGTCAAGCTTTATTTAACAATCTTCCTCAACTTCCAGTAACATCAGGAAACTTTGCTACTGTAGTAGGAAGCACTTGTGTAGAAGCTGCAGATAACTGTCCAGATTGTCCAACTATATGTTACTTAGCAATTACTTGTGATGGTATAGCATATGAATCAAATAGTGATTTATCAGCTTATGTAGGACAGTCAGTAACAATGTCTATTGCAGAACTAGGTGTTACAGATGTTTGTGCTCAAATAGTTGTAGCCCCTGAAGGTTATGAGTGTAGTCAAGCAGTGGATATTTCTGTAGATCCAGACTTTCCCCCATGTTCATGTGACTGTAACTGTTATGCGGTAGTTGGATCAGCACAATCTATTTTATATGTAGACTGTGATGGTAATGTAGTTCAAACAGGTTTTGTTTCAGGTTTATACGGTAAGTTTTGTTCTAAAACAGTACCTATTGTAGAGACTGCAGATCTTAATAATCCACCAGTTCTAGTTACAGAAGGACCTTGTGTATTAAACGGAGATGTTTATGAGTGTCCAGAGATATGCTATGAGCTTGTAGATTGTCAAGGTATAAAAGATCCTATCTATACAAACTCTCAATCACTATATCCTTATGCTTCTTTAGGACAAATAGTTAAGATAGAAGGTCATGATAACTGTTGGACAGTAAATAAAACAGTAGATTGTGAGTGTGCTATTGATGTTACTGTACTAGAGTTTTATAATTCTTGTAAGGCTTGTGTAGATGTAATTAACTACAAGCTTACTAATTGTGATGATGAAAATACTATAGTTTATACAAGTTCTGATTTATCAGATTATGTAGGGCAAGTAATTAAAAGAGGTGAGTGTCCTGGCTGTTGGAAAGTAGAACAAGTTGATGGACCTATACCTTCAGATGTTGTTGTAACAGTTTCAAGCAGCTTTCTTAACTGTGAAGATTGTGCAAAAGTATATTGGCAACTTACTGATTGTGAAGGAGTTGAAGACCCTATAGTTACTTATACAGACTTATCTGACTATAATGGACTAGTAATTACACTTAATTGGTGTCCTGATATTTGTTGGCAAGTGGATTTAGCACAACAAGTTCCTGAAACTACATCTATAGTATTTCCAGAAAATACATTTCAAAATTGTGAAGGATGTATTGAAGCTAAGACATGTATCTGTGTTAATGTAATTAATGTAAGTGATGAATCATTTACTTGGAGATATACAGATTGTACAGGTATTGAAACTACTATTCAGTTGCTTCCTGCTGCTTCTACTGGTAAACTTTGTGTAAGAAAGTATAGTACAGATGAAGCTTTACAAATTACAGAATATGGTGACTGTACAGATGGTCAGTGTCCTCCTGATGAATTAGGTCCTCAAAGAAGTGTAAGACCTGGCTATAATACAGGAGTATGTACTAAAGCTTATCATGATAAAGTACAATGTGCATTTGCAGAGCAGTATTATAAAGAAGTACTTGAAAAAAGATATGGTATTTCAGATTGCTGTGATAAAGAAGAAACAATAAAATGGGAAATTAAAAAAGAACTGCTTGATATACAGTTAATTACTGATCCTGATTATGAGTGCTATACAAAAACTACATGTTGTACTCCAACAGTGTCAACTAACACAATATCTTGTAATTCTTAATAATAATCGTTATATTATATTATATCTATAGAACATGAAGCCTTTAAATCTAGATAATAGTCCTTGTACACCAACATCCTCCAAATGCATTATATGGCAGGGAGAAGATATCCCTTGTATTAATTTGTGTAAAGGAGATACTATATCTGATGTTACTTATAAACTAGCAACAGAACTATGTACAGTACTTGATACCTTAAATGTATCAAACTATGACTTATCATGTTTTAACATTAATGCTTGTGGACCAGATGATTTTAAAGCATTAATTCAGTTTCTTATTGATAGAATCTGTGAGTTAGAAAATGTTGAAGCTCCAGCTGCTACAGCTACAGGAGCAGATTGTCCTACGGAATGTCTTCTTACAGCAGCTGAATGTTTTGGTGGAGGTACAGTAAATCTTGTAGATTATGTAAATCAGATTGCAGATAAAATATGTGATATAGTTACAGCTATAGACATTAACAAATCTGATATTAATAACTTAGAGATTAGAGTAACTACCATTGAAAATACTCCAGCTCCTACATTTACAATTCCTAGTTTTATTCTTGATTGTGATGTTGCTGCTTTATCAGCAGGAGTATCATATCAAATTGATGTTATTTTAGAAGCATTCATTAATGATGTGTGGTGTAATTATCAAGCTGTTTTAGGAACAAGTGGAGAAATTGCAGCATCAATTGTTCCGGCATGTTCTTTTGGTACAGATGTAACAACAGATCCTAACTGGACAGCATCACCAAGTACATTAGCAGAAAGCTTAACAAATGTATGGATTGTATTATGTGAATTATATAATGCTCCTGCAGTTACAGTATCTGAATTAGATACAGATACTATTGATATGACAGTTACAGGTGGTCCTGCTTATGTTGTATCAGCTAATATTGCAGATACTGATTGGGTAGATCTAGATGGTTTTGATTTTTATCCTCTTTCAGTAGAAAAACCAAAAGTTAGAAAAATTGGTAAGACACTTCATTTTAAAGGTCAAGTTTATATTCCTTTGAGTAATGATGGAGGGTCAACTTTAATTACTTTAGGTTCAAGTACAGCATATTATAGCGAGAGTTTTGTAGCTCCTTATACAGGGGCAGGTGGAGGAGTTCTTCTTAATGCTGCAGGTTCTGTTACATTTAATCAAGGAAGTCCTGTTATTCCTACATCGGTATTACCAGCTTTAACAAATTTAGATGATGTATATATAAATACACATCAGATGGCTACTAGACCTATTGATTTAGATGCTACATATGGTACAGTACTTACATCACATATAACTGTTGGAATTACAGCAAGTAAGACACTTTATATTTCAACTATAAAAGATGAAGAAATTACTGCAACTAGAGCTGCTGGATATAAAGGAACTTCACCTTTAAGATTAGTAACAAGCAATGTGAGATCAGGTGAGTATGTTCCGGATTATATTGCAGCAACTACTGATATACACAATGCTCCTTCTAATGCAGATTTTCCTTTAACAAGTGCAACTAAAAATATTACTTGGCCTTTTAGTTGTGATGCAGGAGAAGAAACAGATCTTGGAGGATTCATATTTAGATTAGACGGATTAATAGCATACATATCATAACCATGGCAACTTGTAATCATAATAATATAGACTGTGGTTGTAAAGATAAATATCTTACAACACCACCACCATGTCCAACACCAGAAGATTGTCCTGAAGCACAACCTTGTTCAGAAGTATTTGATTCGGGATGTATTTTATATACAGGAACTAATCTCTTGTGTAATCAGGATGTTGTAGTAGAAACTAATTTTACAGTAGAGCAATCTTTAGCAGCTATTGTATCTTATTTCTGTACTGCTGTAGGAGCGGTTCCATCAACAGTTGTGGATGCAGGAGATGGTATTACAGTAACATCAAATACTGTAGGCACAGTAACAACATATACAGTATCAAGTAACTTAAGAAAATTCACTAAAGAGTTCTTAAGTATTTTAGATGGTGATATTGTTACAGTATTAGCTACTGAGCTACAAGCATGTGGGATGTTGTCAGACTCTTGCGGTGTAGACGGGACAGAACCTTCTGACTTTACTTATTCTATTTTTTATTTAGCTGGAACTGATTGGATATCATTATCTCAAGAAAATCTTGTAAAAGCTAGAGTAAACGCAACAACGGGTGATATATCATTTATATTAGATACAGCCCCTGTTGAGGAGACAAGAGTCAGAGTAACAATAATTGGATAAAAATGTCGCAGGTTGTTGGTTTCTGTGATTAACAAAAAAGCCCTGGATACACTAGTATCTCAGGGCTTTATTTTTCAGTAAATAACAAATCATGATAACAAAAAGAAAAAGACTGTTTTTTGATATAGAAACAAGCTTTAACATTGGGTTCTTTTGGAGAGCAGGTTGGAAACAAACAATATCTCCGGAAAACATAATTGAAGAAAGAAAGGTAATTTGTGTTTCTTATAAGTGGGAAGATGATGATAAAGTACATACTCTAACTTGGGATGAAAATCAAAGTGACAAAACATTACTTAAAAAGTTTATTAAAGTAATGAATTCTGCTGAACAAGTTGTAGCACATAATGGAGACAGATTTGATATAAAGTGGCTTAGAACAAGATGTTTATTTCACGGTCTACCCATGTTTCCTAAATACCAATCAATAGATACATTAAAAGAAGCTAAGTCATTATTTAACTTTAACTCTAATAAGCTAGACTATATTGCTAAATACTTAGGTGTAGGATCTAAAACTAAGCATGAGGGTATTGATCTTTGGAAAAAAGTAATACTAGAAAAAGATCCTAAAGCTCTTAAAGATATGGTAGAGTATTGTGAAAATGATGTAGTAATACTAGAAAAAGTATACAACAAGATTAAATCATACAGTAGACCAAGGTACCATTACGGTAGGGCCCGTGATTATGAGAAGTTTACATGCCCAGAATGTGCAAGTTCTAAAGTACGTTTAAGTAAAACTTATACTACAGCAATGGGTACTATTAGAAGAAATATGGCATGTAAAAAATGTAAAACTAAATATACAGTAAGTAATAAAGCTTACCAAGACTTTCTTGTATACAATATAAAGAATAATATAAAGTAGTATATTTAAGGTCAAGCCTGGAGACTTTTAATTCTCTTATTTTTTTCGTATATTAAATAGTATATAGTATGGATAGTTTTAATACGCCTGACTTAAATGCACCAAGGTATAGACCACAAGTTTATAACTTGTTAAATAAAAAATTGTTTAGAAGATTTAGAAATAAGCATCCAAAGTATAAAGATTTAGATGATAAAACTTTGAGAGCTATAATAAAATCTTTTAATCAAAAGATTTATGAGACTGTAGTTGAGGAAAGGAATGGTGTTAATCTTCCAGAAAATATAGGTTGGCTTTTTGTTGGGACATGTATAAATAGCAAAAAGAAAAATATAGACTTTGCTAAGTCAAAGGAATATGGTGTTAAAGTCACCAATAAAAATTGGGATACTGATGGAAGATTAGCTAAAATCTTTTACAGTAATTATGCTCCTAAGTATAAGATAAAGAATAGAGAGTTCTGGTACTTTGTAGCATGTAGGGACTTTAAACGTTTGGTAGCCAAGACATATCCTGAAAATTGGAATATGTATGTAACTATTGAACCTACTAAAAAGATAAAACAACAGTACGCTAGGCAGGCTTATAAAGATTATATAAATAATAAGACTAAAGAGCAGCTTAAGGACTATAATGAATTTGACTTATGACAACAATAGGTGAAGCTATATCTCGTGTAAGGAACACACTCAAAGCTGTTAAAGATGATCCATTTTTAACAGACCGTACTATATACTACTCTATTGTTAAGTATGGGAAGACTCTCCTTAAAAGGGAGGATAACCAAAACAGACTTATGAAATTAAGTTCCTTATTTACAGTACTTCCTTTTATGGAATTAATAGAAGTAGATAAGATAGAAGCAGGATGTACAGGAGTATATTCTGGTTGTTATTTTAAAAGAACTAAAGATAAGTTACCTGAAGTATTTGAAGGTATGTTTGGTCCACTGCTTAGAACAGTATCATCAGCAGATGGGTCTATTAAAGTTTACCGTACAGAACCACACACATTTGTATCTATTAGCAACTCTACAAACTTTAAGTATAATAAAAAGCATTACTTCTGGTATGCAGATGGTTATTTATACCTGCCTAATGTAGATTGGGAAGCATTAAGAGTGGAAGGAATATTTGAAGGAGATAAGTCAGACTTTATATGTCCAACAGAAGAGAATCAATGTAAGGTAAGACAAGATATGCAACTACCTTTTCCTGAGTATTTGTTTTCTGAAATAGAACAATTTGTACTACAAGAATTAACTATGACTGTCAAACTACCTCAAGACCAGGCAGATGATAGCCAAAACGTACTTAGATAATGGATTACAATTATACACTAAAATACCGCACATTTGATCAACTCTTAGATGATGTACTTATTGACTTTCAAAAGTATTCTTTAGAAAATATGATTGAGCCTCAGCAGCTTTTAAAGGTTGCTAAACGGGTAAATTATGATTTAGGGCTTAGACTAAATCAAACTAAAGAAGTAATCTTAGAAGTTAGTCACGGAAAAGTAAAATTACCTGATGACTTTTATACTTTCAATTTTGCAATGGTTTGCGGGGATTACACCGTTGCTACAGGCTATCAGACAGGTGGTACAAATATACAGGAAGTACCTTATACAGAAGTTCCTGCAAACCCTGATGTATGTCAAGAACCATCTGTAAATTGTGCAGTGTGTAATTCTAATCCTTGTAATAACACAGCAGCTTGTTCTGCAAATACTCCAGTAGTTAATTATTTACCTGGTCAGTTTGATCCTAATAGTCCATACGGAGATACTTGTATTAAACCAAGAGTCTTTATGAACTGTAAAGGAGATCAGTATGAATTAATCCAAGTTTTACCTACAGGAGATACTCGTACTTATACTACACTACTTCCGTTAAGAATGAAGACTAGTCAAAGTATTGAGTGTGATTGTCCTAATCTTTACTTTAATACTCCTAACCAAGGATGGATTAAGCATGGATTTTTGTACACAACTTTTCAAGAAGGAAAAGTTTATCTTAACTATCAAGGAAGTTTAGAAGATGATGAAGGAAATCTTTTAGTTCCAGATCATGATTTGCTTAATGAATATTATGAGTATGCATTAAAGCAAAGAATATTAGAGAACCTTTTCATGGAAGGAGAAAATGTATCTAACAAAATATCATTAGTAGAACAAAGATTTAGAGCAGCTAGAAATAATGCTTTGAGTTTAGTTAATACTCCAAACTTTGAAGAACTTAAAAAGCTCTGGTGGGCTAATAGAAAAGCAATGTATGGTAAGTACTATGATATGTTTAAGAGTTATCCAACAGATCCAATGTTTAACAGATATCATTCTAACGTAAGAGTATTATAAGATGGCAAAGAAACAGGGCGGAGCGGACGCTAATATTAACACTACAAATACTTTTATCAAGGGTCTTAATAAAGACTCTGATCCTTCATTTGTGCAAGAAGGTATGTGGACACACGCCCGTAATACTTCAAATAACACAGCAGAAGGTGACTTAGGAACTCTTTCAAATGAGTCTTCTAATTATTTATGTGCAGAAGCAGGTAAAACATTACAAGGACAGGAAAAAGTTATAGTAGGTGCTGTACACTTGTTTAGTGATAAATGGATAATTTTTACTGCTGCCTATCAGGCAGGAAATAATGTAAAGTCTTCTGATTCAGAAATAGGTTTATTTGAAGAAGACTTATGTAGATATAGAACAATTGTACAAGATCAATGTCTTAACTTTAGCAAACTACATTTAATTACAGGAGCATCAAGAGAAGCTGCAGATTGTTCTTGGCAAGTGTATTGGGCAGACGGTTTAAATCCAGATAGATATTTAAATATTGGTGATCCTCAAACATGGCCGGGAAATAACTATACTTATGTAGGTGCATCTAATCCAAACTACTATACAGATGGTACAAATGAAATACTTTGGCCTGGAGTAGAATGGGTAGAAGAATGTACAGACGCTGACTGTATAGAATGTATAGATACTAATGTTCTAGATTGTGATAAGATTAGATTAGCTAGATTAATGGAGACACCTTGTTTAACTGTAAAATCAGGAAAAGAGGGAGGTACTTTATTTAATGGTTCTTACATGGCTTTGATAGCTTATGTTGTTAAAGGGCAAAAAGTAACAGATTGGTTTTCTCCAAGTAATGTTCAACCTCTTTGGTTTGAGAGAGAAGGACAAGGAGCAATAGAAATAAGCGTAGAGGCAGATTCAGAAAACTTTGATGAGTTTATCTTGTGTGTAGTATCTACTACTAATCAACAAACAGTTGCTAAAAGAGTTGGTATTTATTCAACAAGAACAACTACTGTATATATTGATCAGCTTCAAACAGATTTAATCAGTATTCCTATTGAACAGCTGCCAATACAAACTCCTGTGTTTGAG
>JGI10211J34971_10000552_pt1 | contig 30457 bp, 37 predicted proteins | sample Etolagsediment_FD_34971 | JGI IMG/M metagenome (IMG submission 34971)
GCATTGCTGAGCTAAAGACAGCTCTTAAAGGAGCTGATATGACTTTTGTTTGCGCGGGATTAGGAGGTGGAACTGGCACTGGTGCTGCACCAGTAATTGCCCAGCTTGCGAAAGATATGGGCTCTATTGTAATAGGTACAGTCACCATGCCGTTCAACATAGAGCGCGCAAGGATTGAAAAAGCAGAATTTGGTCTTGAGCAATTAAGAAAATATTCTGACACTGTTATTGTTATTGACAACAACAGGCTGGTCACTATCGCAGGCAACCTGCCGATACAGCAGGCATTTGCAGTAGCAAATGAACTGATTGCAACGATGATCAAGGGAATTGTCGAGACAATCGCAATGCCAAGCCTGGTTAACCTTGATTATGCAGACGTCAAGACAATAATGACAAATGGCGGTGTTGCTGCCATTGGTGTAGGAAGCTCAGACACAAACAACAGGGTAGAAGAAGCAGTCAAGGGCGCTTTGGAAAATCCTCTGCTTGATATAGAGTATGCCGGCGCAACAGGCGCTTTGATACATATCAGCGGCGGACCTGACATGACTCTCGAGGAAATCAACAAAGTAGGAGAGCTTGTCACAGAAAGCCTTGACGATGATGCCAATGTAATCTGGGGAGCAAGAGTAGGCGAAGAGATGAAAGGAAAGCTGATGGTGATGACAATAATCACAGGTGTCAATTCACCGTGGATTGTTGGCAAGACCACTGCAACCAGCAAGGCTGCTGCAAAAGCAGAACTTGAAGACGCATTAGGCATTGAAATCATAAACTGATGTTCACCCCCTTTGGTCTTTGGTGAACAGGTCGCTTGACCTGAGTGTGTTTTTCTTTGCCTTCATTATACCACCCCCAATCAAGTTTAGTGAAGGCAAAAAACGCAATTTGCCCCCGCGAGCCACACGCGCGGGGGACATTTTTTTTACTAAAGCTTTTTAAACGCTAGAATTTTTTCTGCACCTATGGCATTATACTTCATAGGACTTGGATTAAATGACGAGAAAGACGTCACAGTAAAAGGGCTTAATCTTGTCAAGAAAGCAGATGTTGTATATTTAGAGAACTATACTGCTGTCCTTAATTGCCCGGTAAATTATCTTGAAAAACTGTATGAGAAAAAGATAATTCTTGCAGACAGGGATATGGTTGAGAAGAATCCAGAGCAGACTATCTTAAAAGATGCAAAAGATAAGAATGTAGCGTTTCTTGTTGTTGGCGATCCTTTTGGAGCAACAACTCACATGGATTTGCTGATGAGAGCAAAAAAAGCAGGAATAAAGACACAGATAATCCATAATGCATCAATAATCTCTGCTGTCGGAATAACTGGCTTGCAGGTGTACAAGTTTGGAAAGACCACAAGCATTCCTTTTCCAGAAAAAGGCTTTGAGCCAGAGACTCCTTATGATGCAATCAAAGAGAATCAAAAAATTGGCCTGCACACATTATTGCTCCTGGACTTAAGGCCTAAAGAAAACAAATTCATGACAATAAATGATGCAATAAACACTCTCCTGAAGATTGAGCTCAAGAGAAACGAGAAAGTCTTTACTAGAGACACTTTCTGCATCGGCTGTGCAAAGATCGGTTCTCTTGATCAGAAAATTAAAGCAGGAAAAGCATCAGAACTTCTGAGATTCAACTTTGGCCCTGGCCTGCACTGCCTGATTGTCCCAGGAAAGCTGCATTTTGCTGAGGAAGAAGTTGTTGCTAGATTTAAATAATATCTACAGAATCATCTATATTCAAAATGCTTAATCTTTCTTTCAAAGTGGAATAAGGCACACATTCCCCGTATTTTTGCCAAAACAAATATTTAGTCGTATGAACACTGTTTGAAGGTTTTATGATTTTTATCCAACGTACCAAATTTTTCTTGCCAGAGACATGATAAAAAATCATCTCAGCAGGGTTTTTTCCATAGCCTCTGCAATTATCATCTTTCCAGGTTCCAAAATTAAAATTTAAAGTCCTTAAAAGTAATCCTATTTGCTTTGCAAAAGGAGAATCTCTAAAACTTAGTTGAATTCTAGGATAATAATTTTTAGTTTTGGTTTGTTTAGAGAATTTGAGTGAACCATCCGTATCGAAAAGCCCTCTTAAAAATGATGCCATTAAATTGGGATTATTCATAATAAATAAAGGAATTTTTGAATGCTTTTTAGCACCCCTGTGCATTCCAAATTTATTGACAAACATCTCAAAAACTTGTTTATTCTCAAGAGTCACATTATATGAATTCTTAGTTTTATTCTTATTTAATTTTAAATTCACATTACCGAACGTTTTCTTAAAAAGAGGAATTACGCGATTCAAAAAGTAATATTTGTCTTCACAACTGCCAATTATTGTTATTCTATTACAAGTTTTATGCAGACTACCATCGCCTAAAATAATTCCACATAACTCTGCAATATTTTGTAAATTCATAATGCTTGATTAGATATCTTGATTTAAATATCCTACGCGTACTTGTCCAGTGGACTTTAGTTCGTAAAATTTCAATTAAAAAAAAGCAATCTTTATAAATACGCTATTTTTTATATGCTACAGTCTCGCGGCCACTAAAATTTCAGCCCCGTAGAAAGTTAAAGCAAATCGCTTTGCTTGCGGAGTGTAGTGGCCAATCATCGCGCACTTTGGATGCGTGGACGGCGGTTCGAATCCGCCCGGGGCTATTTGATGGTGGGGAAAATATCAAAGCCTAAGCTGGCAGTTGATCTTGATGAGACAGTTGTCTACTTGCTAAGGCATTTTCTTGATTTTTACAATGCTAAACATAGCACTGGATTTTCTGAAGAACATTTCTTTTCTTATAATTGGTGGGAAGTACTGGGAATCTCAAAAGAACGTGCCTATGCAGAAGCAGCAGAATATATCCAAGACAAGATAAAGATATACAAAAGTCCTGAATTTTTTGATGGCCGCTTTTATATAGAATTTGTTGAAGGTGTAGAGCCAGCACTTGATTTATTGTGCCGTTTCTATGACCTGCATGCCCTCTCAGACAGAAGTCCTATGCTAGAGCCAGACACATTCAATATTTCCTCTTGGTTATGCGCAGAAGATTGTGAAGGCGGGACATATTTTCCTGATCTGCCTTTTCCTGAAGATCACGAGCCTCTGCTTCTTCCTATGGACAAAATAGTCCTCACTCAAGAAGCAGGTCTTACAAAACCGCAGTTTTGCAGGCAAGCAGGCATTCTCACAGCAATAGATGACAATCCAGACGTTGCGCAGGATTACGCAAGGAATGGCATCCGGGCCATTGTTTTAGCAAAGCCCTGGAACAGGTATGTAAGCAAACATCCCTTGATAACGCGTATAAAAGATTGGCAAGAAGCGTGCAATATTTTAGTTCCAGGAAAAATCAAGCTTCCTGAAGCAGAAAAATCTGTCTACATCTGATTTGGTAGAGTTACTTCATTTCTCCAATTGACCTGTTATCCTTTTCAATTCTTTAATGCACTCAATCATTTCATCATTGCAGACAGTGTATGAACAGCTTGCCTGTTTTATCTGGTGTTCATACTTAGAATCATAATAATCCTGCAGTAAAATCTTAGAGACTTCTTCATATTTCTTTTCATCCATCAGCTTAAGTAAATCTTCAGTAATTTTCTTGGTGAGATGCGGTTTCAAGTAAACAATTATCTCTCTTATCTTGTCTTCTTCACCATGTGTAAAATAATCCTTGACTATCTGTTTTGCCCTGTTTTCAATTGAACAGTTTACCCTGACTGCAAGTCCTCGTTTCATTGCCTTAAACACAGAGTTAGGGATAAACACTTTGCCTACTTTATGGCTCTCGCCCTCAACAAAAACAAACTTCTCTCCTTCCAACTCTTTCAATTTAGCAAAAAGTAAACTCTCAAACAGTTTTTGTTCTCTTGGATTCAGGCCAATTGCGCCGAAATTTGAACTTCTGTGCTGTGCAAGCCCCTCTAGATCAATAGATGGCACTAATTTCTTGATCAATTCTGTCTTGCCGCTCCCTGCAAGTCCATAAAGAACAATGAATGTAAACGGCGGTTCATAGTTCTCTAATTGCGCTCTAACATATCTGCGATACGCCCTATACCCGCCCTCAAGCAACAAGGCATCAAATCCAAGATCTGCAACCAGTTTTGTTATGGTTTGCGAGCGCATCCCTCCACGCCAGCAATAAATGATTATTTTTTTATTCTTATCAAGCTTTTTGAATTGCCCAGTCATACGCGGCAATTTCTTATTATAATATTCATACCCCAATTTAATTGCTTCATCAGGCTTATTTTTGTATAGAGTCCCCACTATTTTTCTTTCTTCATTATCCAGAATAGGGATATTGATAGAGCCGGGAATCCGGTCTTTCTCAAACTCAACAGGGCTCCGGGTATCAATGACTACTTTATTTTTCAGCTTCAATGCTTTCTCTACTAATATCTTCTGCATAAGCAATACCTAAGAGAATGAGAATAAAAAGCTTATTGCTTTTTGCATAGGCAATGCTGCCTTGCGAAGTTCTCAGATGCATATGCAGAATCTGATAAACGACTTTATTTGCGGTTTTAGCAGCAGAACGAAGCGTAGCATTGCTTACTTTTTACTATAAATTCCTTCAACTTTCTCAAGCTGCTCATAAATATTCTCAATCAAGTCATATTTCTTCGCTTCTTCTAAAGTGACCCATGCATGCTCTGATAGTTCGTCTTCTGCCAGCGCAACTTCTCCGCCCGAATAATCTGCATACAAACTGACTATTATTGTAGAGTGCCCGTTTGGCCGGATAAAGCAAAGACTGGAAACATAACCGATGTTTTTGATGTCCAGTGTGGTCTCTTCTTTTATTTCCTTTCTCAGAACCTTTTCAAATATGTCCAGCCAGTGGCTGCTCGTATCCTTTGGAGAATCAACAAAATCAGAGTGCTCTATCTTTCCTCCTGGAACACACCACTTTCCTGGAAATGCCTTCTCTTTCTCGCTTCTTTTGCATATCAAATATTTCCCATCCTTGCGGATTATTCCTGTTACAGAGACGTAATGTATTTTTTCTTTTGTCATTGCGCTCACCCCATTTTTTACAGAAACATAGCGAATATTTAAATAATTCCTCGAATTAATTTGAGTAATATGAGATATTCCGGGGGTTTGGTAAAGAAAGAGAGAGAAGAAATCTTTAAGCTGTTTCTAGAAAACACTAAATTAAAATTCAATGAGATTGAAAAAGCACTTAAGATTCGCTCTAACATGGTCTCTTATCATCTTGAAAAGATGCAGGAAGAAGGTTTGTTAGAAAAAAAAGATGATTATTACTGTCTCACAAAAAAAGCAGAAAGATATCTTCCGATTATCAAGCATGTTGTGGGAAAAGAATTAAGTCCTGTGCCGGTCATCTTGGTTGCTGTAATAAACAAGGACAAGATTCTTTTGATTAAGAGAAACAAGAGGCCTTACCAGAATTACTTGTCCATGATTGGCGGCAAGATGCAGATGGAAGAGAGCTTTGAAGATGCAAGCAAACGAGTGGTCAAGGAAAAAACAGGTCTTGATGCAGATTATGAAGGCATGGCAAGTGTTCTGCATGAAAGAGTGGAAGGCGATGAAATAATAAAGCACAGCTTCATACATTTTTTCAGCAAGATGACATCAAAACAAACAGATATAAAGATGTCTGAATATGGTGAATTAAAATGGTTCAAGATAAAGGATATTGAAAAAGAAAAGCTAATCCCTTCTGACCTTTGGCTGATTAAGAACAAGTTAAATTCAAGGATAGATGTAATTGATTCTGAGATGAAAGAAAAGAACGGGGAATTAAGTGATTTTAAGGTGTTAAAACAATAACTTTATAAAGCAAAAACCACTTAATTTGCTTAAGCTGGGGGTGTAATATTGAAATTAAGAATCATCTTATGTTTACTGCTTATTTTAGCTATTTTTAGCGCTTGCGCCAAGAATGAAATCACTGCTTCTGCAATATCTGATCTGCCTGTTGAAAAGCAGATTGAGATAGAAGCCAAGGTAGTTTCTGTGGATGCCTGCAAGGATATAACTTGCGATGCAAATGAGCACTGCGAGGACGGCAGGTGCATATGCAATCCTGGCTACAAGGAATGTAATGGTGAATGCATACAAAATTCTGCGTGCTGCACAGAGAATGACTGCAAAAGCGATGAAAGCTGCAGGGGGCACACATGCATACCTGATAATTGCAAGGTTAATGAAGAATTCAATGTCGATAAAAACAAGTGTGTCTGCGACAAAAACTCACTATACTGCGCAGTTCAGAACAAGTGCATCCCTAAAGACAATTGCTGCATGCATCATGAATGCAGCAACTCTGATTACAGGTGCACTGAAACAAACATGCTGGCAACACTGTGCATATCTGGAGAGAAAAAACAGTGCAAGTCTGTCTACACAGACAGGGGAGAGAGTTTCTTCCTCGGAAAAACGCGCTATGATGTTGACATCAACCATTTCCTGCAGAACGGCGGAGTTGACGTGGATATCAATGAGGTGAATTTCGTGCTCAAGGCAGATGTGCTGGAGAAGCTTGAAGAAAACACATTCATCTATATCGAAAGCATTGAGCCGCTGGGCGGTTACTGCAAGAAAGAGTGGGATTAACCACAATCTTTTTAAAGCAAAGGCAGATATTTCAGCTTAGTTGAGAGATAAGCCGGTCGCAAGGCTTGCTTATGCTGGAGACAAAATCGCTTTGTTCTCCAAGTAAATATTTGAGGTAGAGATTATGGCAAGAATGCACTCAAGAAAAAAAGGAAAGTCAGGCAGCAAGCGGCCTGTCAAGAAAGCAAAACCTACTTGGATTAGATACAAGCCTGCAGAGATTGAGTTATTGATAGCAAAGCTGGCTAAAGAAGGCAAGACAAGCTCTGAGATAGGAATAGTAATGAGAGACGTGTACGGCGTTCCTGATGTCAAGTTAATCGTGGGAAAGCCTATCACAAAGATTTTGATAGAGAAAAAGATGACAAAGGAGTTTCCAGAGGATTTAATTGCCTTGATGAAGCGCTCTATTTTCATCAGGAAGCATCTGGAGAACAACAAGCAGGACATGACTGCCAAGAGGGGCCTGCAGTTGACTGAGAGCAAGATCAGCAGGTTGATCAAGTATTACAAGAAAGCAGGAAAGATTCCTGTCGAGTGGAAATACGATCCGACAAAACTAAAGATGTATACAGAATAATTTTAATTTTTTATTTTAAATTTTTTTTATAGAATAATTCTTACGTCATCTATCCTGTTTGCGATTTCTATGCCTTTCTTGGTCAATGTAAGCAGCTTTAGTCTTCCTTGCTTGTCAAAATTGATAAGTCCTTCTTTTTCCATCTGCTGCAGTATCTTTACGACATGAGAATAAGTGCAGTCAATATTTTTAGCGAGGGATGATGCATAAACTTCTGCTTTTGCATTCTTTAATTCAACCAGCATCATTGCAGGTTTTTCCCTGAAAAATACCTTGAAAATTTCTTTGTTTTTTTTCACACATCCACCCCGTAAGCGATTATATGTGCTATAATGGATATATTATAGGATATATTTAAACCTTTCGGTTAAGGTTTTGTTAACCAAAAGTTAGACCTCTTTATTGTATGTCAATAATTGCGGTTCATATTTAAACCTTTCGAAAATCAGGTTTTTTAGTCGGAAAATTTACAGAAACTAAAGCAAAAAACATTTAAAGCAGATGCCTTTAAAAATTTAAATGAATCTTAAAGATATCTTTTTTCCTCATGAAGAAATCAGGCCGATACAGGATGAGCTGATAAAACAGGTCTTGTCTACAATAAATAACCAAAAGAAATTGATTGTGCACGCACCCACAGGCTTGGGCAAGACTGCAGCGACAATTGCTCCTGCACTGGCTGCCACACAGTCCAAAGATGTCACTATTTTTTTCCTTACATCAAGGCACACGCAGCACAAGATTGTAATAGACACCTTGAGAGAGATCAAGAAAAAGTATTCCTTGAATTTTATTGCGTCTTCCATAATCGGAAAAAAGTGGATGTGTCTCATGCCAAACACTGCATCCATGAGGTCTTCTGATTTTTTTGAGTTCTGCAAGGTACTGCGCAAGGACAGCAAGTGCGAGTTTCATGCAAACACCAAAAATAAAGTTTTGCTGAAGAAAGTCCTTGAAGACATCCAGGCAATCTCGCCCATAGCCACTGAAAAGATTGTTGAGATCTGCAGGGAAAAAAAGATATGCCCGTATGAGGTTGCGATAAAACTTGCATCCAAATCAAAGATAATCATCTGTGATTACAACATCTTGTTTAATCCGAGCATAAGAGATAATTTTTTCTCAAAAACAAATAAGGAGCTTGCAAGCGCGATACTTATCATCGATGAAGGCCACAACCTTCCTGCAAGAATGAGTGATTTGCTGACTCAAAGATTGTCCAGCAGGATGATACAAAGAGGAACAAAAGAAGCAAAGAAATACGGGTTTGAGGAGCTTGTCATGCCTTTGTTTGAATTGAATGCAGTCCTCACAAGGCTGACGCGCGGCATGGGCAATGAAGAAGAAAAGCTTGTCTCAAAAGAGACTTTTATCTCTCAGGTGAACAACATAAAGAGTTATGCTGAATTGATTGAAGAGCTTCAGTCAGCAGGAGAGGCTGTGCTTGAAGAGCAGAAAAGAAGCGCATTGACTGCTGTCGCAGGCTTCCTGGATAACTGGCCGAACGGGGATGTTGGTTTTTGCAGGAGCATATCAAACCAGGAGAAGAACATACTCCTTAATCATCGCTGCCTTGACCCTTCGCTGATCACAAAAGATGTTATTGATGCTGCCTTCTCGACAATAATGATGTCAGGGACACTGTCTCCTGCAGATATGTATGCAGATCTGCTGGGCTTTCCTGAAGATACTGTAAAAAAAGAGTTTCCTTCGCCTTTTCCAGAGCAGAACAGGCTTACATTGATTGTTCCAAAGACAACCACAAAGTTTACGCAGAGAAGTGATGCACAGTTCAATGCAATCGGAAGTGTATGCAGCGACATCATCAATAATATCCCTGGGAATTCTGCGATTTATTTTCCAAGTTATTATCTTCGCGATGAGATTGCCAAGTTTTTTGAGCCAGAATGCGAAAAGACAATATTTTATGAGCAGCCTAAATTGACTAAAGAGGAAAAACAGGATTTATTGAACAAATTCAGCAAGCACAAGGAAGCAGTCCTTCTGGGGGTAGCTTCTGGCTCTTTTGGAGAAGGCATTGATTTGCCTGGCGTGCTAAAATGTGTCACAGTAGTCGGCCTTCCATTAGACAGGCCTGATCTTGAGACAAAAGAGTTAATCAAATACTATGACAAGAAGTTCGGCAAAGGATGGGACTATGGATATATACTGCCTGCCCTGACAAGGACAATGCAGAATGCAGGAAGATGCATAAGAAGCAGCTCTGACAGGGGCGTCATTGTCTTTCTTGACCAGAGGTATACCTGGCCGAACTATTTCAAGTGCTTTCCTTCTGACTGGAACTTGAGGATTACCCTGGATTATGCTGCTGAAATCAAGAGATTCTTTGAAAATCAAAAAGTTTAAATAGAAAACAAGGAAAACCAGCACTATGGCAAAAAAAGAAAAAGGCACAATCTTTGATGAACCTAAAGAAGACCCTAAAGAAGTGGGAGTAAAGGACGGTTTCTTGCCTCCTGAAGAGCATGAGGAGACCTCAGACAAGTTTGAGGAGGAAATGGACACTGGCGAAAGGGACGAGGATGTTTACACAGAAGAAGGCAGGGAAGAATTGTTAAAAGATGACGAAGTTTCTGATACAGAGCAGGCCTGGACAGAAGGTGCAGAAGGGAAAGGGCACAAGGGTGTCTGTGCTCACTGCGGCAAGCCTTTAAGCCAGGAAGAAGACGAAGTGGTTGAAAGAGAGATCGATGGCGAGCTGGTCTGGTTCTGCTGTGACAAGTGCGCAAAGAAAGGTCCTAAGAAAGAGTAATATGTTAAAGAAAATCCAGGAAGATTCTTGTTTTTTCTATGCGCCAGTTGGGAAAATATCCAAAGCGCTTCCAGTATTCTATAATCCTGACATGGCATTGAACAGGGATATCTCTATTCTTCTGCTGAACAGCATATCAAACAAAGACTTAAGAGTACTTGACTTGCTGGCTGGCTCTGGCATAAGAAGCCTGAGATTTATTGCAAGCCTGAAAAAAGGAAAAATAAAGGAATTGACTGTGAATGACAGCAGCAAAGAAGCAGCTGAAACCATAAAAAAGAACTTCTCAATCAAAAGAAATCCTAATCCAAACAAAATCAAGCCAGAGATACTTAACAAGGATGCAAATGAGCTGTTGGTCCTGAGCGAAGGTTTTGATTATATTGATATTGATCCTTTTGGCTCTCCTAATCCTTTTTTGGATAATTCAGTCAAAAGATTATCCAGGGACGGCATTCTTGCAGTTACTGCCACTGACACCAGCGCATTGTCTGGAAGTTTTATCAATGCCTGCCAGAGAAAATATTGGGCAACACCTTTGAAGAATTATATGATGCATGAGACAGGGATGAGGATCCTGATAAGGAAAGTGCAGTTAGTTGCTGCCCAATATGATAAAGCACTGGTTCCGATTTTCTCGCATTCAACAAGGCATTATCTGCGCGTGTACTTCAGGTGCAGCAAGGGAAAAATAAAGACAGACAAGATATTAAGCAAGCATAATTACCTGCTTTTCTGCAAGAACTGCCTGACAGTCAAGGCTTCAAGGCAAAACAAGGATATCTGCTGCAAAAAGAAGATGATTTGGGCAGGCCCGCTCTGGACAGGGCAGCTATGGGACAAAAGAGTGGCAAGCAGGATGTTGAAAAAAGCAGACAAAGGCAATAAGGACCTGTTTAAATTGCTGGAGATAATCAGCAAAGAAAGCAGGATAAGCCAGGTCGGCTTTTACAGCATACCCATCATCTGCAAAAAATTAAGAAAAAGCCTTCCAAAACAAGAATTGATACTTGAAAAGATAAAAAAAGCAGGTTATAAGGCTGCACAGACTCATTTCTTGCTTGATGGAATAAGAAGCAGTATTGAAATAAATAAATTAAAAAAAATAATAAAATCTATTTGACGTTCTTCACAAGCTCCAGAATCTCTACCTCAAGATTCGCCAGCTCTTGCGGCAGATAATTTGTTCTTCTTATGACAAATTCGTCAGCTCTTATGTCAAGAACTTCAAATTCAAAAGTGGCTCCTTGTTTCTCGCCGGCTGTTAATTTCTGCTTAAGCAGCTTGCCTTGCTCAGGCACGTGCTCAAAATACAGCCTGCTCATGGTCACGTTTTTCATCTCTGCTGTTCCATAAGGCGTGTCAAAAACAAGGCCGGTTTTTGGGTTCTGGACAAACTCTATGACTTTCTCAGATGCTCTTAGTGCTTTTGATTTCCATTCCTGTCCTGGGATGAAAAAGTCTTCTCCTGGCCGAACCATTGCCTGAGTGACAATGTACTTCTCAGTTATATTGATTATCTTAAGCGGCCATGGATAGAGGTCGATGTTTGAGATTATGTTGTCCACCTTTGCAATCTCTTTGAAATTCTGTTCATATTCTTCTTTTGTGAATGGCTTGATTCTTGGATACAATATCCTTCTTGGCTTGTCTTCTGAGATAGGTATGCTTAATGTAAGCACTTTCTCTATTGGTTTTATTATGATTGTTTTTTTCTCGCCAAGCTTCAGACCCTCTATTGCCTGGTCAAAGGTCGGTATCTTGTTGCTCTGGCCAAGAATGAACTTGAACGGCCCCTTGACATAAGTTCCAAGACCTGCTTCTTTTGCCAGTTCTTCGTCATTAGTATCAACAACCTTGCCATTATCCAGTCTTAAGATATAATTTATTGTTACAAGGTCTCCTTTCTCTGCAATGTTTGTCTTGTCAAGTTCTGTCATGTTTGCTGCAGGCTCTTCTTTTTTTCCAGAAGGCAGCAAGAACAAGACAGCAATAACCAAGATAGCAGCCAGAAATACCCATTTTATATATTTCTTTTTAGGTTTAGATTTTTTCTTAGCCATTTTTTTTACCCCACCTAGCCTAGTGCTCTTGAAACCATCGTGACCTGCGCAGACCGTATTCCTTCAAGTTTCTCAATCGCTTCTGCAACAGGATCAGGGCTTCCTTTTGATTCATCAACAGAAAAACGCAGGACCAGTGCCTTTAATCCAAAACCAACCGGCTCTTCTTCTGGCTCTCCGCTAATTTTTCCTTCAAAATCAGTGATTATCTTTTCTGCCTTTGCCCGCACCTCATCCAGATTTATTTCAGGGCTTTCAGGCATTATTTTTAGTGTGACTATTACTACTGCCATTTTAGTTAGGACCTTCAAAACCGCATTCAGGGCATTTGTATTTTGCTGCAATCTCCCTGCAGTGCCTGCAGCGAATTATCTGAGTTTTCTTGCAGTTAGGGCATGAAAATTTTACAGCACCTGCTGCTGAGGTTATTCTTGTTTTACAAGACGTACATTTTTGTTCTTCCATGGTTATCTCCAGCCCTGTTTATTTTGAGTCAGCTTAAAAACCTTGCGGTTTTTTAAGGGTAAAAACAAAAAATGCACTATTCTATAGGAATAACAAAAGTATATAAATAGAACACATAAGTAGAATATTAATGTATTCGAGAAACAAAGAGAATAATAGAAAAAGCCAGCTTATTCTAAATCCTGCATTTTTTGCAATATTTGGCTCAAAAATGACAAAAGAATCGCTCAAGGAAAAAGAAAAAAAGCTGGAATTAATCAAGCAGGGGCTCAAGGCAAGGGCAAAAGACCTTATCAAGAGGGAAAAGCAGGTTTCTACTGCAGAGAAGAAGGCCTCAAAGCTGCTTGATGAACAGGCAAGCCTTAAATCACAGATAAATACTCAAAAAGATCTTCTTAAGTCACTTAAAAAAGATTATGACGCAAAGTTTGCAGAGATGCAGAAGGTGCACAAGACAGTCCAGACAAGACACGGCAAGCTCAAGAAAGCTGAAAAAACAACCCAGTCTGCAATCAAGGAGCTTGGCCAGAAGGAAAAAAGCATAGCAAAAAGAGAGAGGCTCTTGCAGGAAAGAGAAAACGAGTTAGCATCCAAAGAAAAAAAGATATCAAAGCTGATTAAAAGAGCAGGCAATCTTGAAGAAAGAAACAAGCTGGTGCAGGCAGAAATAGAGGCAAAAGAGCTCAGGCTTAAAGACCTGCAAAAAGAGCATCGCGCAAAATCAGCAGACATTGCTGTAGTACACAAGAAACTGCAGAAAAAGCAGGAAGAGCACAAGGACATTGATGCAAGCAAAAAAGATATTTTGCAGAATCTTGAGGATAAACAAAAACAAGTTGCTGAACACGAGCGTTCCTTGAAAGAAAAGGAAAAAGAGATTGCAAAAAAAGAAAAGCAGCTTGACAAGGCGCTTCGCAAGGCAAAAAATCTTGAAGACAGGAATAAAGAGATGGAATTAGATATATCTGCCAAGCAGCTCCGCTTATCAGAGCTGAAAAAAGAAATAAAAGATCACGTCTCTAAAAGAGACGAAGAATTAAGGGAATTAAAAGCAGAAGCAGAAAAAGCATTCAAGATAAAGAAAAGAGACCTTGAAGCCCTGAAAAAAGAAGAAGTGATAGTAAGGACAAAAAAACGAGAACTGCAGCATTTCATAGAAACGCAGAAAAATGCTATTGAAAAAGACATCCGAAAGTTTGATGCGAGAAAAAAACAGATAGAGCATGGCAGGAAACTGCTTGACGCAAGAGAAAAGGTAATTCATGAAAAAGACCTGAAAGTCAGGAAGAGAGCGACAGAAGCAGAGCATCTTGAAAGCCTGAAGAAGCAGATAAGCAAGTCGATTGAGGACAAGAAACGGCTTGCCAAAGAATTAAAAGAGCGCGTCAAGGAGCAGAACAAGAAATTAGAACAGCTAAAAAACACATCAATCGCAGTTCATAAAGAAGAAATCAAGCTTGGAAAGCAGAAACAGGAAATTGACAAGAAAAAGAGGAAATTTGATGCTGCTGATAAAGAATTGAGAAGGCGCGAGAAGAAATGGGCAGAGCATGATGCTGCATTAAAGCTTGCAGTCAATAGGCTGGTTGATGAGAAAAAGAATCTTGAAGCTGGAATAGAAGCTAAAAAAGCAGAGCTTGAAGAAATGCGCAAGGAATGGGACATAAAAGAGGCTGCATTGAAAAGGGCTGCACAGGAGATAAAGGCGCAAAAAGGATCTGTCAAGGCGCTTGTTGAAAAAGATGTTTCTATATTATCTGAAAAAGAAAAAGAACTTATTAGGACTGTAAAGCTGCTTGAAAAAGACAAGGCAAAACTTCTGAAGGAAGAAAACGCAGTCATTGCAAAAGTCAACAAGCTGGATAAAGCTACAAAGAAATTTGAGAAAGAGAAAAAAGGTATTGTAGACAAGGAGCGCGTTGCTGCAAAGCTCTTGCGCTATGTTGAGACAGAAAAGAAAAAGATTGAAAAGCAGAAGCAGAAGATTGCAAGAGTCAAGGAGCTTAAGGAAAACCTGCCTGCTCTTGAAAGGCATTATTTCAAATTAGTGAAGCAGGCAAAGAAAGAAGAGGCCAAGTTAATGGGAGGCGCGCGCCTGGCAAGGCCAATCAAGAAAAGGCTTGCCCTGAAAGAAAGAGAATTACTGGCGCGCGAAAGAGGCATTGAAAAAGGTGTTGAGCTTCTTGAAGAAAGAGAAAAAGAGCTGGAAGACCTGCGGGCAATGAAAGAAGAGGCATTTGAAGACTACCTGGAAGCAGAAGTAAAAACAGCTAAAAGAATTGCGCCGCCAAGAAGAGAAAAATACCCTGAAATAAGAAAAAAGCTTGAACAGGCAAGAAAAGGCATTCTTTCTGGTGATATTGATGCTGCAATAAGAAGGGTTGCTGAAGCAGAGGTTCTGATAAACAAGTTTAAGCTTAAAGCAGAAGAAAGAAAGCCGTTTAATTATGATTTAAGATATATCAAGGCAAGCATCAAATTAGCTGAGCTTGGTTGATATTATTTTGTTCTTTTCATCTACTTTGAATAATTTGCCGAGAAATTGCTCTATAACATAGATGTTTGTTATTGTGTGCTGTGTCAGTTCAGATGCTTTTATGGTGCTTGGGCAGAAAAGAGCCATCCAGGGCAGAAGGTTGTCTGCAAGATGTGAGTCTATTGGTGCTTTTGATTCTATTTGTCTTATCAGCGCTTTTGCTGCATCTTCCCCGACTTTCTCGCTTGGCTTTCCTCTTTCTCCTAATGAATCTGCGCCAAGGATTATTGGATTTATTAAATCAAGGTCCTCTTTTTGTTTTGAGAACAAGGCCCAAAGCGTGATTCCTGAACCTGCTGAATAAGTGTCGCAGTATTCTGTTCGTATTGTCACAGGCACTTCATATTTGTTTAGCAGGAATCTTGCTGCTTTTGCCTGCCTCTCTGCCACCTGGGCATTTTCCAGGGATTTAGAGGCATGTGAAACACCTCTTATCTGGATTAGATTGTATTGTTCTGTGGTGTTTATGCCTTCTTGTTTTCTTATCTCTTCCAGGAATGTCTTGAAATCAGAATAATCTGCAAGCTTGAACTTTGGCTTTATTGTGATTTCTACCTCTCCGCCTCCTTTTGGGAAATATCCTCTTCTGATAAGCTTTACATCAATCTTTTCGCAGAATTTTCGTATGTGCGGGATAAACACCTCTTGAAAATATTCTATTGGCATTGACCACTTGACATTTGTCCCGCCTTTTAATTTTAGCTTTACTGTCTTGTCTGCAAAAAAGCAAGGCAGCAGCAAGGCCTGCATCAGCAGGCTTATGGAGCCTGCGGTTCCTATATCTATCTCAATGGTCTTGCCTTGGATCTTTCCAGGCGCATATTTCAAGTCACTTGAACCCATCTCTGCACCCTCTGCTTTTGCATTGCATAGTTTTTCCAGTGTTTTTATGCAGAAAAGGTGCTGCGGCTTGAGTCCTGCGTCTTTTCTTCCTAAACGTATTTTGTCAACATCAAAAGGAATCTGGGTTATTGTAGAAAAAGCAAGGGCAGTCCTTACTATCTGTCCGCCGCCTTCTTTATAGCTTCCATCTATATGTATCATAAATTAGAAAAAAAGAAGTCCAATATATAAAAATTTGTTTTAAATCTCTAGATTGTCCAGCTCTGCAAGTTCCTTGTCAAGCTCTTCAAGGTCGTTCAGGTCAAGGTCTGCAGTTATGTCATCAATCTCAACAACTTCGCTGTCAACTGATGCAATATCTTGTTCTGCAGAAGTATCTTCAGCTACTGGCTCTTCTGGCACAACTTTAGGCTTTGCTTCTTCTTTTGCTGGAATCTTTTCTGGTGCTTTTTCCATTTCTTTTGGTGCGCAAGCAACTACCAGTAACAGGGTTGCGAGCAATGCACACAAGATCATCATGTTTCTTCTCATACGTTTCACCTGCCCATTGTTTTTGTAACTTACTATTTAAAGCTTTCTTTAAAGAAAATAAAAAAAGAAGAAATTTATTCTTCTGTTACGTTTACCTCAGGGTAATCTGCGTCTGGAGTTGGCTCGACTTCTTCGCCTTCCTCAGGCTCTTCAGCTTCTTCTGCTTCAGCCTCTTCAGCTTCCTCAGCTTCTTCTACTTCAGTCTCTTCAGTTTCGTCTTCTGGTGTTGCCAAAGCCTTTTCTCCGCCTTTTGCCTGTTTTATGGTTCTTACGATTTGTTTAAGAGCCTTGTGTGCTTCAAGCAGGTATCTGTGCGCTTCTTTTGTCTTCTCAACAGCGCCTTCAACATCTCCGCTCTCATACATAGATTGAGCTTCTTCTCTTGCAGCTTTTGCTGAAGCAAGATTCTCGTCATACTTTGCCAGCTGTTCTTTTGCTGCTGAAACATCCTCGCCAGCATTTTCCAGTCTTTGAATCATCTTCTGGACTTTTTTGCTTAGCTGTTCCATTCTTACGCCAACTGCGCGAATTTTGTTAGCAGCTACTTTTCCAGCTCCTTTCTTGATGCCTTTCTTTGTGTCTTTCCAGGATTCCCTGATTAGCTTAGCAGCTTCCTGATAGTCTTCTCGTGTGCTCTCTTCTCCCAGCTCTTCTACAGATTCAGCAGCACTTGCTATTTCTTCTGCTTTTTCTTCTAGTTTTGCCAGGATTTCAGCTTTTTGATCTTCAGGCATGTTTGATTTCTCAACACGCTCTTTTGTTTTAGCAATCAATGCAAGAACATGTTCAGCTACATTAGACAAGTAGTTCTTTGTGTGCATCTTTGTCTCTCTTCTTGTCTTTTTGCAGTCTTCTGTCTCACTGTCTTTGCAAGCTTGTAATCTCTCCTTTCTTTCTTGTATTTTTTGCCTTGCTTCTTGATGCCTTGCTTTGACTTCTGCTCTCTTTGCTTTGGCTTTAGCCAAGCGCTCGCGCATCATTTCCTTGTTCTTCTTATATTTCTCCCTTGCGGCAGTATATCTTTCTCTAAGATTTTTTGCTTTTTCTTTTATAACATCTACTTTCATCTGCCTAGCTTTCTTGCTTTTTGCTTTATCTAGTGTTGGTGTTGGAGTTGTTTCATTATCTCCAGTGTTGTCAATTTCTACAGCAAGTGCTGCAGGCACAAGACTTACTAAAAAAATGGCCATCATAAACAAACACATTATTTTTTTCATTTTTGCCTCCCAAACACACCGGCCATCCAAAAAATAAAAAATTAGTGCGCAGGCAGCTCGCCTCTCGCACCAATAAAGATAGCCATTTTTTGTGTTTGTAAGAACTATATGGTGTATTTTCTTTATAAAGACTCTTTTCCAGGCTTGAATTTAAAGCTTTATTTGAGCGTTTAAAACTTTATAGAGGCCTAAACAGCCTTTTCTTACTTTACGCAAGATTTTTAAAGAGCCGGCACCTATCCTCCAAAATATGAAGCTTAGAAGCCTTATACTGCCTATTTTGCTCATACTGGCTGCAAACATAGTATTTGCAGCAAACATACAAGGCAGCGTATATGATATTGAGCTGAATGAGCTCAGTGATGTGATTGTTGAGATAGACACAACCCCAAAACAGTCTTTTGTTGCAAAAGACGGCAAATATTCTTTTGATGTTCCTTTGGGAGATTACACGATTCTTGCAAAAAACGGGGAGGGCATTGCTGAAGAAAAGATAACAATAACAGATGACGGCACATATAATATTGATTTGATACTCTTTCCTGATTTCAGTGAAGAAGAAGAGCTTCTTGATGAATCTAATTTAGAGATTGGCACAGAGTACACAGATGTAGCTGAAAAGAATTATTCGCTTTATTACTTGCTTGCTTTTGTGCTTGTATTGATCATTATAATCGCAGTGATATTTCATTACAAGAAAAAACTAGAGACTGGATTAAAAGAAGAGCTGAAAGAGATTAAAAAGACAACAAAAGATGATCTTGAAGCAGATCTTAAGGAACTGGTTTCTTTCATCAAAAAAGAAGGCGGAAGGACAACGCAAAAAGATCTTAGGAAGAATTTCCCGCAGTCAGAGGCAAAGATTTCTTTGATGGTTTCAGAACTTGAGCATAAAGGAAAGATAAAGAAGATCAAGAAAGGAAGAGGGAATATTATTACTCTTGTTTAAGCATAGCACCTGGCGTGCAATGTAGGAAATAAGCGAAATAGAGCGACTCGATTAAACATGCAAGAAAATCTTAATGCAAAGCGTGCTATGCTTCTTTAACATATCTCTCCAGGATTTCTGGTTTCCAGCGTTCTTTTTTGCCGGTTGTGAGGTTTTTAACACTGACTTGCTTGCTGATATCTGTTATTTTCAATTGTTCGCCGTCAACTTCTATGATATCCCCTCTCTTGAAATCAAGGCACCTGAACAGGACTGTTCCGCGGTATAGTAGCTTGCTTGTCACTTTGTGTTGTGTATGCAGTTTTTTGCTGGTCTTTAGTATGCCCACAAATCTTTTCTTCAGCTTGTTTCCCAGGTCCAGCAGGAATTTATTTGAAGAGAGCCAGAAGTCTATTCCATTTCTTACTTTCTTTTCTTTTGCAATCCATACCTGCTTGTTCTGCGCTATTTTCTTCCGCACATAATTGATTACTTCAGGCGTTGGATTCCTCAGCTGAAGCTTGCCCTCAAAATACGTGGGCCCTTTTTCCTCTATTCTTGCTACCATACATTGATATTCATATTTAATATATATAAAGTTTATCTAAAAAGAAACCTTTTTAAAGCGCTCACATTCATAGAACAATATGGAAATAAAGAAGTACCTGAAAGCCATCTGGCATTTTATTTGGGTAGAAGACAGCTGGCTGAGCTGGATTGTTAATGTGATTCTTGCGTTTATCATAATCAAATTCTTGGTTTATCCTGGCTTGGGCTTAGTATTAGGAACAAGCCATCCTATTGTTGCAGTTGTCTCAAACAGCATGGAGCATTCTGTTGGTCTGGAGGACTGGTGGAACCAGCCCAGCTGCTGTGCTGATGGCGGCTGCAAGGAAAAGATAAGCCAGGGGCAGCTTTTGACAGAAAAAGGCATAAGCAAGGCAGAGTTCAGCGAGTTTTCTTTTACAAGCGGTTTCAATAAAGGCGATATCATGATATTGTACCGCCCTAACAACCTAAAAATAGGGGATGTGCTGACTTTTAGCGTGCACGGCCGTTCTGACCCGATTATTCACAGGGTTATTTCTGTTAAAGAGCAAAATGGAAAAAAATACTATCAGACAAAAGGGGACAATAACTGCGGCTCAGCAGACTTTGAAAAAGCAGTGAAAGAAGACCAGTTCATCGGCAAGGCTATATGGAGAGTTCCTTTGCTTGGCTGGATAAAGATTGGCTTTGTGTGGATATTAAAGCTTGTAGGTATAATGTAAGATGTTATTTTGTGAGAAATGCGGCGGAATAATGATGCCGAAAAAAGATGGTGGCAAGACCTTTTTGATTTGCCCTAAATGCGGATATAAAACAGGTGCAAAAGGAACAGTGATTTCTGAGAAATGCAAAGCAAAGGATGACTGTGTTGAGGTTGTTGAAAAGATAGAGACAAGGCCTTTGGTTGATGAGGAATGCCCTAAATGCAAGCACAAGAAAGCAAGAAGCTGGGAAAAGCAGATGAGAGCAGCAGATGAGCCGCCTACAAGATTCTATGAATGCGAAAAATGCAAGCATATCTGGCGAGAGCAGTCATGAATATTGAAAAATATATCAAAAACAATTCTTTGAAGATTCTTGTCAAGCCAAACAGCAAGAAAAATGAGATCCTTGGCTATGATGAAAACAGGAAAGCTGTAAAAGTGGCTATTGCAGCGCAGGCAGAGAAAGGCAAAGCAAATTTAGAGGTAATCAAGTTTTTCTCTAAATTATTAGGAAAGCAGGTCAAGATAAAAAGCGGATTGGCAAGCAAGGAAAAGCTTTTGAAACTACTTTAACACGACTTTGTGAAGGCGAGAGAAGAGTTAAATCCATGTTTGCGCAAGCAAATATCATATCGATTGCTTCTGGAGCCTGAACAAGGAGTGCCTTTGATCAAACTTTTTCAAAGTTTGCCGTAAATCTTCCGGAAAATTCTGGTAAACACATATAAAGAATAAAATCAAGTATTCTTATATGTCAGAAGTGAATTTTATTGTAATTAAAGGGGAAAATCTCTATTTTGCAAGGGCGCATTACAGGAAAATCATTGAAGCCATTAAAAGCCCTGAAAAATTCAAGAAATTGCTGAAAAACAAGTATTATCTTGATGCAGGCTATCTTATTCTTGATTTCAATAACCAGACCATAATCAACTGCCAGAATGCTTCTGCCTTGCCAAAGCACAAGTTTGGGGTTGTTTCGATTTAGATCAATGTCGCGCTACGTTTTGCTTGTATAACCGCTTGTATATCAGATTCATCAGATATCGCTTAGCAATTGAAGACTCCGCAGGCGGCATTGTTTAGAAAAACTTAAATAAAAGCTATGTTCTCATATTTTTGGGTGGTATTTTTGGACAAGATGGAGAAAGATGTTTTAGTTGTCAGCAGAGAAATACTTTTTGATGCTGAAAAAGACAAGTTCCAGGGCTTTAAGGCTCATTCTGATATTGATTTTCACTCAAGAATCATCAAGGGATTCAAATACATGAAAAGAGGCATTGCTGAAGAAGACGAGACTCATAAGCAGCCTATTGGCTATGCATTGATTGTCAATCCCAAGACAAAGAAGGTTTACATCTACAAGCGTGCAATGGCTGGCAAGAATTATACAGAGAAACGCCTGCAGAACAAGTGGTCAATGGGAATCGGCGGCCATATTGACAGAGAAGAAGAAAAAGAAGCAAATCCAATTCACTCAAGCTTACTGAGAGAGCTTTCTGAAGAGGTTAAAATCGGCCAGTTCCAGACAAAAGTCTTGGGATACATCAATGATGATGAAGATTCTGTCGGCAGGGTCCACTTCGGTATTGTTTATCTGGTCTTGACAGAATCTGATGTTTTCCCCGGTGATGCCGAGTCTGTCTTTGGAGAAATGAAATCCTTTGAAGAAATAAAAGAAATAATATCCGCAGAAGACGCAACTCTTGAAAACTGGTCTGAGATTGCTATTGATTTTTTGGAGAAGAATTTGTCAGAGATAGTTTGAATAAAAACAAGAATTAGTTAATAAAAAGATTTATATATGTACTATCTTAATTAAATGCCATGGTCAAAAACATAGAATCTCTTCCGATTTATAAAAACCCATTAGCCTATTCTTTATTTATCACTATCTTGGGATGTATCGGCTTCGTTTATTCTATTGTCGAAACAAAGGTTTCCCAAACTTTAATGATTATCTCTATTTTAGTTGCACTAATTTTTGGTGTTCTCACATATTTTATGTGGCAAACAAAATGCCCTTCCTGTAAAAGAGTTTTTTCAAAAATTGAACAAAAACAATGGGAAGAGGATTTAGGAATTAAAAAAGAACCATTTACATATCATTCTAAAGTTTATCAATATGAAGACGGCTTAACAGAGCCAGTTCCTGAAAGTAAAAAAACAATTATGAGAGCTAAAAAATACGATAAAAAATATTATATTTGTAAGAAATGCGATTACGGTTCAAATAAAGAATGGAGCGAAATTAAATGGAAATGGTTAGGAGAAGAACCGCGAATTGACTACATTAAAAAGAAAGGAAAATCTATTGGTCTCAGTCAAAATTTATTCAAAGAAGACATCTACGTAAAAAATGGCAAAAGGAAAAGTATTCCTAAAGGCGTAAAAGAAGATTTATGGATTAGACACTTTGGTAAAACATACAAGGGAAATTGTTTCGTTTGTAATGCAACAATAGATACAAAAAGATTTGAAGCAGGACACATAAAATCTGTTGCTAATGGAGGAGATGACAAAATCTCTAATCTTAAACCTATTTGTGCAAAGTGTAACAGATCTATGGGAACAAGAAATTTGTATGAATATAAGCAAGAGTATTATGCTAAAAAAAGGCACAAGCATTAAAAAATCTTTCAAAAATTATCTAACCTGCCCCGTCCTCACAGAATTTCTTGCGAAGACATTCTTTTGCTTCAGGATTTTCCATGCAATTAAAATATTCCTTTTGATATATCTCCTGGGCAGGCGCATAATTTAAATTTTGAATTATTTGCTTATATTCATTATACAAGTCTGTTGCATTTTCTTCCTGATTTAACTCAAGAAGCAATAATGTTCTTGCCTGCAGATATTGGACTGGCCACGTATACGCAATGTATCCGGGTCTATTAACTGCTAACTCACAAAGACCCAAAGCTTCTTCAAATTCATCTGCTGTACTGGCAGAACATGCTTTTTCCTGACATTGAACTTGGTAATTAATTGTCTTATGCTTAGTCTGTTCCAGGACTTTTTCTGCTTCCTTGATAGTAGATTCAGGAATAGGTTCGTCTGTATTAGAATAAACTTTAGAGAAAGGACTTGAAGTGCACCCTGCCACCAATAAAATAATTAATAGTAGCAAAACCGTTTTTGATACCATAAAAATAGTTAGTTCTTAATTATTTATAAAACTTCACTAAAAATTATCTAACCTGCTCTGCTTCTTGTTAAAATCTTCTAAATATTTAGGCGGTTTTACAGACACAAAAGTATATCCCCAGTCTGAAAGCATCTTGAATGCATTTGGAGTCATCTTTGGTGCTGCAATCATCCCGCGGACTTTTGTTATCCCTTTGCTTACCATCAGTCTCTCAACATACCGCCTTAATTGTGTAACCGCGCCCAAATCAGCACAATACCTTTTGCATTCAACAACAGTAAGCATTCCTTCTTTATCTACCCCAAGAACATCTATGAAGCCGTATTTTGTCTGCTCTTCTTGCGAGACTGGCTTGAATCCTTTCTCAATCATTTCAGGGTTTTCATAGAGCATGTTTGCCATGTCTGCCTCTGTGCCGGATATCACTATTGCTTTTCCATCTTCAAGTTTCTGCGAGTTAAAGAAGTGTATCCTGTTCATTGTTATGTCCATGTTCTCTTTCAATGCAAGATTCCGCGATTTCAGCAAAAGTTTGCCTTTTTCTATCGCCATGCTGTGGGTTGTATTGGGCTTCATGTAATTTACCGGATTATTGCCGGTTGGCTGGTGCACTAATAAAGCGTTGTCTGATTTTATTATCACTAATCTGTCGCCGTCTTTCAGCAGGCTCTCTGCCCTTCCAGAATATCTTATGCTGCAGTTGCAGCTGATTACGATTGTCTCATTCCTTCTTAAGGCGTCATTCAATAATGTGACATAGTCTTTTTGTTCTAGCATTTTATTCGCTCTGAAGCTCTCTTTCAGAGGTTATTTTATTTACATATTCTGTCACTATCTTTTTTGTAGGCGGCGACAGCAACAGTCTTCTTATTTTTAGTCCTGCTTTTTTCGCTTCTTCTATCCAGTGCTGGTCTCTTTGCTTGTTTATTGTTTCATAATCCAGCTCGTACACTAGTTCTTTTATTCCTGCCGCAACCAGTAATTTAAGGCAGGTATAGCAGGGAAACAAGGTAACAAATAATGTTGAGCCATGCACGCTTATTCCTTTGCGTGCTGCCCTTGCAATTGCATTGGCTTCTGCGTGCACATTGCGGGCATAATCATTTTTCTCATGATCAGCCACATTCAGGTGCCTTCTGAAGCATCTGCCTTCATCTGAGCAGTTTGGCATGCCTGGCATTGAGCCATTATATCCTGTTGCCAAAATCTGCTTATCCAGGACTATGACTGCTCCAGTTGGTCTTGACAGGCAGGTTGACCTTGTGGCAGCCACTTTAGCCAGTATCATGAAGTACTCATCCCAGCTTGGTCTGTGCTTTGCACATGGAGTGTCCATTTTATCCCCTAACTACTATGGAGTGCCTTTATTTATATTTATTTTCGTTCTGCAAAAGATATTACTGATAAAATAAAAGAATATAAACCACCCATAATAAATCAGATTCATGAAAGGCAAATTAATCAGTTTCGAGTCTGGAGAGGGCGCGGGTAAAGGAACCCAGATAAAACTTCTAAAAGAATATCTTCAGAAAAAGGGTATAGACGTGATGACAACAAGAGAGCCAGGAGGTATTGCCATCGCAGAAACACTAAGAGAAGAACTAATTCGCCCTGACAAAAACCATGCCCCAGAAGGCGAACTTCTGCTGCTCTCTACTGCAAGATACCTGCATGCACTATACAAGATAAAGCCTGCTCTAGAAAAAGGAAGAATCGTGATAACAGACCGCCTCCATGACTCTACCACAGCATACCAAGGCTATGCAGGCGGAATCAACATAGATTTCATCAAAAAGATCCACAAAGTGGCTCTAGGGGCCATTATACCAGACCTTACGATATTCATTGATGTTGCCCCGAAGATTGGCCTTAAAAAGATGACTACAACAGAGTTCGGCGAGCCTGACAGGTTTGAGGTCAAGGGCCTTGCCTTCCACACAAAAGTAAGGCAGGGATATCTTGAGCTAGCCAGGCAAGAGCCAGATAGAATAAAGGTAATCAAATACAGAGATGGTGACATTGAAGGCATGCAGAAAGAGATAAGAGATTATGTTGATAAATTATTGGAAATCAAAGAATAGTTTCGTCCATTTCTTCTTCAGCTTCATTCAGAAGCATAAAGTCTCCAAGCGGCCGGTTTTTCTTTGCTTCTTTATATCGTACTGCCATTTTTACTTCACCTCTTTTTAGAACACCCCTTTTGGCACCTCTGTTTCTCCGCGCATTATTTTGTAAAACATAGCTTATATTTAAATAAATTGCAAATTAAAAATATAGTCCAAAGAATTGATGTCACTACTCAGCCAAAGTCAGCAAGTTTTTCCATAGAATGCTTGATTATTTTACCGTCGGCAGAATCTATTTTTATATTGACTGTTTTAAAGCTTTGTGTGACATATGTTATGTTAAATACTGTTGCTCCTTCAAGGTGCTGAATTATCAAGAAGTGCTTTAACAGTATCTCTTTAGGATAATTCTCTTTTATGCAGGTTTCTGCCTTTTCCAAGGCCTCACTAACCGTTAATTTCACTTCTTCTGGTTTCAAAGGCAGTATTTCCTGGCTTGCTTTCAGTATATCCTGCGCAGGCAGTATCTCTATCTTGTTTCCCTGCTTGATGATTGTGTCTACCTTGTTGCTTTTCTTGTCATAATATCCCACCTGCCACACATTGTCTTCACTAGGCATCACAAACACATGCGCCAGATAGAAATCTGGATGGTCTTTTTTCCATTCCTTGAATTCTGGTGCTGCTTCTATCTCATCAATCAGTTTTTTTAATTCCATACACGCCAAAAATAACCCAATCTTTTTAAACTTATCTTTAATCATAAATAGTATGTTTTCAGAACTGCGCAAAAAGGAGCTTGAAAAGCAGGGTTACAGGCTTGTTGGCAGGCATAGTGCTATCAAGATATGCACCTGGTGCAAGAAATCAATAAGAGGAGAGGATGTCTGCTATAAGAATACATTCTATGGCATTAATTCATGGCGCTGCATCCAGATGTCTCCGTGGTTTGCCTGCACTCATCGCTGTATTTTCTGCTGGCGGGACGTGAGGGAGAATCTTGTTCCTGAAGAGATTGACAACCCAAAAGATATTGTTGACGGCTGCATAAAAGCGCAAAAAAAGATTTTGCAGGGCTTTGGAGGGAATGAAGACTGTAATAAAGAAAGGTTCAAGGAAGCGTTAGAGCCTTTGCATTTTGCAATCTCATTGACAGGAGAACCCACATTATATCCGAGACTTCCAGAATTAGTAAATGAAATAAAATCAAGAGGAATGACTTCGTTTATTGTTACAAATGGAACTGTTCCTGAGATGCTTAAGAAATTAATAAATCACCAGCCCACGCAATTGTACATGACTCTTCCTGCCCCTGACAAAGAGACTTATCTTAAGACCTGCAATCCCTTGAATAAAGATTCCTGGGATAAGATTCAAGAATCATTGAGCATGATTAAAGAATTCAAGAGAAGCTGCTTAAGACTTACGTTAGTTAAAGGATATAATATGGTCAATCCAGAAGGCTATGCAGACTTGATTAAAAAAGCAAATCCTTTGTTTGTTGAATTGAAAGCATATATGTGGGTCGGCCACTCAAGGGAAAGATTAGAGATAGAGAACATGCCCATGCATCCAGATATTGTTGAATTTGCAAAGAAAGTTGCTGAAGCTGCAGATATGAAAATCATTGATGAAAAGCCTGAAAGCAGAGTTGTATTATTGATGAAAGAAGACAGCAAAGACAGGATTATGGAGTTCTGAATAATTTCTTGATGCCGCTGACAGTGTGCCCTATGCCTTGTATTGGATGTACTGTGGCAAGCTCGTGTACTATCTGGCCTAGCTTATGTTTTTTCTTTATTCTCGGCTCCTTGATTGAGAACATGAACATTGCAGAGGTTGCTCTTAACAATGCAGATATTATGAATATCAATGGGATTCCAGAAAGTATGAAAACTGCCTTGTCTGCCACAAAGCCTCCTGCAATTGGCGCGATTATCAGGGGAATTGATGTGAGCATCACATATTTTGCCACTTTCACTGTCCTGTGCTGGTGCGAGAAGTCCAGCAAGAGGTTGAATGTGCTTATTTCCACGCCTGCCCAGAATATGCCAGAAACAATCTGCGCGACAAAAATCAGCCAGACAGTCTGCGGCGTCACAAAAAAGAAAAGAATAGGCACAAGCGCAACCCCGAACATGCTCACTATTGCAACTGGCCTGTCTCCTATCTTGTCAGAGACCCTTCCAAAATGCGGATGCGCCATTATCTTGCATAAGCCGGCAACTGCAAAAGATATCATCATAAGTGTATAGCTTATTTGGATATTTTTCAGCATGTATACTATGAAGAAAGGAGATGCAAACATGAAGGCGAAGTTAAAGAATATTATGATGTATATGAATCTCCTGAACTGCCCTTTTATCTTGAAAAATTCTATTATCTTGTGCCGCTTGTTATCCAGGTACGGTCTTTCTTTCATCTTTGAATAATAATAAGAGGACCAAAGGCCGAACAATACCCCCACTAAAAACATGGTTGAAAAGCCGACATAGCTTGTCTTGGGGAAAAGGTCAAGGTACATTGCGCCAAAGACACTCACAGTCAATCCTGCAATTCCCATGAACATGTTTCTTTTTCCAAAGAATTTTCCCCTGTGCTCCATCGGAACAAGCTCTCCTGCAAAAGAGGTCCAGGCGGGATTTGTGAGCCATTCTGTGAACTGCACAAGGAAAAAGTAAATCAATAATGTCAATAAAGGGTGTTTCATGAAAAAAACAGGAATCAGGACTATTGGAAGCCAGAGCAGGCGCGACGTAACAGTTAATACCACATTTATGTGCAGTCTTGAGTAAAGCTCAACAAGTTTTGCTCCAGGCACCTGCGCAAGTATTGCTGCAAGGTAAGGCAGTGCCCCTGCAATTCCGATAATTGTGTTTGATGCGCCCAGTGCAAGGGCAAATGCTATCAAGAATGCGCTTGTGAGACCGTAATATACAGACCACAGCACGCTTTGATATATCAGCAATCTTTGGTTTTTTGTTTCTCTCATAGTTTTATCATCTTGCCTAATGGCCCGGGGTTGATCAGCAGGGCATTGTTTAATTTATCTTTTTTTCCTGCATTTTCATGAAGATGTCCGCATATTTCAAGAATAATATTAGGATTTGACTTGATGAATTTTGTTATTGTCTTGTTTCCGCAGTATTCTTTTCCTATTCTGTCAAGCTTGGTCTTGTAAGGAGGAGCATGTGTCACAAGAATTACTTTTTTTCCTTTTATTTTTGGCTTTATTTTCTTTATGAATTTTTCCATATTCTTGTCCTGTCGCAGGAAGCTTTCTCCTGTAAAGCCGACAAAGACATAATCACCTACTTTTATTGCTTTCTTGTTCAAAAAAACAAGGCTGTCATGAAAAGAGCATATTTTTTTCATCACAGAGTCTGTCTCGTGATTTCCTGGTATAATCAACACTTTCTTGCCAAGCTTGCTTATTCTTTTCATCAGCTCTTCCAGGTGATTTTCAAACAAGGAGATATCTCCTGCGCACACAATCACATCTGGCTTTGTTTTTTTGGCTTTTTCCCGGAGTCTTTTGATATATTTCAGGCTTTGATAAAAATCAACATATTCCGGCGATCTTGGTCTTGAGTGAAGGTCTACAAAAGCAAGAATTTTCATGAAATTACACTCCAAAGCTCAGCTGTATTATTGTCTGGTATGTCGTAAAGTTATTCAGGACATATGTCTCCACTATCATTGCAACAGCCAATACAATTATTGCGCACAGCAGGATAAGCATGTTCAATCCAAGTATCTTGGCAAACTGGCTTGACAGTAGCTTCTCCTTGACTACCGCATTTGATAGTATTGTTCCTGATATGACTGCAATCACATAGCTTGACATCTCCAGGAATGCGTGCGGAAACACGCTCAGCATTACAAGGATGAATAATATTGCTGTGCTGGCGCTCAGGTTGGCTGCAGTTGTTTTTGCAAGTGTGCCGAAAATTGTTCCCCATACAGATGCGTTCCATATTATCAGGTAGATTGAGCCGTTTCCTGCTATTACAGCTACTATGAAGCACAGCGCAAGCACGCCCAGGTTATGCGTGAACAAGTCCCAGAAAAGGCTCATTGAGAATGTTGTTGCTCCTCCTGACATCATTGCAGCAAGCTGCTGCTTGAAAAGCTGGTTTGCTGCGAGTCTTGGAAGTATCATTGAAAAGAATGCAAATACAAAGAATGCTCCAAAGAACATATACATATACACTTTGTATAGTTTTAGATTTGATTTGAATATGTCTATTATATTATACAGCCTTGTCACTTGCCTGTATGCTTTTGCTTCAAATACAGTAAATTGATACAAGGACGGTATGAGCAGGGTAGATGCAATTGCGACAATCACCAGCGCAGGATCATTTGGAAAGACCATCATCGCAAAGAACACGCCGAAAACAGTCAATGCAAAGCTCAGTACAAAAGCATATCTTGGATTTTCCTTCAAGAACTCAACTGGATATAACTGCTCTAATACCATTTTCACCTCTTTTGTTTAAATGGTATTATTTGATTATTTAAATGTTTCTGCCTGTCTTGCAGAATAACAATATGCTAAATATAAAATAAAAAAATAATTATCTTTTCTTCTTTACTTTCTTTTTTATTTTTCTTTTGACTTTTTTGGCTTTTCTCTTGACTTTCTTTTTTCCTGCTTTTGCTGCTTTTTTCATCTCTGCCATCAAGATCTTGCTCATTACAGCAGTGTATTTCCTTGTCTCTGCAATCATTTTCTTTGCAACTCTCTTGACTTCTTTGTGGTCTTTGCCTTTCACAAGTTTTTTCATCTCTTTTGTTGTCTCATTTTTAGCGTATTTTGCTATTTTTACAGGCACTTTTGCCATTTTTCTTAAAGTGTCTCTTTTGCTCATATTTTCACCTCAGATTCATTTTCTTTTAATCAGGCCGTAAGGCATCAGTCTTTCCCGGATCATTGACCCAGTTAAGATGCATAATAATAATATTGCAAATGATAATGCAAATATTGAAAATATTGAATACCCAAGTACTTTTGGCTTCAGGTCAACAAGCATTGCACCTGATAAAAGCAGTGCTGCAGTCAGTATTGCATACGCAAGTTTATTGCTGCCAAATCCTATGGACCTTCCTAAATGCCCTATGTCTGTATCGCTTATGTCAAGCTGCAAAGGTTTTCTTGTAAGTCTTTCAATAAGCTCGCTTGTCTGCTCTGGCAGGTCAGCAAGCACGTCGCCTGCTGCTTTTGATTTTCGCAAAAATCGTTTTATAATCGCTTCTGGCCGGTTCTCTTTTTTCAGTATTGCTGCTATCTTAGGCTTTGCGTATTCAACAAAATTAAAGTCAGGATCCAATTGGGTGCATGTCCCTTCTGCTGTGACAAGCGCCTTTGCCAGTAGTATCAGGTCAGCAGGCATCCTTATGTGATTCTTGACGCACACGTTGAACAGCCTGTGCAGT
>JGI10211J34971_10000554_pt1 | contig 30430 bp, 22 predicted proteins | sample Etolagsediment_FD_34971 | JGI IMG/M metagenome (IMG submission 34971)
AGATCTTTTTATCCACAGATAACTCAGATTCCACAGATTAATGTTCATACAGCACAGACCGGGATGAGAACCCCCCGGGGGTTCGAACCGAAGCGATCAGTCATTCCGATCATTTTGACTGCTGCCAAAAGACAGCTGTCGAAGAAGGCCGCAGATAATCAGATAATCCCGCGGAGAGCGGCTAGGACGACCGCAGGGAGGACGACGTCAATCCCTCATCGCCCACAGATCTTTTTATCCACAGATGACTCAGACTCCACAGATTAATGTTCATACAGCACAGACCGGGATGAGAACCCCCCGGGGGTTCGAACCGAAGCGATCAGTCATTCCGATCATTTTGACTGCTGCCAAAAGACAGCTGTNGAAGAAGGCCGCATATAATCAGATAATCCCGCGGAGAGCGGCTAGGACGACCGCAGGGAGTACGACGTCAATCCGTCACGGGCTCCCCGTATGCATCTGCTTTTTCGTTGAGAATCGAAAGGATATGTATTAATATTCACGCCATGTTTCGCATTTTCACTGCATTATCCATTCTCCTCAACTACAGTCTCCTGTCCTTTGCCGGAGTGGATGCCCATTTACATATCGACAGATCCTGCAGGGATACTGATCCATTCTTAGTCCATATCCAACTTTCGCACAGCGGATCCGGTCAGACCCATATACATTTTGACAGCTCACAGGCAAAATCCCCGAAACGGGAACAGCAGCAGGTGTCAGCCCTGCCTTTTGAAGACAGGCAGTACAACGCGGTATTAATTGAGAATATCTGCTGCCCTTGTAAATCGGATCTTTTGATAAACAGAGCTGCCCGCTTTCCTTCTCTCAGAGCACCCCCGCAATCGGTCAACTGTTCAATATCATAGTTTTAAAAAATTTCTATAATTTCACGGAGTTTTTATGAACAGAAAAGTACTTTTTCTGCTGTTTTCTGCAATCCTTCTGACATCAGCTCTTCCCGTCCCGGGCTTTGCACACGGTGTCACCGGAGGTGACCAGGGATATATTCAGGAAGTCAGCGGGGCGAAGGCGCTTCCTTTTGCCTACCTCGGGGCCAAGCACATGGTGACTGGTTATGATCATCTGCTCTTTCTTGTCGGAGTGGTCTTCTTTTTATACCGTCTGATAGATGTCGGCATTTACGTCAGTCTCTTTGCCGTCGGACACTCAAGTACTCTGCTATTTGGAGTATTCAGCGAAATAAACATCAGCGCTTATCTGATTGACGCAATCATCGGCCTCTCCGTCGTTTACAAAGGCCTGGATAATCTCGGTGCCTACCAGCGATGGTTCGGCTTTCAGCCCAACACAAAAGCAGCTACATTAATTTTCGGCCTCTTCCATGGTTTCGGTCTGGCAACCAAAATTCTTGAATTTGAAATTGCCGAACATGGCCTGCTGTGGAATCTGATCTCCTTTAATGTCGGCGTGGAGATTGGGCAGCTGCTCGCACTTGCGGCTGTTCTCATTTTCATGGGGTACTGGCGCCGTACAGACAGTTTCATGCGCAGGGCCTATTCAGCGAATGTGCTGTTGATGACACTTGGATTTATCCTGACCGGATATCAGCTGGTCGGGTATTTTATTAATTAATCAGGAGAAAAGACAATGTACAATACACAAAGACCCTCACTTGATGAACTTCCTTCCAGCCGGCAGCTGCTGCGTTCAACTGTAATCGCTATCCTGACAGCCGCTGTCATACTGATCACTGTCGTCCTTCCGGCGGAGTACGGTATCGACCCGAGCGGAATCGGTTCGATCCTGGGACTTAAGGAAATGGGAGAGATCAAAAGCGAACTGAGTCGGGAGATCGAAGCTGCCGAAGCGGCAGATGCTGCAGCCCTTCAGGAGAGATCATCCATAATAGCGGAAGTCACGTCCCCGTCTTCCCCGGCTCAGATTGAGCAGCAGGAAAGGGGCCCTGAACCGGGAAACAACTACATTGCTGCAGTCTCAGCTGAAGCGGAACAGACTGAAACACTGAGTTACAGCCTCTCCCCCGGTCAGGCTATCGAGGTGAAACTGCTCATGTCTGAAGCGTCAACCGTCCGTTATCAATGGACTGCAGAAAACGGTCTGCTCAATTTTGATGCACACGGCGATTCAAAGGACCGAAGCGAATCCATATCCTACAGCAAGGGCCGCTTTGTTCAGTCAGATGAAGGAGAACTCACCGCCGCCTTTGACGGCAGTCATGGCTGGTTCTGGAGAAACCGCGACACACAGACGGTCAAACTCACTCTGAACGTCAGCGGAAGCTTCCATGAAATAAAAAGAGTTCTCTGACGTCACCGATTTTTTCATACTTCATCACTTATCCATATACCGAATGATCAGGCCGGCCCCTGTCCCGATCGAAGCTTTATCCATTTCATCGGGACACTTTCTACTTTGACAATCATGTGTACTCCCTTAAATTCACATTGATGCCGCGTATATACAGAGTATTCAGGGGGCTTTGCCTCATTTTTCTGATTGCCGGGAAAATATCCGCCGGAGATACTCTGACCGTTGCGGCCTTTGATCATTATCCTGCCATATTCAGGGATTCAGATGATTCGGTTAAGGGTTTTATCCCTGACCTGCTCTCTTCAGCCGCGGAAAAATACCACTGGGTCATCCATTACCGCTTCGGCACCTGGGATGAAGGGATGAATGCACTTGTGAGCGGTGAAGTGGACATGCTCACATCCGTGGCCTATACAGCTGAGCGGGACGAAAGCATTGACTACGGTTCCGAACCCATTCTCTCCGTCTGGACGGAGGTATATATCAAAGTCGGCTCCGATATCAGCAGCGTATTTGATCTGGAAGGGAAACGCATCACCATGATGAAAGGTGATTTCAATGCCCAGAGTTTCCGACAGTACATGAAAAGCTTCGGTATCGAATACAGCGCTCTTGAGACCGGTGATTTCAGTTCTGTTCTGCAGACCGTTCAGGATGGCAGATCGGATGCCGGAATTATCAACAGTATCTGGGGCACTGCCCGGGCCTCGGAGTTTGACTGCAGGGGCTCAGGCATCGTCTTCAATCCCTTTCCACTGTATTTTGCCGCACCCGAAGGGAAAAACAGCAGGATCCTTCAGCAGCTGGATGCGTTTCTGATCCAGTTGAAGACCGATCCGGAATCTGAGTATTATGCAGGGCTGAATCAGTGGCTGAACAGGCACGTAGAGGTTCAGTACAGAGTCCCCAAAGCCCTTCGCTACATCATTTTTCTTATGGTCTTCTTCATCATCCTGGGTTTCATTCTGCTCACTCTGCTGCGCTATCTGGTCAAGGCAAAAACCAGGGAAATCCTCGAAAGCAACAAAGTGCTTGCAGCCAGCGAGGAAAAATTCCGCCGCCTATTCCACAATGATTCGGCTGCAAAATATATTATCGACCCCGGAAACCTGACTATTATGGAAGTGAACAGCGCCGCTCTGGAAATGTACGGCTGCACTGAAGAACAGATGCTGAAAATGAAGATTTCAGATATCAATACACTCCCTCCTTCCGAAATCCGCGAGAAAATCGCCTCTGTGCTGGACGGACAGCGTAATCAGTTCGAGTTCACTCACAGGAAAGCCGACGGAACTGAGTTCGCAGTGGAGGTCTTCGGCAGTCGGATCAGTATCGAAGGCCGTGACTGCGTTCATGCGATCATCCACGACGTCTCAGAAAAGACCCTTCTGCAGAGGCAGCTTGCTCAAACCAGCCGTCTGGAATCCATTGGTCAGCTCGCAGGGGGTGTAGCCCATGACTTTAACAATATCCTTCAGGCCACTGTCAGCATCTGCGATATTCTCATGGAGGACGCCTCACTAAACTCCGGGCAGAGATCCTATATTCAGGAGATCTTCAAAGGTGCAGAACGGGCTGCATCCCTCACCCGGCAGCTTCTTGCCTTTGCCAGAAAGCAGGTCAGTTCACCCCGGATCATTGACCTCAATGACGTTGTTCAATCCATGATGAAAATGCTGCACCGCCTTATCGGTGAAGAAATCACACTGGAATGGAAACCCACTGAGGATCTCTGGCCAGTACGAATGGATCCCGGACAGGTGGACCAGATCCTGATCAACCTCTGTGTAAATGCACGGGATGCTATGGACGGCCGCGGAAGAATACAGATCATGACAGAAAATCTGAGCCTGCAGGACAAGAATGATCTTATCAGTTACGACCTTCAGGCCGGTGAATATGTCCGTTTGACTGTAACGGATGAAGGCCACGGCATGAGTGAAAGCATTCTGGCAAAAGTTTTTGAGCCTTTTTTCACAACCAAGGACATGGGCAAGGGAACAGGCCTCGGACTGTCCACCACCTATGGAATCGTGAAACAGAACGGCGGCTCCATTCACGTGGAAAGCAGCGAAGGCATCGGCAGTGTCTTTCATATCCTTCTGCCCCGGGTTGATACTGACCCTGCAGATCCGACACAGCGCCCTCAATAAGAGCCTGAAATGCCCTCAACACCTGACGCAAGCTCTTCCGCAACAAGTTCAGCGGATTCTATGACCGCCCGGATGATACCTGCGGAGGTGTAACTCGCACCGGATGCAATGTCAAAATCCTGAGCATCTTTTTCATCCTCTGCATGGTAGGATACGAACTTTTTAAGGTAACGCTTGCTTAAAGCCGCTGTTCCACGGTTCGATGGATAATCCAGAATGGATATCTGCTTCAGATGTCCTGTCAAATCATAGAATATAACCAGACGAAAGATATGTGTCCGGCCATGTTCATAGACATGGGCTGCGTAAATACGTAGATCCTTTTCAGGATCATGGAGTTCAAGCAGACTGATACTGTCCTTTACACTCAGTTCCTCCAGCATCTGCAGATTGGCTCTGAAGGCCTTGTCCCCGGCCTTCAGGACTGACTTCAGATCTCTTTCCCACAGAGAGATCCCCGCCCTGCCGTTCTCGCCGCTAACAGCATCAGGCATTGACAGCAGGGACAGAAAGAGCATCAAGGGAAGAGTGAACACACAGCAGCTGAAGCCACGCACCCTGGCCTGTCCGGAACCGCGGCTTGCCATGACACCTGCTGAAAAACCTGTCTTTCTGTTCCGCATTTTAGAAACTGAAGCCCAGGCCGAGATTGAAAGTGTAATCCATATCTTCCACAGCATCTGTCGTCCTGCTGCTCAGATCAGCCTTCACAAGAACAGATCTGGAAAGATACCAGTTCAGACCGTAATTGAGACCGAAGACATGATAGGAAGGATTGGCCGTCAGATCTCCCGCTGTCCCGGCATGCAGATCCTGGTCCTCCGCCATGAAAAAGAGATCCAGTGCCTCTCCCCAGACGCCGCCCAGGGGCAGACGATAACTGACATAAGCCCAGTATCCGCGCAGCAGTGAACCGAGATCCTTTCCGGTAAATGCATTGTAGCGGTCACTGTTGCCCAGCCCCGCCTGACTGTATTCCGCAGCGAAACGCAGTGCCCCGAATTCACCTGAACCGTAGACTGAGAAAAGGCTCACATCCACCACAGAACTGTCGGCTGCAGCGGAAGCAGCGGCATCCCCCGCATCCAGGCCGTCAAATAGAGTACTCTGTGTTCCGCCGCGGTAAAAACTGCTTCCCAGGTCGATTCCAAGGGGTGACAGCCAGTTCAGCGCCACCGCAAACCCCGGCTCTGTCATGATGCTGTTACTGGCCTTCTGCCGACCGCCGCGCAGCCCGCTGCTCCCTCCCAGCTTGCCACCTTCATCGTAACTCTTCAAACCATTGATCAGATACATCTCCCAGGATAGAGACGCATCCATGGTCGAACCGTAAAAACCAGTCCCGATCTCCCGCCAGGTAGAGGGAATAATACTTTTGTCAATCATCGGCCTCTGCACTGTCGGAAAATTCATCGGCTCATGCCTGACATTGATATATCCCGCCGGCAGTATCAGCACACCGCTCCTCCATGTAAAATATCGACTGAAACGGTGGTCCAGGTAGGCCTGCTCAACAAAGGTTTCATCCGCATGCTCGAATTCCAGTTCAGCTGTGAAACCCGTCCTCTCCGTAAAATCCACCACCGTCATCAGAATGATTCTCTGTGCATCCAGTACCGCATTGGACTGCGTGTCGCCCCCAACTCCCTTCGAATACACAATCTCCCCGTATCCGCCCCAGCTCAGGGACGGCTCTGCCTGAATCGTACCCGCCACCATACACAGCAGAAGCAGCGACTGCATCAAACTCTTTCTTTTCATTATTGAACTCCTGTATCTTCTATTGTTTACTTTGAGATTCATTCTCACGTAATATAGCAAATCCCAGTATTTATGACAACTTTAATCGCATTCATAAGTCATTGTTTTATTAAGAATTATTCTTGTTAAATAGGCAAATTATTGGAAAATCTATTTTTATTCGCCGTTAAAAAAATGTCTGTCTTGGCAGTTATACAAACAGGATTTCCCCCATGGCTGCACCCTTCGAACAGGATGGTCGCCTGGGGGCAGTGAAGCCCGACAAGAGTCTGAATCGAGGCCTTTTTGGATGACTTATTGAGATTATTCTTTATTATTGCTTGAGTTAAGCTGAACATCACAATATATTCACAGGGTACATTTTAATCATACTGTGATTCTGTCGTGGCAGGGNCAGATTGTTTCAAATCATAATGGAGAACTATAGATGTTAAGTCAGGTCCTGGAGTTCATTCGTGCATTGGTTCTGGGCGGTATTGTCATGTTTCTCTTCAGTCACCGGTCGAACGACCGCCTGCAGAGTATTTCCGGCTGGAGCTATTTTAAATACGGATTTCTCTTTGTTCTTTTCGGGGCGCTGGTGGACTTCAGTGATCACTATGACAGCCTGAGCCGCTTCATCTTCCTGGGGAAAACGCCTTATCAGTATATTGCTGAAAAGGTTGTGGGTTACCTTCTCGGCTTTATCATGATTGCTGTCGGTCTTTTTAAATGGATCCCGCAGGCCCTGGAGCTGCAGGAAAAGCAGGAAAAGGAGCTGGCTGATGCGAAGCATGAGATCCGCACTCTCTCCGGTTTTCTGCCGATCTGCGCCCACTGTAAAAAAGTGCGTGACGACGAAGGCTACTGGAAGGAGGTTGAGATCTACATCAGTGAGAACTCCGACACCACCTTCAGCCACGGTCTATGTGATCCCTGTATGCACGAATTATATCCTGAGATCTTTGAAAAGAAAACAGCTGAAGAAGAACTCTCAGAAAAAAAGTAAAGGTCTTGGGGCCGACTAAGAATTGTCTGACGACTTGGAAAGATGTATATTTTCACATGCTTATTAAGCATGGAGATGACTGAACACTATGCACGTGATCTGCAATTTTGCTGCCGCTGAGGGGCAGGCTGAGCAAAGGTGGAGGGCATTCAGCAGGACCCTGACTGCCGAAGGTATATCATTTCAGGCGGAATTCACACAGAGCCGGGGACATGCGTCCGCCCTGGCTGCAGATTTTGTCTACGGCAGTTCCGGTCCCAAACGTCTCGCTGTTTTCGGGGGAGACGGCACCTTGAACGAAGTGCTGCAGGGTCTGATGCAGGATGATCATCCTGTGGATCCTGATCTGGAACTGCTCTTCATCCCCGCCGGCAGCAGCTGTGACTTTGAACGCAGCATCATGGTGCACCGGGACTACTGCAAACGGGTTCTCTCAGATGATACGATCACCATTGATGTCGGCATAGTACACTGTTTCAAACCCGACGGATCACCGACGCGTCGATATTTTATAAACAACAGCAGCATCGGTGTGATCAGTGAGGCAAACCGCCTCTTTTCAAATCCCGGACCTCTGACCCGGAGAATTAAACATCTCAGCGTGGATGCCGCCGCTATTCTGGCCGGTTTGGATACCATCCTGCATTTTCAGACCCTTCCCGCCGTCTTTTCATCGCCGTCTAAAGCTGAGGAAGCAATACATATATCCAACCTCACTGTTTTTAAGAATCCCTACTTCGGCGGAGGGATGAACTATGCAAAAGATCCCGGCAGAGCGTCGGGCCGTTTCGGCATTGCCATTGTGGAAGAGCTGTCCCGTACCGGACTGATGGGCCTCATTCCCAGATTATACATGGGCACTGTGACACAGCGTCCCTATGTGCGTTATTATGAGGACATCGCTTTCAGCATCAGAACCGGACGTCCCATAGAGATTGAGACCGATGGTGAAGTGGCGGGCTTTGGACCGGCCCGTTATGAGATTCTGCCCCGATGTCTGACTGTGGTTGTATGATAATTCAGGATTCCAGCCGATGAACGACCTTGATCTGCAGTCTTTCTGCGCCCCGGGATGCCGGGCGACACAGGAACAGTTCCGCAGCAGCAGCGGAGCCATACTCACGTTCTATGCTTTTCATCCCGCCCCGGACAGCCGCCTGGATCCGGTCCTGTTCGTCCCGGGCTGGGTCTCCCGCATCGACGGATGGCGGGACATCCTGCTCGAAATGACCCCTCACCGCAGTGTCTATTACCTGGAAACCCGGGAAAAGGCCTCGTCTGTACTGCCTGAAGATGCCGAACTGTCGGTACAGGCCATAGCCGGGGATTTAATAGAATTCGTTCAGTGGAAGGGTTTTCACGAAAATGGATATGTTGTCTTCGGCTCCAGCCTCGGCGCGACGGCCATCCTCGAGGCTGCAGCGGATCTGAAACCGGCTCCCCTGGCACTTATCCTTGTCGGGCCCAATGCAGTATTCAGTATCCCTCTCTGGGGCAGGACGGTCATTCACCTGCTGCCTCCCGGGCGCTACAGCTGGTTCAAGTGGCTGATCCGCTGGTATCTGAAGCATTTCAGGCTCAATGTCCGGGTTGACGCAGCACAGTACAGTAAATATTCAGCCGCTCTGGATATTGCCGATCCCTGGAAACTGAAACGATCCGCCCTCGCCCTCGCCCCTTACCGTGTCTGGGACCGCCTGCCTCTGATCAAAACACCGGTTCTGCTTGTGAACGCCGGAAAGGATATTATGCATGTCCCGGCCAATATTGAAAAAATGCACAGCGAACTTGCAGACAGCCGCATCCTTGACATGGGTACGAACAGCAGCACCCATTCCCCGCAACTGCTGCAGAAAATGGACAGCTATCTAAAGGAAATCAGCGCCAGGCACCGATGATCAGACCGGCTATCGATCCTCCAGCACTGCTTTCAGCCGGCTCATTCCCGCCCGGCTGACAGGCACTCTCACACCGCCCTCGAGAAGGCAGGACATACTCTCTCCGCTCCCGGACTCAAGAGCTTTCATTTTAGTCACAGCAGCAATATAGCTTCGGTGAACACGGACAAAGAGATCCTTCGGCAGTCTGTCCTCGAGATATTTCATGGTTCCCTGCTTCAGCACAGCACCGCCTTCATGGACGATCTTCACATAATCATCCTGGGCTTCCATGTAAATGATTCTGTCCAGGGCGATGAAATGTATCCTGTCCAGATCTCTGACAATGATCCGCTGCAGGGTGTCCTGAGTCCGGTCCTCCAGGGCTGAGTTGACGGCATCACCCCTTTTGTCATCCCCGGATGGCACAGCTGCAGTATCCCCTTTCTGCAACAGACGGTCCCGAACCCTGTCCACCGCTTTTTTCAGGCGTTCAGCAGAAAAGGGCTTCAATAGATAATCGACGGCATCGGCCTCAAAGGCTCTGACGGCAAAACGGTCATAGGCCGTCGTGAAGATCACGGCCGGCGGATCCACCAGCAGCTCCAGCACCTCAAATCCTGAGAGTTTGGGCATCTCTATATCCAGAAAAATCAGATCGACCTTTTCCTGTTTCAGGATCTTCATCAGCTCCATCCCGTCTGAGGCCTCCGCTGCAAGCTGCAGCCCCTCGATATCCATCACATATCTCCGCAGCAGATCCCTGGCCAGGGATTCATCATCAGCAATCACTGCCCTGAGTATTCCGGCCTCCCCATGGCTTGCGACCTTTCCATCCATCATCCGCGTTCCTCCATCATCCGTCTTTCTTCTCTGCCTTAGCGGTCTGAGCTTTACTTTGATCCGGGTTCTGCCCTGTGGACAGCTCCACCGGAAAATGCAGCTGCACTCTGAACAGGTTTTCCAGCCGGGAGATATGCATTCCGCCGTCCTCACCGTACATCAGCCTGAGCCTGTCCTGAATATTCCTGAGCCCGGTGCCTGTTCCGGATACTCGGCCCTTCTCCGGGGCAGAATGACATGAATTCTCAACCGTCAGCGTAAAAACACACTGTTTCAAGCTGCACTGTACACGGATCCGGGTCAGATCAGGAGAGCGCTGNACACCGTGTTTGACCGCATTCTCTAGCAGGGGCTGCAGCACCATGCTTGGAACCTGCAGCTCCAGGTCCGTGTCGCCGCAGTCCAGTTCATAGCTCATCCTCTCCCCGAAACGCATCGTCTCAATATCCAGATAGAGCTCCGCGGAGCGGATCTCTCCACGCAGGCTCTGCATCTGACCGGGCCTGGTCTGCAGTGTGTTTCTGAAGTAATCTGACAGCTGAATGGTCATACGGTGGGCGTCTTCACCGCGGACCAGGGACAGACTTGCGATGGAGTTGAGGGCGTTAAAAAGAAAATGTGGATTGATCTGATAGCGGAGACTCTGTATCTCACTGTCCCGGAGCGCCTTTTCCAGGCGGGCCTCATTGAGAATGCTGTCCCTGTAATCACTGTAATAGTGGAAGAGATAGTAAAAGGCACTGGACATGAAGTAATAGATGAGGGTCAGAATGAAGGGGCCCTCATAGCCTCGCAGGACAGAGAGCATCCCTGAGAGTGGATAGGACGTCGCATCGGGCCCTGCCGGCATGAAGGGCAGTGGATACAGCCCGGGTGCGCCATGGAAGATATTCGGAAAGAGGCGGCTGAAACCGGGCAGGATCCGCGAGACCAGCACTGCAGAGATCAGAGCCAGAACAGCATGGCTGAACAGCAGCCGGGGCACTGTATGACCTTCGAAACGCATGTAGCGGGTGGGATACCAGAGCAGGATCACAAAAGGAAGGATGATACACAGAAAGGGCAGGGTCAGAGCCAGGGAATGCAGAAGGTCTTCCATAAAAAGAAAACTGTATGCCGCTGACTGTATAATCCATGCCGCCAGCCAGAACAGGAGAAAAAAGGTGACCGTTGATGTGTCCCTGAATACAGGATGTCTATCCCTCATTCCGACAATATATCTACTTTTGAAAAGAAATTGTAGGTCAAAAAGTGTATTGAACAGCGGGCTTCAGATTCTGACTCCTGTGAAGGGAGGCCCCCCTGTTTGGAAGCCCCGAAGATCTGAAGGTCCTCACTGCTCACCGGACACTCCGCATTCACGATGATCTGCAGGGAGCTCAGAAGTGAGTGACAGCGGACCAGCATCCGGCCGGAACCGTCCAGTTCCAGGCCCCTCAGGTCCAGTGTGACATCCGCCAGCAGAAAACGAAGCTCCAGATCACGCGGAGACCCGGTCACTTCGATCAGCTGCCGGGTCAGACTGTGCTCCCTCTTCAGAGAAGCGATATCAACGCTCTGCCTGACCGCCCCCGACTTGTTTCGGCCCCGTCCGCGACCTGCAAGGATCATCAGACCGTAAAGGATCATCAGGACCGGGAAAGAGAACTTCAGGGCCTCAGTAAAGGATATGTCGGTAAACCGCGGAATATTGACCAGGGCGGAAAAATACAGAAAGGCCCAGTTGCCTCTGTCCGCAGGGTTCGCGAAAGTGAAAAGGACAGCCATTGCCAGGGCGATGCTGCGCCAGTCCAGAAGGCTGTCCACCAGCATGAGATCAGCCCAGCCCGTGGTTTCCAGAAGAAACAGCCCCCCGGCAAGCACCAGCAGCCAGCCCAGCATCATCCGTCTATCCATTCTCCGCTCCTTTCGATATTTGAAGATCTGATTCAGCAGCTCAGACCTGCTTTTCTCAGTTCTTGAACTCTCCGCCGCCGAAGAGCACCAGCCCCCGCACCAGAAGTCTGCGCTTTATCCCGCTGTCGAGGATCTTATCATCATAGCGGCTGCGTCGGCGCTTGTCAGAGATGCCGCCGAAGAGAGGAAGCACCTCGACCTGCACATCCCAGTCCTCTGGCAGATGTATGCCGAAACCGCCGAAAAGAGCATAGACCTCCAGTACATGATCACCTTCCGCCAGCTGACAGTCCCTCAGGTCGATATCACTGCCTCCGAAAACCGCCAGAATTCGGCCGCCCTGGAAATTCCGGCTCATAAAAGACTTTTCACCGCCTCCGAATATGCTGATATCATTCAGCCTGTCCCGGGTATCGCCACTGAAACCCCTGTTACTCTGCTCACGGCTGCTTTCATCTCCGCCCGCCGCCGCGTCTCCCCCTGCGTCCCCGTCTTCCGGGCCGGAACCTTTTTCTCCGCCGTTGAAAATACCAGCCAGCTGCCCGCCGTTCTCCTTCATCACCACATACAGTCCCGCAGCAATGACCAGGAGCGGCCAGAAACGTGGTATGATTCCGATCACAGCGATAAATATGAGGATGCCTGCCGTCTTCTTGTGAGCAGGATTCTGCATCAGAATAACGGCGACCAGGATAAGAACTCCCTGCCAGCCGAAAATGTAGGACGGGATCTCAAAGAGGATGATCCCCAGATTCTTCAGAAGGAGCAGGGCTCCCACTGCCACCAGGATGATGCCCGGAAGGGCCTTCCTGCTGTATTTTCCCTGTGCCATGATATGTTTCCTTTCTTTTTGTTCTGTCTGAAATTATTGAAAAGAAGCAAAAAACAGAAGACCGTATCGGTAAATGAACAGAATGCTTCGGTCAATGCCCCCTCTCTTCCGCTTAAATGACTGTAATCACATTCCGCCTGACAGACGATGCTCCATTCTCAGAAAAATACAGGTCTGTCTCCCTGCAATTCTGTACATTACAGCATGGAATCACCATCCGTCCCAGATCTCAGCCCCCTCTTTCAGAATTTTCAGTCCCTGCCCCTCGAAGAAATGGACAAGTCCAGCTTTCTTAACCGATATGACCGGAAATACGTATTCCACCGCAGTCTCCTTCCCCTGCTGCTCCAGCAGCTCTATCAGGACTATGAACTGCTGGCCTTCAGAGGAGCCGTCTGCCGCAGTTACAGCTCCGATTACTACGATACAGCAGACAACCGCACTTATTTTGCCCATCACCGGGGACGGCTGAACCGCTTCAAGATCCGCCGCCGCCATTATCTTGATACAGGTGATGTCTTTATTGAGATCAAAATGAAAAACAACCGGGGACGCACCGATAAAAAACGCCTGCCCCTATACGTCAGCTCCCTGACAGATTCACCGGAGACAGATGCCCACAGCAAGCTCAGCCTGCCGCAGGATGCCCTCCTTCTTCCGGACTTCCCGGAACCGTTTAAATCAGATGTTGAGGCCTTTCTGAAGAAGCATCTGCAGATGGCACCTGATGATCTCAGGCCCGTACTGCATATCGAATTTCAGCGCCTTATGCTTATTCACCGGCAGAGCGCCGAACGCTGCAGTATCGACTTCGATCTGTCCTATTCACGGCAGAGCAGAAACCTGAGCCTCCCGCAGCTTGTGGTCCTGGAACGAAAAAGCGGCCGGATAACCACACACACCGCCCTGGACACGGCACTGTCTCAACTCCGTATCAAACCCACCCGTTTTTCAAAATACTGTTTCGGACGCTCAGTCTGTGAACCCGACCTGAAACAGAACCTATTTCTCGAAAGAAACAGAAAAATTCATAAAATCGCAGGAGCACTATGAACAGCAGCACAGTTTTTGACCCGGCACATTTCTTCCACATTCAGTCACAGGTCATCGGTGATCTCGTCAACATGTTTATCTACCTCATGCTGAATCTCATGACTGTGTATATTATTGTCCGCTATTTCTACCTGAAATCACCGGATAATAAACACTACAGCTTCAGCTATTTCACTGTCAGCACCATCGTTTTTCTGCTGGTTTACCTGCTTGAGAATGTCCGCTTTGAACTCAGTCTCGCCCTGGGGCTTTTTGCCATCTTCGGAATTATCAGATACCGCACCGACAGCATCCCTATGAAGGAGATCACCTATCTCTTTGTCCTTATCGGGGTTTCTGTCATCAACGCCATCACGAATGTCCACATCTCCCTGCTGCAGCTGGTCATTGTCAACGCCTTTGTCATTCTCAGTGCGGGTCTGATGGAGAGCGATCTCATCTTTCACCGGGAACTCTATAAGAAGGTCCGCTATGACCGCATCGACCTGATCCTGCCCGGCAGATATGAGGAACTGCTGTCCGACCTGAAGGAACGCACCGGTCTCAATATCACTCAGGTGGAGATCGGCAGTGTGGATTTTCTGCGGGACTCGGCTGAGATCACTATCTACTACAACCTGAAATAGGGGGCCTTCAGACAGTTCAGGACGCTGTCTGAATTACAGGGAATGATATACGGAATGAAAAAATTTCAGTTGAATTGTATTCTCCTGATCAGTTTTTTTCTTCCCGCAGCTGTCGCCGCGGACGGCATCGGTGAACAGGAGTACCGCTTTCCCCTGACCCTGGAACTCGGACTCCACAAACGGGTGGATCTGAAGATCAGCCATGAGCAGAGATTCAGCAGCGCCCGGGACAGCTCCCGGCTGAACAGCCTCTCCCTGGACATTGACCTGCCCCGGAAATGGAAGGCGGGTGTGTCCTGCCGCCGTGAACAGCTGACCCAGGCAGACCGCGATCAGGTCACCGAGGACAGGTATGTTCTGGATCTGGAAAAAGGCATTAAGATCCTGGGCAGAACGCAGCAGTTCCGACTTCGATATCAGGACGGCGAAGAACTGATGGAAAAATTCGATAAAGATGAACAGAGACAGGAACGAGAAAAGTATCTGACCCTGCGCTGGAAATTCGACGACAGGCTGAAGACACTCTACCGCCTGGAATGGCAGCTGTCCGCAGAGCTTTACAGCGATATCAGCAGCAGAAAGTATGAAAAGATCCGCCTCGGCACAGGTCTGTCCAGACAGTGGAAGGATCTGAAGGTCGGATCAGAACTGATCTGGCAGATCGACAGCAGAAAAAATAGAGAAAAACTGTTCTGGCAGCTCGGCGCCGCTTATGATATCAAACTCTATAAACTCTTTAGATAATAGCAGAAACTGCGCTGTATTCAGGTTCAGACACGCTCACTTATCTTCAAATGCGTCCGCTCTGCCTAAAATGTCCTTCTCTATTCACTAAAACCCATGATTTCTGCCACTGTCATTCTTAAGTCGTTGATCGTGTAAGGCTTCATCAGATAGGGAATCGGTGTCTCTGCAGTGGTCTTAAGATAATCCATTTCATCAAACTGCCCCGTCACAACCAGGATCTTCAGCTGCGGCGAATCATTCAATGCCTGCTTGATCAGCTCAATACCGTTCATCTTCGGCATCACAAGATCCGTCAGAAGCAGGTCCACTTTACCTTTCAGAGGTCCCTGAAACTGCTCAAGTGCCTCCAAGCCGTCACGACAGGCCACAACAGTCAGGCCCATGTCCTCCAGTATCGAACGGGCTGTCAGCCTTACCAGATCATCATCCTCCGCAAGGAGAACTGTTCCTTCTACTCTTGGATAAACCTGAACTGTCTCCTCCTCCGTCCCGGCTTCGAGATCTGCATTTTCTGATACCGGCCACCAGATATCGAAGCGGCTGCCCTCCCCGGGCTCCGACTGCACGCGGATAAAGCCACCCGCATCCCTGACGATCGTGTCCACAGTGGCCAGGCCCAGACCTGTTCCTCTGTCTTTTCCTTTACTGGTGTAAAAAGGGTCAAAGATTTTATTTAGAAGCGCCGAATCCATGCCGACACCCCGGTCAATCACACTCATGACACAATATCGTCCGGCTTCTGCTTCGATTGACTCCCCCTCACTGCCTGCAGCACGCTGTGTCTCTATCAGTATCTTTTTTTCACCGAAATGCTCACTTTTCTCATGAATGGCATCCCTGGCATTTACACAGAGATTGATGAACACCTGTTCCAGCTGTGTCCTGTCCGCCAGGATCCAGGCCTCATCCTCACAGAGCTTCAGTTCGATCTGAATGTCCCGTCCGATCAGATGACCCAGGGTTTTCTGCTGCATCCGAATCCGTTCGTTCAGGTCCAGCAGCTCTTTTTGAGGTTCCTGTCGCCGGGAAAAGGTCAGAAGCTGCCTCACCAGGTCTGCCGCCCTTTCATTACTCTGCTTCAGCAGAGAGAGAGGTTCCAAAAATTCGGCATTCTCTCCGGCCAGACTATCCAGAAAATCCGTCAGCCCGTACTGCCCCGCCAGTATATTGTTGAAATCATGGGCAATCCCGCCGGCCAGACGACCGAGACTCTCCATCTTCTCTGTCTGCCGGATCATGTCCTCCAGTTCCTTATTCCTCGTGACATCATAATTGATACCGATCATCCGCTCCGGCTTCCCATCCAAATCATGAATGATGCGTCCGAAACCCTGTATGTATCGCGTTTCCCCTGTGGCCTTAACTATCCGAAAGACGGTATTAAAAGGTTTTTCACCCCGTAAGGCCATCTCATATTCCTCAATGGTCCGGTCCCGGTCTTCAGGGTGCAGGGAACGTTCCCACATTTCGTACACAGCACTGTATTCCTGCTGATCTATGCCGTAGATCTTCATCATCTGTGCATCCCAGCTGAGATCCCCCTTGACGATATCCAGCTCCCATACACCGATCCCGGCTGAATCCGCCGCGATCTGAAATCTCAGATTCGCATTAAGCAGGTCACTCTGAATACGCTTTCTGTCCGTTACATTGCGTACAAACAGGAGGATATCCTCCTGTCCCTCAAGCCCGGCAGGAACCGCAATGACATGCAGCTCCACACTGCTTCCGGAACGGTGTTTTAGGCTGAACTCCCGTTCAAAGTACTTTTCCCTGTACACCGTTTCTATCATTTCTTCAAGAGCTTCTTCCGAATACGATCTCATGGAGTCAGACATGCTGCGGTCTGTGAATTCGTCCCTCTCATATCCGAACATGGCCGCGAGGCTGTGATTCATGTAGAGGAATTTCCCCTTCCGGTCCACCCGTGCAAAACCGTCTCCGGAATGCTCAAAAATACTTTGCAGCGCTTTTTCCCGGTATTCCAGCTCGTACCTGAGCTGCACTGCATCCGTGACATCGAGATGCGTCCCGAACATCAGCCGCGGTGACCCGTCCTCATTCCATTCCCGGACCCGACCCCTGTCACGGACCCATATCCAGCGCCCGTCCCGGTGCTTCATCCGGCACTCACATTCATAATAGTCCAGCTCTCCGCTGAAGTGTGAATTCAGTAAGCGCTCACTGTTCTTCAGATCCTCGGGGTGTGCCAGACGCAGCCAGGTGTCTATGCTGACCGGTTCCAGTTCCTCCAGGGTGTATCCCAGAATCTCCGCCCAACGCTCATTAAAGACCGTTTCCCCCGTCTGTACATTCCACTGCCATACCCCGGCCCGTGTGCCATACAGTACCGCCTGCAGATCCTCCGCCTTCTTCTGCGCCTCACGTTCCGCCGATCGTGTCCGGCTCACATCCACCACCAGAAAGACCGCCTGCTCATCAGATACTCTGCTGATCTGCACTTCATAGATCCGGCCCGTCCGCGAATTGACTTTCTCCACCGGATCACTGTCTTGTCCCCCGGCAACTCTCTTCACATGGTCCAGAAGACTGTAACGCACCAGAATCTCCGGCTCAGGGATCAGTTCACGGATCCGTCGGCCCGCAACCGTCCCTGCATCAAGTCCCATCATCAGCTCATATGCAGGATTTACCTCAATAAATCGGTAGTCCTCCACATCACCGCTGTTGTCACGTATATATTCTATGTGAGCAAAACCCAAATATTTGCTGACCGCTAACGTTCGATAGAGTGCCTGATGCATCTGTCCCCCGCCTATTTCTTTTGCTCAGCAAATTTATAGTATTCCCATTAGAATACAACCTATTTTGTAAAAAAAGGACCTTTTCAGTCCAGATCTCCAGCTCTGAACTTCACTCTGAAACAGATATCAGAACTTGCTTTCCAGCCCTGTTTCAGCTAAAATCTAAGTCAAAGGAGATCATTTATGAAGGACCTGTCCCCGGAAACCTTTCTGATTCACGGAATACCTGCCGCCTCAAAAGACATTCATGATGCTCTGCGCCCACCTGTCTACGAAGCCGCCGCCTTTGAGTATGATAATGCAGAGAATATGGAAGCAGCCTTCGCCGGCGAACTGCCCCATCACAGCTACAGCCGAAGTTCCAATCCCACCGTCTCAGAACTGGAAAAACGACTGCAGCTACTCAGCGGCGCAGACCATGTCCTCGCCCTCAGTTCAGGTATGGCCGCCCTGTCAAATCTTACCCTCCTCCTCTGCAGACCCGGTGACAATGTCCTGGTTTCACCCTATCTCTTCGGTAATACCCTGTCTTTTTTCCATCAGACCCTGAAAGAACTCGCCATCGAGGCCAGAACTGTCGATACAGTGAAGGACCCCAACTGGTTTCAAAAAGCCGATGAGAATTCCCGCCTCCTCTTTGTTGAGAGCGCCAGCAACCCCCTCCTGAATACACCCGATATAAAGGCGCTGTCCAAAACCCTGCAGAACAGCTCAGTCCTGCTCGTCGTCGACAATACTCTCCTGACACCGCTGGGTCTCAACTGCCGTGAATCAGGAGCCGATGTCGAAATTCTCAGCCTCACCAAGAATATCGCCCCCGGAGGCACAGCCCTCGGTGGAGCAATCATGATCTACCCCTCATCCAAATGGCAGAAAAATCCAAAACTGTCTGAAAAATGGTCTCAACTGGGTTCAGCCACCCCGGTCAAAATGCTCAGGAAATTCATTTTCAGGAACCTCGGTGCCTGCATGTCGCCTCAGGCTGCCAATCTGCACCTGCTGGGTATCGAAACCCTCCCCCTCCGCCTGAAAAAGGCATCCGACAATACTCGCCTCATCGCAGATGCCCTGATCAAAGATCCCCGCATCCTCAGTCTGAATCAGGCAGCAGTCTATCCATCCAATGCTGCATTCCCCGGCAACAGCCTCTTTACTCCGCCCCTGATCAGCTTCGAACTCAAAGACCGACCCGCTGCCTTCTGCTTCCTCAATGCTCTCAAACTGATTCGAAGAGCCACCAATATCTGTGAAAATAAAACACTGGCCCTGCATCCCGCCTCCACCATTCATCGGGAATTCAGCGAAAAACAGTTGCAATTGCAACTAATATCTGACAAACTGATTCGCCTTGCAGTCGGTATTGAAAACCCGGACGACCTGCTTTCTGACCTGAAACAGGCATTGGACCACTCTGAATAATCAATGCATAATTATTCATAATTCACTGATTTAAAGTATTTTATTTAATATTTTCTAACTATTTCCTTGTTTTTCATGGTATTTTTTTACGTATATTAGTTGTAATTGACAAATATCCGCCAAAGGCGACATTCGAGGGGGAACACCGCTGTATTCCCCTGCCTCAGCGGAGAGAAACACAAGGATCAGAGCATGCAGATTCTGGACAAAGCAAAATTGCCCCTGCGCAGTGAGGCCAGGGACTTTATCAATCTCTACCGGTCTATGGACCAGCAGGCCGAGAATTTTCTTCCTGCGCACATTTTCGACCGCCTGAGGGAGTTCGTTGAGCTCTGCCATCGTGAGGCGGAAGACCCGGCGCGGCAGACCGCGCAGATGGACCGTTTCATTCTCGAGCTCCGTGAATACTTCCCCTCCTATACAGATGTCTCACTGCTGCTCTTTCCCCATGAAAATTCCAAGGCCTTCGAGTACAGTGCCAGAAAAGGTGTTTTCTCATCCCGCCTGAAATATTTTATAGACACTGAATCAGTGAATGAACAGATGCAGCAGCAGAGCCTCAATATCCTGAACAGTCATGATCACAGCATCGGCACCCCTCCGGTGACCCGTATGCATCTGGACACCATGTTCAGCTTCTGTCTCGGTGACCATGCCAATGAACTTCGGAAATTCCGCAGCCTGCTGGGTATCACCGGAAATGTGGAGGAGGCTCAGTTTTCCTACCTTATGGATGTCTTTGAACAGATGATCATTCAGAGCAGCCATTATACTACCGATGCGGAAAAAAGGGATTTTCTGCACCGAACAAACCTCAGCGTCAATTTCAAGGGTTTGAACGGCTTCATTCGCAGCGTCGTCGGCGGCGGCGCCGATACAGCCGTGGATCTCATATCCTCCGAAGTCTTCAGCAGCGGTCTCTGCCGTATCATGGACTATCAGGACCCGGAACACCTCTTCGCCGCCATGAATACAGATGCCTCCGCCATTTTCATCGTCAAGATACGCAGCATGCGCCGCAACATATTCCACGATCAGAAATGGCTCTCCGTCCTCTCCCGCCTCGTTCTCGTCGATGACAGCGATCTCAGCCGCAGTACCAATACCAGCATGGTCTACTGTATCCACAACGGGATCATCAATACGCTGAACAAAGTTCACACCAAAGTCCTCGGAGCCCTGCCCAATTCACAGCTCAATCTCCGTCTCATCCTGGATAAGGTGAATCCGGAAGTCCTGGAAACATTCCGCCTTGCCACCCTTGAGAAGATCCGGGACTATGATGAGGAACTCAGTGCTATGAAAGCCGAACAGCTCGGCACAGAAAAAGATCCCCGCAGGGACATTATCCTTTTTAAGTTCAACGCCTTTGCCCGTCAGATCATCCGCGACAAATATACGGTCCAGAAACTCCACGATTATCTCGTGCTGATTCAGAATACCCTCGATCCGAAAAAACTGAAGATCCAGAACGAACACCTGATCTCTGAGTTTGAAGTCCGTACAAAAGCCTATTTCTACAGCAATATCGACGCAGTGCAGATCGCCACCGTGGTGGAGGGCGGCGGCCGCAGCCAGCTCCGCACCTACGGACGCTATCTGCTGCAGCGCAGACTCAAAGGCCTGCGCAAAGATGTGACACAGAAATGCCGCACCGTCATCGATATTATTCCAAACACACTGCAGCGAACCATCAAAAACCATTTTCACAGGAATTTCGGCATCAATATCTTCCTGGAGCGCTATCGGGAATTCATCACCAAGGCGGAGAATGAGGGAGACAGCAGCGGCCGCTTCAAGAACCTCCTGATCGATCTGGGCATCCACGAGGCCTATGAACAGAGAAATGAAGAGGAACAGACCATCATCCGCGAATTTCTCAGCAATCTGGCCAATATCGAGGTCACCAGCATCGCCGATGATGTACAGATGATCATTCGGGACATCCTCGATGAAACCGTTCTCAAACCCTATATTCTCTTCAACCTCGAAGCCTCCTGGGAGTATAAGGACATCTTCCCGGTGGACCGCTTCGACATCAATCCCTTTGACCTGGAGATCGGACTGAATGCCGCAAAGAAGATCGACTTCGAACGTCTCCACACCCGCCTCCTGCGCATGAAATCCTCCTTCCAGCTCTTCGATGACACCGGAAGCCTCTGGGACCGCTTCTGCTCCAATCTCACCATCATCATCAATGATCCCTCCAATCCCGCAGGATATACCGATTTCAACAATCCGGAACTCATCCGCTTCCTCAAATTCCTAAACAGCAGCAGAATCACGCTGCTTCTCGATGAAGCCTACAACGATGCCATCCGCATCGATGATCCCGAAGAACCCAAATGGCGGACCATCAGCCGCTATATCATGAATAATTTCAACACCCTCTCCAATCTGTCCATGGTCTCATCCCTCTCCACAACAAAGAATCTGGGAGCCACCGGTTCACGACTCGGCTCCATTATCGCAACACCCGTCCGGAAAGATGTGATCGACTTCGCACGTAAGCAGACAAATGTTGAAAAAGCCAACACCAACTCCCTCTACATGCTGGTCAATGTCCTGGAAAATGCTCAACTGGCCAAAACCATCAAAGACCGGATGGAGCGTGAGCTGCCGAAAGAAGCCTCCAGGACCAAGATCAAAACCCGTATTGAGAATTATATCATCGATGAGATCGTCTCCTATATCACCAAACGCGGCACCATGAAGCAGGGCAAACTCATCCCCCGCTTCTCTCCCTTCGAAGGCGGTCCGCTGCACCTCTTCCTGCTGGAAGAGCTCACCGCCCTGGATAAACTGGAAGTACTGGAACTGCCCGATGATTTCAAATATAAGGGACAGCCCTTTTTCAGATACTATCAGGACTATCTGGTCAGAGCCATCAACCGTTTCCGTGTCAACAAAAACTTCCGCAGTGAAAGCAACAGACGGCTTCAGCTCGCCAAGGATCTGGCCAGAAAATACACCGAAGGCGAATACGCATCCTATGTCGATGTCCTGCCCTCCGACGGCAGCTACCTCTTCAACCTGCAGTTGAAACACTTCTTCTCATACCAGGATCTGGAAAAATTCTGCCAGCGCCTGGCCGAAGAAAGGGGCATTGCCGTCATTCCCTATCAAACCGGCTTCCTGCGCTTTTCCATGGGCGGCTTTGTTGAAGGGGACAGTAAAAGCTACCATATTTTCGCAGCGGAATTTGAAACGGCCCTCGGCATGATTCTCAAATACTGGAAAACCTTCCACAAGGCAAAAGTCAACCCTGAAAACGCGGAAAAAAGCAGTGACGAGATCCTGGATACGATCTTTTTCAGCGGAAGCGACAGAGAGTTTATTGAACAGGTTCTGGAAGATTACCGGCAGATCCGGGATGTGAAGAAGAATCCACTGATCAGCCTCACTATATCCGATATCGACACGCTCTTCATGCCCTATCCCGACGAATGCGGCGTGAATATCAACGGTATTCCCAGATCTAAAAATGCAGTATTCGAATTCAGCGGGGATGTCGGTGCCTGCACCGATCTTCTCTCCTTTATTCAGAGCCCGGCATTCAGCAAGGTCTATGAAAATCTGCTGCCCCAGATCTATACCCGCATCCCCATGATCAGGGATCTGGACTACAGCAGCGTCCTGGCACGCTACGGCAAAGCCACTCTGCTGAAATATATCCGCTCCAAACTGGATTTCCAGCCAGATGCATATATTCTGGACAAAGCCGATGAGAAACTGATCATGATGGAAATCCTGCTGGAAATGGAGAACATTCTCTTCTCAGATGCCAAGACCAAGATCCTGGCACTGGACGCAGGTGAGAATCCCACACTGGACCGGGCCAAACTGGAGGGTCTGAACCAGATGATGCGGAAGTATATACAGGAGATCCTGCTCCATTTCAATCTTCCCTTCGACCAGCAGGCCCAGACTGCGACTCTGGGCAGGATCAGCCGCCGGGCGGCTGAGATCTTCAGAGACATCTCCGGCATCTCTCCCCGGACCCTCAATTTCCTCCTCCCCCTCGACAGGCTTATGAAAAACTCGATGAAGAGCCTCTCCAAGGGTCCCTCCGCAGCGCAGGTCAATGGCCTTATACGCAGCACTCTGGAGTCTAAACTCATGGATCCCTCACTGCAGCCGGTGGATCGTCTGACCTGGTTTTTTCTCCTGGAACATGAGGATGCTTTCATTCACGGCCTGCACAGCCACATCCTGCCCGGAATACGTTCTGCGTCGGAAGTTGAGGACACAGAAGTCAGACTGATCCTCAATGATCAGGTCCTCTCCGAACTGCCTTCCAGGATCAGTCAGCTGGCAGATGAACTGAAAAGTGTTGAATATTTCAACATTCAGGAAGAAAATGTCTATAAAATGGCCCGCCGGGTCTCCCTGTATCTGATCGAACTGATGAACCGGACCCGGGGCAATGAGTACTATGACCGCTATTCCCACACGCTGATACACTTTGTTCATGCCGCTTTTCGCCGTCAGAACAGCAGCATCAATGAGATGATTCAGCACGGTATCACGGTTTACAGGTCTTTTAAGACCGACGGCAATCCTCTGGCCGAATATATGGACGGCCGTCTGGCCTGGATCACAGGACTGATGAGCCGCTGCGGGGTGATCATCTCGGAACAGCCGGTGCAGGTGCATACACGCATCGCCACCGATTCCAAGAAACGCATCTATCCCTTTCACAAGGCGGACAGAAGTATCGGAGCTGAAAAGGACAGGGACGTGAAGGATCCTCATGCCTTCATCAAGTGTCTGGACACCAAGCCGGACCGGGATTTTTTCCTGAGTCGACTGGAAAAATTTGTGAAGTATATCGACAGTGATGATTATCGCTGCAAGATCTACACCCGGGGTCTTGTCAAATCACTGTTTATCGTGGAAAAATCCTATCTCAAGTACTTTACCGACATGTTCAGACTGCTGCCGCCGGATGACATCACTTTTGAGGAGGTGAAGAATTTCGTACCGGATATTGTTCTGTTCTACGGTGCCCCGGAGAAGGTGATCTCCTTTCCGCAGATCGGATATTTTGATATACAGGGTCCCACCGGAAATATCAAGACCCTGGTGACACCTCTGAAGACAGAAACCGATTATTTCGGGAATATCAAGAAACCCTGGCTGACCATGATGAATGAGAAAGTCAAAGAACTGGGCGGCCTGCCGGTCCACGGAAGTTTATTCGCTGTGGAGGGCGAGGACGGCAGCATCTTTGTGGTCATGGTGGAAGGTGACAGCGGTGTCGGAAAATCGGAAATGCTGGCAGCGATGATGCTCAAGTGGCTGAAAAAGGATCTGCCCGGGGTCCGCAGTATCAAGCTGATCGCAGGTGACATGTTCCACATCTTCCCGGATGCCGCAGGTAATATCTACGGTATCGGCACAGAGATCGGTGACTTCAGCCGTGTCACGGATTTCGATCCGGACTTCATCCGGCAGTACAACAGCCTCTTTCAGTCCGCAGCCGACTCCAACGTCACTGACCTGAACAGTCGAAGCACTATCAGCGGACTCTGCGATATCTCTATGCCGTGGAAAATCGATATCATGCTGACAGCCAGCAATTTTGCCCGCGAAGAAGCCGGTATCGTCCGCTATGAGAACCCGGAAAACTACCTTCTCTACAGGGACAGTCACGGCGAACGCAAGGAAAAGGCCACGTCCAGCGATAACCCGAATTTTCAGAGAACCCTCCTGCGCTACAGTTCCGACCGCAGTATCGTGGAGGTGATGGACCGTCACGGAAATTATATTGACGAGGTCCTGGGCTGGGAAACGGACAGCAGCACCGGGAAAACCTATATCTGCAGCACCTACAAACTCCTGGACAAGATCGACCTGGAGGATATCACCCATAAGATCTTCCACGGCAAGGAGCTGAAGATCGGCGACCGCAGCTATCGCATCGCCACTGTTCACTTTGACATCGTGAAAAACCGTTTTTCTGCCCGTCTGACGGCCCCAACAGGCAGCACTTCAGAGGATCCGGACCTTCCCCAGAGCGGGCAGGCCTCAGTCCTCGACGAAACTGAAATCCTTCTCGACAGAGATATTTTCTCCAGCCTCTTCAACAGTCTGGCATCCACACCCAGCGGACAGCCCTTCATCGCAGAAGACGGGGAATATGAGGCAAGACGGCAGCTTATCCGGATCCTGAAGAACGGACAGCGGCCGGACAGCCGCATTGCCAAGGTACAGCTGGGCATTCTCAGCACAGACCTGGGACGGCCGGGTAAGGAGATCTCCGGCCCCCGCATGGCAGCCGCCGACCTGAAGAAGATGATTCAGGAAGTCCGCATCAGCAACCCGGATCTGAATGAAAAGAGAAACCGAGTGAAACAGCTCGTGGCGGAAAAGTACGCTTTTCTGCTCCGTGAGGGCCAGCACAGTCAGGAGATCATCCGGTACAATTTCTTTCTCTACCAGATCGAAGAGATGCGCAAAGCCCGTTTTGTGCGACTGGATGACCCCCGGTCCGATGTGGATCTGACCCGGATCAGAGGATTCGAACCCTTAGGGCCGGATCACGAATTCTCTCCCCTCCTGGTGACACCCAATATCAATATCGAGCTCAACGCCATGACCGAAACCTACAGACAGATCATGAGTCTGCCCCATGCCCTGGAAGTCGCCGAGGACTATTTCAGGGATACTGAGAAACTCTACACTGCCAGAGGATACAGCGAGGATACGATTGTAAACAATATGATACTGCAGCTGATGCTCTACAACAACAATCTGCTTCTGGAAGATCTGAGCAGGGGACGTATCATCGAAAAGGTCAACCGCGAAACCCTCGCTGCCGCAAAGTTCGCCGTGATCAAGAAACTCAGGGGCGTCCGCGGATAAGCTTCAGCCCTTCAGGTTCCACATACTCTGACTGCCCGGCCGGCTCCTTCTGTGTATTCTGCTGCCTCGAGTCGATGTTCTGATTGTCTGAATAAAGCTATCCAGCCGTCTGAAGGCCCTGTATAAATGTGTCCAGATCCAAGGAGGGCAGACCGGCCCGCTCCACAGTCAGGATCTGTTCCTCCGTGCAGTAGCCCCAGCGGGCGTGGTAAACCTTCACTCCGGTGGCTGCACAGCGGAGAACCGTATCCGCCTGGTCATCGATAAAATGAAACGCCGAAGCAGCACAGGCCTCCTTCTTCAGTATCGACTCAATGATCTCCTCCTTGGAGATCCCGCCATCCGCTGTATAGACAGACTCCTCCGATATGGGCAGCCCGTGATGCCGGATCAGAGCCAGCAGAAAATCCCGTCTCTTCGTTGAAATGACCTTCAGACTCTCCGGTCGGGGAAAGGCCTTCAGCGCCTCGCCGACCCCTGGAAAAAGAGGATTCGCATCGAACCATCCCTGCATGTCCCGACCGAAAAAATGTCTCCGTTCCCGGTAAAATGCCTCCATCAGCTCCGCCGGATCACCGCTGTACTGCTGCAGAATCTCATCGAATGCAGCCTGTGAGGCCGGCCGGCTCCGCCCCTTTAGTATCCTGAAAATGTGCATGTAATCCACCCCGTGACGGATATAATTCCTCAGGTATCCGGCATCGCCAAGCAGCTCAGGATCCATGTCTCCCAGTCCGGATATACGCCTCCCGCCCTGAATGGACTGATGCGCATTATATGCTGTCAGGAGACATTCATGTATGCTGTCCAGCAGCACCCCGTCAAAATCCAGGGCCAGAACATCCCCCTCCTCTATTCTGAAACACATCTCTGACCTGCATGGCCTCTCTGACATCTCTGACCTGTCGCTAGCTCCACCCGTCATAGCTGCTGTCCGCCTTCCTGTCACTTTGCTGCCGCGCCATTCCTCCGCTGTCTCAGCCGAGAACACCCCGGATCGGGACAGGGAACGGCATTCTGAAGAAATTATCCTATTCTCAACTCTATTGACAATGAAAAATCCTCCACTGTAACACTGGAGAGACAAAGACCTCCGTCCCTCCCTGGAAAAGTGACCTGAATACCCTGATTTACTTTTGGAAATCCGTCCCGAATCCATAAATTTCCGCTGATGAATACTAATTATACAGAGACCAACGCGTTCTGAAAGGAGTTGAAATGGACTGGATCGCTGTCTTTCTCATTGGTTTTGCCACCAGTTTTCACTGTATCGGCATGTGCGGACCCATCATTTTTGCCTACAGCGGAGTGGATGAAAAACGCAATGACGTCAGCCTGAAACTGTTTGCCAAGCATTTTGCCTACAACGGCGGACGCCTGCTCACCTATACACTGCTGGGCGCCATCCTCGGAGCTGCCGGAGGTTTCGTCTATCTGAGCATGGGACTGCAGTACTACCTCAGCTTTATTCTGGGTCTGCTACTGGTCCTCTTCGGCATCGCCGGTCTGGATTTCCTGCCATTTAAATTTGTCTACGCATCCCTCGGCAACACGGCTTTCTTCCAGGCCCTGACCCGCAGGACCATTCTTGCGGAAAGCACTCTGAGTAAATTCTACCTGGGCCTCCTCACCGGCTTTCTGCCCTGCGGACCGCTCTACGCCATGCTGGCCAAGGCCATGAGCACAGGTTCTGCATTCGAGGGCGCCTTCACTATGTTCGTCTTTACCCTCGGTACTGTCCCCACCCTCTTTGTGCTGGGCGTCGGTGCCAGCCTAATCACCCACGGTGTCCGCAAATGGGGCAACCGCATAGCCTACATACTCATTATTATTATGGGCATCTTCCTGATGATGCGCGGTGTAAAGGCCTATAAAATGAATGTGTACGAGAAAAAGATTCAGATGGAGCAAACCGGTCAGGCCGTCCCGGCAAGTCAAACTCCCTGCTGTTCAGGGACACACTGAAGCAGTCAGGACATCCCGGGACCGAAGCAGATCTCCCTGGCTATTCGGCAAAAAAACTGAGAAAAAAAACAGTTTCAGCACTGCCGTCCAGCGTCGGTTCGTTGCTGCTGTAATCCCATATATCGTCGTGAAAGACCGCCGGACCGCTCTGAAATTCAGCGTAAATATCCGGACGGGACAGTTTGACACCCTTCAGACTGTTGAAAATAGAAGCATAGACCGGACCGTCATTCAGCCCGCCGACGATCAGTTCACCGCTGAACAGCGTGCTCGGAGTGTGGGGATACGTTGGATAGATTCCGTATTCCGGAATACCCACGATCTGTGTGGAACCCCATGGATTACGGCCCAGCAGCCAGTCGCGGTGTGCCTGCATCAGTGAATGGAAGCGAAGGTCCCCTGTCATCTTTTCATACAGNATCACCTGTGTGATGAAGGCCGNTGCCAGATTGTTCGAACACCAGATAAAAGGNATGCCGATGCCGTAGGCCGATGCCTCGGCTCTACTGTTCACCGCCAGNATATTTTCAAGATAATAGGAGGCCAGGACCTGCCTGTCTTTCCGCCCCGCCACCTCGTACAGAGCATAATGTCCCATATTCATAAAGGGATAGAATTCATAGTGTCTGGCGCTGTCCGCGCCCATCCAGGTCTGGCCTGAAGCGATACGTCTGGAAAAATCCAGTGCCTCTTTCAGATAATCCTTCCGCCCGGTGACCCGGTACAGTTCCGCAGCGCCCCATTCCATATCGTCCAGCCAGGAAACCTCGTGATAGCGGTAGGGCGCACGGTTCGGTGTGCCCTCCTGACATCCGGGCTGAGCCAGACCCATGCTGTAGACCTCCACTGCAGCCTGCAGAAAGCGCCCGGCGCTCAGCGGATCCTTCAGCTCCCTCTCCCAGATATCCGCAGCCATGGCCATGGCAGCGGCATAGCGCCCGGCGAGATTCGCGATACCCGTGGAAGTATTCTGCCACTGTCCCAGTCCCTGCGGCGCTCCAGAGGCATAATAGGCGGTTCTGTAGGAGCCGGCGCCCCAGTCATAATCGGCACTGTCCAGATAGGGAAGTTTGAAACCGATATGATCTCTGTCATCGGCCACCTGATGAAAGAGCTGATCCGGCTCAGGATGCATCTTCAGCATCCAGTCCAGACCCCATTTCGCCTCATCCAGAATATCCGGGATCCCATTGGCTCCCGGCTGACCCAGCGCATTGAAGCTGTCCTTCCATTTCTGCGGCGCCTCACGGTAGGCGAATAGCAGCCGGCAGACAGAGTTTCCGGAAGTCATCAGATAGCGCAGATGATCACCGGCATCATGCCAGCCCCCGCTGACATCGACATAGGTCGAATCAGGCATAGGGCCGTACATACTCCGCCCGTCCCGACGGTGACAGACCTCATCAAAGAAGGGATTGTAGCCGCAGCGCTGCTGCCGCATATAAGCCAGAACCTGCTCAGCATATCCTCCATAAACCCCGCCGCCGATACGAAAAGCCGCTCCCGCACTGTCTGAACCGACGATCCGGAGCCGGTAAAAACCCTCCCTGTCAAATTCACTGAAATCCAGAATATAATGTCTTTTAAAATCGCCCCAGACACCGGTCTCCTCCCCGGCAGCCGCAGGACCCCAGACCCTTTCTCCCGTCTGAGCATCCAGCACTTCGAAACTCAGCGGACCCTCATCCTGACGGGTAAATGCCAGAGCCTGTTTCAATTCTGCCGGAAGGTAGCCGACCTGATTCACCCTGATATGAATGTCAGTCCCTGCGAAGACAACGACCGCAGCGAGTAGGATTATCCCGCAGGAGGTATTGAGAACTCTGTTCAGCATGACATGCTCCGTCCCTGTTTAATGTTTATCGAATATATGGATTCGTATTGAAAATTCGGAGAAAAAAGAGATCCCCTGCGCTACCTGAGATCCCTTGATGACCTGTTACTGTCCGCTTATCTAAGGGGTTGAGACTACCCTCTCTTCTGCAGTCTTTTCTTCATCCCGGCCTCGGAATGAGCACAGAATTCCATCCGAAACAGCACAGATCTCCGCATCTCCGCCGAAGAAATCCATGGAAATTTGGCATCTCAAGTGCTATACTTAGCACCCTGTGGAAAAGAAAAACATGCACATAAACATTTTAACAATGGCCCGACCCTTTTGTATATTAGCGGGCAGATATGAGGAAGCATGGCCAAAGATCTTATAATTGTTGAATCACCCTCCAAAGCGCGCACCATCTCGCGCTTCCTGGGCCGTGACTATAATATTCAGGCCAGTATGGGGCATATCCGGGATCTTCCGGAAAAGGAACTCGGCGTGGATATCGGCGGGAATTTTCA
>JGI10211J34971_10000555_pt1 | contig 30429 bp, 25 predicted proteins | sample Etolagsediment_FD_34971 | JGI IMG/M metagenome (IMG submission 34971)
GAAAAGACAGGGCTCAGGTCAAATATGCGCCTACTGGTTAATATGAGTTAATGAAAATGAGGAGATTGTCCCCTTTTCTTGCAGCATGAATGCTTATTGCCCGGCCAGGTATTCAATGAGAGCGGCTCGTTTTTTGTCGTCGGGAATCTTTTGCAGCGGCATTTTCGATCCGGGCACAACCCGATGCGGCCCCTGCACGAACAGGCGTTCGATTGTTTCACGATCCCACACCAGCTTCGAGTGTTTGAGCGCATCGGAGTAGGTGTAACCCGGCAGGGTGCCGGCCTTGCGTCCGAGCAGTTTGTGCAGGCTGGGGCCGGCGCGATTGGTCTGACCGGGTTGCAGGTCATGACACACACTGCACTTGCGTGCGAACTGCAGTTCGCCCAGTGGCAGCCCGGTGTTGACCTGAAAGCGTCGCAAACGCTGATTGTGCGCCCACTCGGTATCGTCCTCGGGGCTGATCTTCCAGTAGCGGGTCTGGTCATCGAGCGTGCCGAAAAACAGTGCGCTGTCGCCGTCGCTGAATGCCAGCGACCACACCGGGCCGGGAATGCCATGGGTTTCCCCGGCAATCGACCAGTCGGCAATACGCCATACCCGAATCGCGCCATCGTTGCCGCCACTGGCCAGCAAACCGCTGCTATTCGATACAGTGAGCCCAAGCACCGGTTTAGCGTGGGGGATAAGAATTTTCTCGATGTTGGCGTTCGCCACGTTCAGGATCTGCACATCGCCATTGGCCGTGCCAAATACGATTTTGTCGCGTTCTGGCAGCCAGCGCATCAGGTTGATCGGCCAGCCATGGTTATGCAACACCTTCAGCATTTGCCCACTTGCCACGTTCCATTGCCGTATGTGGCCGTCGTGGCCCGCGGAATACGCGGTCTTGCCGTCGTCTGACAGCAGCACGGAATGCAGGGTCTGACGATGTACCTGGATGCTGTTCACTGGTGTGCGGGTGTTCATGTCCCATACCCGCAGGCTGCCATCCCAGCTGGCGGAGGCCATGCGCGAGGCATCGGGGGTGAAATCGATCGCTACTACCTTGGCCTGATGGCCGCTGAAGCGATGCAGCAGTTTGAGTTGCAGGGTATCCCACAGGTAGATGATGCCATCGTCACCGGCGGATACGGCGAGGTTTGAACCCGGCACGAATTGCACCTCGCTGACGGCGCCGCGGTGTTCAACGAAGCGCTTGATGATACCGGGGGCATCGTGGGTCAGATCCCACAGTATGACGGAATAGTCGAGGCTGCCGGACAAGGCGCGTGTACCGTCGTGGTTGACGGCAACGCTATTGACCGGACCGCCATGACCAACCAGTTGGCGCGTGCGGTCGGGTAGTGCCGCCGATATGCTGGAGCAGAAAAAAAAGGCTACGACAAACACGGGTACTACCTGCATGGGGCTCACCTCTCGGTTGATCGCCGGCCATAGAAAACCGGGCCGAAGTCCTGATGATACCCAGGGCTTGCTGCAGGTCAATCGCTTTGAGGGTCTTCAGGTTGCTGCGGTGGTGGAATAAACGGTGTCGCCATCATCAGGTCTTCCTGGAACATGAAGCCATTGGGGCGGCGATCGAGCTCCTGAAACAGGTAGATCTTTTCGAATATTTCTTTCGCCCGTTCCCGGCTCACAACGACCTGGATGATGTCGCGCTCTTTCCATGTATGAGCTGTATGGTTGCTGCTGCTCTGGCCGCGAGCATGGGCGAAATGGATGCTGTGCAGGTCACAGTCGTTATGCAAATAGTCGGCGAGGGCCGGTGCACTGTCCTTGTCAAGAAAGCAGGTGATGAGTTTGGCGCGGTTTGCCGGTTTCATGCCTCGTTATCCTGTGCCTGTTGCGCGGCATCGAGATTGTCGATCACCTGTTGCGGAACGAAGGTGGCGGCCTTGTCGAGGCGGGTCATGTACATGATGCCCATGCCGGGGGTATCCAGTTTACCGGCCAGGTAGGTGGCCTCGAATACGCGATCCGCCTGTTCCGCCGATACCACGATATGCACCACTTCCTTTTCGGCATCGATGGCCACGCCGAGCAAACCCAGACGTTCCTTGATGCCCATGCCACGGGCGAAGAACACGGTGGCGCCCTGCGCTCCGGCACGTTTGGCGGCGCGGGTGATGGTGTCGGCCAGCCCGCGTTGCACGACGCAGGTGATGAGGTGGACATCGGTGAGGACGGTGATACTGCGGGTTTCTTTGCTCATGATTGGGTCACAGTCTCCTGCTCCTGTGCGCGAACTTTGAAATTGATATACAGGCCCATGAGCAGCACGGTCAGAATGGGGCCGATCGAGGCCAGCGCCAGGATGCCGAAGCCATCGATGGCGTTGACGGAATTGCCGAGGCCGAGCCCCATGGCCAGCACCAGTGGTACCGTGATCGGACCGGTGGTGACCCCGGCCGAATCCCAGGCCACGTTGACGAAGGCCTCATCGGAAAGCCAGGTCAGCACTGCGCCCAGCAGGTAGGCCGGTAACAGCAAGGCCATGATGGGCACGTCGTACAGAATCTTGACCACTCCCAGCGCGATACCCATGGCAACGCCGGTGCTGACCGCCATCATCAGCATGTTTTTTCGAAACGCGCCCTGGGTCAGGTTTTCCACCGTCATGCCCAGCGCGTTGAGCGCCGGCTCGGCCAGGGTGGCGCCAAAGCCCAGTATCCAGGCGAAGGCGACGGCAATGAACACACCCAGGGCATAGAAATACAGCGGCGAGCTGTCGACGCCATCGATGCGCTGAAAAGCGGCCGGAATCAGGCCGCCGGTCTGAGTGCCAAGGTCCGATAATCCGTAGCTCAGGCCGATGTTGAAGATCATCATGCCGATCAGGGTTAGCGTCAGGCCGTAGTACACCTCAGCCGGGCGGCTCAGGCGCTCCTTCAGCATCCACAGGAAAATGATCGCCAGGAACAGCACCAGCGGCACGATGGCGCGAATGGCCAGAATCATCTCAACTGCCGGCGTTTGCTCATACCAGGCGGGCTGGTTGCTGGCGATGTTTTGCGCGGCGGCAGCGATGATGGCCTGCGGGTCGATGCTGAAGCGCACCAGGTAAGCCAGGATCAGCACGGCGACGATGGGAAACAGCGAGGCCAGGGTCACGATGCCGAAACCGGACAACGATGACGAGCCTCTGCCGGCCGCGGCCGCAATGCCTATACCCAGAGACAATACCAGCGGCACCGTGATAGGACCGGTGGTCACTGCGCCAGCATCCCAGGCGAGGCCGAGAATCTGGGTCAGATGTTCGTCCAGCATGGCGCCGATACTCAACAGCAGGGTAGGCAGCAAGGCGGCGTAGATCATCGGCTTGAGGCTCCAGCCATTGAGAAAACGCAGGGTGCCGAGCACGGCGGCGAGGCCGACGCCGCCGCCGACCATCAGGACCAGCGGCGTGGCATACAGATTAAGCAATGCATACAGGTAGGGCGCGCGTTGCACCGGTACGTTGGAGCCGACCGCTTTCAAGGCACCGATTGCGGGTTCCGCAAAGGTCACGCCAACGCCAAGCAGGAAAGCGATCAGCAAAACAACCGGCAGCGTGGATTTTTGTGGCAGCTTGTTACCGATGATCTCGCCGAAGGGCATCAGGCCGAGCTTGAGGCCTTCCATGAACAACATCAGGCCGATAATGACCGCAAACAGGCCAGCCGTGATGCTCCATGAGTTATCCACCACCTGGCGCAGGATCAGTAACTGAAAAAGCATCAGGTATAGGCCCAGCGGCGCCACCGCCTTGAGCTGATCGAGCAGGCGCAGGCCAATGTAAGGCCTGAGCAGTCGATAGGCATCCACGGCNGACACCTTGATGCCGGNTTCCACCGCGTCCTTGTCGAGGCGCGGCGCCAGTTGGTTGTAGCTTATGACGCGTTGGTTCAGGCTGGTTTCGCGGCAGTAATCACCGTAGCGGATTTTACGCATGAAAGAGACGGATATTGAGTGATTGATCAGACCTCGGTGACGCAGGCTGACGGATGAAACATAAAGATGCTCAGTGTATATGGATTTGTCGCGTCATGAAATGAGCAAGTCCGGAGCATCAGAAAATGAACCGAATTGCGTCGGGTAAGATTTCACAATTGATGTGGTAATAGCCCACGCAGGTGGTTTTGATGCCTGTCTATAGTTTGCCTGTATCAATCAATACACAGGAGAAACATCATGACTGCTTATACCATCCAACCAGCTACTCGACTGATCGCTGTTGTTACCGCGCTGATTATGACTCAATCGGTCTTGGCCCGGCACGAGGACCCCAGCAAACTGTTCGATAGCTGGCAGGTAAAAACGCTATACCAGCCGGGAAAGTTTCAGCTCGAGCGCGAGGCAAAGGGTTCGGTAATGATCTATGACCGTCTCAGCGATAGCCAGGTCAACAAGGCCATGGATGCCAACTTTGGGCGTATCGAAAACATGATGTTCACGCGTATTCAGGTCAGCGATGCATCAGAGACTAAATCCAGCAGCAACAAAAAATCGGTCGGCGCCTCGGACAGCCAGGATTGTGATTAAGACCCACGCCATTACGCTGGCGATTGCCAGGGTTGGTTTTGCCGGGGCTATGGGGTAGATTACGGGGACGAGCCATTCACCATGTTGCGGCATGCTGACCCACATACGAACTATCTCTCCTTTTGATGCACTTTCCGATGACGAGGTCGAGTCTTTCGCCAGTCATGCCGTGGTGCGCAAATTCAAGAAAAATACCCTGGTCATCTACCAGGGGGATGAAACCGACTCGCTGTACATCATTCGTGAAGGCGAAATGAAGGTGTATGTCGAGGACGACAACGGCAAGGAGTTGATCGTGCGCATGTTGGGCGAGGGCGACAGCTTCGGCGAACTGGCGCTGCTGGGCGAGTTCCCGCGTTCGGCCAATGTCATGGCCACCACCGACGGTTCGGCCTTCGTCATCAGCAAGGCCAGTTACATGGACTGTATTCGCAACAACCCCGAGATATCGATTTCACTGATTCGCTCACTGGCCAACATGGTTAGAGAGACCACCGGTGAACTCAGCCACATTGCCCTGTCGGATGTTTACGGCCGATTGGTGCATGTGCTGGAAAAATACGCCAGCGAACAGGACGGCCGCAACCGGGTGCCCAAGTTCACCCACAAAGAGATCGCCTCTATGATCGGCTCATCGCGCGAGATGGTCAGCAAAATCCTCAAGGACCTGGAGAAAGGCGGATATATCTCGGTCGACACCCGCCATTATGTGCTGGAGAAAAAACTGCCAGCACGCTGGTAAGGCCGCTCACTGATCAATAGTCGCTGTAGCTATTGAATACCCCGATCTTGTTCTCATTATCGATCGAATACACGTTAAAGGCATCCTTGGGCGCGCCGGGCGGGTCCATGCCGGGTGTGCCGGACGGCATGGCCGGCACGGTCAGCAGTCTGATGTTGTGATCGTTCCTGCTTAGCAGGCGTTTGATATCCTGGGCGGGTACGTGGCCCTCTATCGTGACCCCATTCACGCGCGCGGTATGGCAGGATGCGGCCTTGCCCGGCACGCCGTATTGCGCCTTGTATGGATACACATCATCGACGGTGACATCCTTGACGTCGAAGTTGTGGTCCTTCAGGTGTCGAATCCAGTCCTTGCAGCAACCGCAGGACTCACTGCGATACACCGTGATTTCCAGACGTTCATCGGTTTTTCCTTCCAGCCACACCGGGTCGGCGGACCAGGCTGGCAGGCTTACGAACAGGCACAAAAAGAATACAGAAAGTTTTTGCATGGATATTGTCCTCGGTGGTTGACGCCATTGTAACGATAAAAGCCCAATGTGCCGAATGCGTGCTTACGCCTGCTTTGGGCAACCTGTCGCCGTTGGGGTTCCGTGGGTGATATAAAAAACTGCCAGGGCACCCAGGCCGATCAAGTCGAATGAAACGCTGTTCGACATGATGCCGGAATAAAAAAGGGGCCGCCACTGGCCGCCCCTTTTTCAGTCTACTGGGTCGCTTGGGTTAGAAGTTCTGCTCCCCCGCGCTGCCATTTGAACCGGGCGTTCCGAACGAGATTGTATTGCCGCTGACACTCGGCACCAGGCCATCGTTGGGATCGATGTCGTAGATGCCATAGCTGAAACCATCCGTTGCCGATGCACCGTTTTGCCCGCGGTTGGGCAGGTAGGCGGTGGCGCCCAGTCCGGGCTGGATGATGCCCTGACCCGACAGGCCGGTCGCGCCCTGACGTCCACCCAGCCCGCCGTTGAAACCGCGTACACCGCCGTCACCACTGCTCAGGGTATTGTTGCTGATCAATGGGCTTATATCGCTGCCAACCAGGATCGCGAAAGAAGGACCGCCCCCGCCGGCGCCGCCCTGGCCGCCTTCGCCGCCCTTTCCACCACCGCCACCGTGGCCGCCATCCTCGCCCGTGTTCGGGCCGATACCGGGGTTGCCACCCTCACCACCATCGCCACTGTTGCCGCCAGCACCACCGTTGCCACCGTTACCGCCGCTGGCGCTGGCGATATCGTTGTCACTAACGGTGGCTGTGTTGATCGCGTGCAGGATCAGGCCGATCGATGCGCCACCGCCCTGGCCACCAAAACCACCCAGACCGCGCAGACCGCCGCCGCCGCCACCGCCGCCACCACCGCCGGAAGCCGTCGTAGTGCCCGCTTCACCGCCACCGCCACCGCCGCCACCGGCACCGGAATTACCGTCGGAGCCACGTGCGCCATCGGGTGCCGTGAAACTGCCGGAGGTATCGATCGTGCCGACACCATTGCCACCGCGACCACCGATGCCGCCAAGGCCGCCACTACCGCCGCCGCCCGGGCCACCGATATTGGAACTGCTGCCGCCAGCGCCCCCGGCGCCACCGCTACCGCCACCGTTCGGATCGGACAACGCGCTGCCGTTGCTGCCGTTGGCGCCATTGGCGCCGAAATTGGCGCCACCGCGCCCACCAGCACCGCCGGCATTACCGAAGGAATTCGGGTTGCTGGCCGCGCCCCCGGCGCCGGCGCTCGGTGCGCCGCCATTGCCGCCGTTGCCGCCGTTGCTGTTCTTGCCAGGTTGCGTTCCGTTGGCGCCATCGCCACCGAGTCCGGCCGTGATGGTGTTACGCAGCACCTGGACCGTGTCGATATTGACCAGACGCAGCGCGATGCTATTGCCGGTAGGGTTGCCAGCGCCTGCGCCGACATCACCGGCGGTGATAGTGTTGTCCTCGATGACCAGCATGGCCGTTCCGCTGCCCGTGCTGATGACGTTGACCTGGCTACTGCCGTCAGCGCTATGCGCGGCCACCAGATCGAAGCCCGATACCCAGGCCTCGTCGGACACGTCGTTGAAATGCAGCGCAATGCTGTGTCCATCGATGCCGGTTCGATTGCCGTTGACGTCACGAACCCAGTCCTCGCCATAACCGCCGTACAGGCTGGTGCCGGCCGGCGGGTTCAGCGTCGCGGCGCTTTCGTCGTAGCGCGAGGCGCTGCGGCTGCGCACATAGATATCGCTGTTGTTGTCGCTGATCTGATCGATGGCGTGTGCGATCGAGGCATAGGGGTTGTCGATGCTTCCGCTACCGGTCGTGTCGCTACCGTTGTCGCCATCGACGAACAGGGCGCTACCGCTGTGTTCGAGCACGTTGATGTGTACGCTGTCGGTTGCGCTGCCGTTGACCGACAGCACGAAGGTCAGGGTTTCGACCCTGTCTGGCGCGGTGAAGGACGGCGATGGGCCAGTCAGACTGCCGCTACCGCCGGTGACATCGGTGCCGCGTGTCTGCTGCCATTCATAGGTCAATGTCGTGCCGCTGCTGTCTGAACTGCCCGAGCCGTCGAGCGTGACCGTTGCGCCGCGTGCGCTGAGTTGATCGGGGCCGGCGTCGGCGCTGGCGCTTGCGCCGCCACCACCACCACCTCCGCCGCCGCTTCCACCTCCACCGCAGGCGCCAAGGGTCAGGGTGAACAGTGTGAACAGGATGACAGGGTTGATGCTTTTCAATGCTTTCATGGTGATCTCCGCTTGAGTCATTAATCGGGACGACGTTGATGTCGTGTGGGAGCGACTATAGGAAGCGGGGCTGGGCATCGATATGGGGTACTCACCCCATATTGGGCGATGTAAACACGGAATGTGAACTAGGTTTCAGGGGTTTGGTGAGCTAGCGTACAGATTTGGCCTTGGGTGCGACTGTGACGTTGCGAGGGGCCGGGAAAACTAACCGATGAACATCGGCGAACTTGCCAGATGATTTACATCAGGACGCTTTCGTATTTTTCGTTTTTTTCTTTATTTTCGTATTGCGTGGTATATAAACTCAGTTGCAACGACAAATAAAAATCGCGGACAACATGAAGGCATTTAAAGAAAATCTGCTCAGTTCCAGCGAGACGGCCAGATTGCTTGGGGTGACGCCAGTGACCATTCGCAACTGGGCCAATGCCGGGGAACTGGTCTCGCATCACACCGCCGGCGGGCACCGGCGATTTCTCTACCAGGACATCAAGAATTACGCCAGCCGCAAGGGCATGACGCTGTTTCAAACGCCTTCAGGCCAATTGAAAATTCTGGTGGTCGAGGATGACCCCCAGTTTTCGGCCTTTATCGTCGAGGCGCTGCAAACGGTCGAACCACCTCCCGAGGTGCAGGCTGCCTATGATGGCTTTGAAGCCGGACGACTGTTGCAGGGGTTTCAACCTCAACTGGTATTGCTCGATTTGATGCTGCCAGGTATCGACGGCTTCAAAATCTGTCAGGGCCTGCGTGAGGACCCCGAAACCAGCGCCATTCGAATTATTGCCATGACCGGTTATGACTCGCCTGAAAACGTCCGGCGTATTCTGGCGGCGGGCGCCGAGGCCTGTCTGGCCAAGCCTTTTTCTGTGGATGCCCTGCTCGGCGCGATAGGCCTCGATGTTGAGACCGGTTCATCGGCCGGGCCTGAGTCTCAGACATGAATCGGAGATTACTCGGCTCTACTATATGAAACCAAGGACAAGCCATGAAGGAAAGACAAAAACGGGCCACCGCCAAATTTTTGGATACGCGAGCCTTGCGCGATGTGCCGGGCAACCGGCGGGCGGGGAAATAACATGAACGTCAAGTCGAATGTGCTGAACAGTCAGAAGGGCGCGCCAGCGCCCATTTTCCGCATTTTGCTGCTTGGGCGACGCGATTTCATGATGCCGATAAGGAACAAACTGGTCGGGCTAGGGCATGACGTCGAACAGCTTGACGATATAAGAGAGGTCGCTACGCGTTACGACGCGGTATTGTTCGATTTTCAGCGCACACAGGAACCGGCTGCGCGGTTCGAATCGATTGCGTTCGCCAGTATGCGGGTTGTCGATGCGGTCGCTGATAACCCGGCATTAGATTTGAATAAGATACCGGCGTCGGTATCCACGCGTGAACTACAGCTTAGCCTGTATCTGTTGCTGAATGAGCAGTTGCTACAGCGGTCACAATTGCCGCAATCCCATGCCGGAGCAATGCGGTCGAAGGCGATGGGGCATGAAGTAACCGACCCGTCCCGGGTACCCGCCCAACTGCTCAACCAGGCCGCCACCAATCAATTATTAAGCACCATTTCGCGTGATCTGTTCTCCGCACGACCACAGCAACTGGACGACGAGATCAACGCGGCGCTGGCGCAGGTTGGCGCGTTGTGTGCGGTTGATCGTTGCTATATTTTCCGCTATTCCCCCGAACAGGATCTTTTGAGCAACAGTTTTGAATGGTGCAATCTGGGCATAGAACCACAGATACAGCACCTGCAGGGACTGGACGCAGGTAATACCCCCGCATGGATGGCCGTTATGCACAAGGATCAGGCTGTGGTGATCGATGACGTCAATGAACTGGATGAGGACTGGGCGGCCGAACGAGAGATCTTGCAGGCTCAATCCATACAGTCGTTGCTGGCGGTGCCCATGCTCAGCCCCCAGGGGCTGAGCGGATTCATCGGCTTCGATGTCGTCGCCAAAAAGCGACACTGGTTGCCTGAAGAGCAGTATTCCCTGCGTCTGTTCGCCGACCTGGTCGGGCTGGCTTTGCAAAACCGCGATAGCCTGCGGCGATTGCAGACCTCCGAATATCGCTGGAAATTCGCCCTGGAAGGCGCCGGGCAGGGTGTCTGGGACTGGAATACCCAGACTGATCAGGTGTATTTCTCAACGCGCTGGAAACAGATGCTGGGTTATGGTGATGACGAACTGGGCTCGAGCCTGGGTGAGTGGTCATCACGCATCCACCCTGATGATCTGGAAACCACATTGTCGGCTCGGCAGGATTATCTCGAAGGCCGTGTTGCCGCATATCGCCATGAGCACCGTGTGCAACATAAAAATGGCCAATACATCTGGATACTGGATCGCGGTGTTATCGTCAGCCGTGATCAACGTGGTAATGCCTTACGCGTGATCGGTACGCATACGGATGTAACCGAGTCGCGTGATATTCGCCAGCGCATAGTCGAAAGCGAAATGCAGCTCAATGCCATCTTCCAAAACTCGCAGGTCGGCATCATGGTTCTGACCGGTTACCGCCGCCTGGCCCGCTGCAATCAGCGCATGGCCGATATTGCGGGTTTTGCATCAGCCCAGGAAATGATCGGTATCAGTATGCGAGAGCTGCATGTCAGCGATCAATATTTCGCCAAATTTGGCGAGCGTTATTACGAAAATCTTCGTCTTAACAACATGTTGCATATCGAATACCCACTACGCCGACAGGATGGGAAGGCGGTCTGGTGTTCGTTCAGTGGCAAGGCAGTGGATACCGCCACGCCCCCGAATCTGAATAAAGGGGTCATATGGGTGGTGGATGATATCGAGCATATGAAACAGACCGAGCGCGAGTTGCGCGAGCAAAGAGACCTGTTTAGTGGTGGCCCGACCATGGTTTTCCAGTGGCGGCCCGAGCAGGGCTGGCCGGTCGAGTTCTGTTCCGCCAATGTCAGCGAGTTACTTGGCTATGATGCTTCTGATCTGCTGGATGGCAGTATTTCGTTTGCCTCGCTGATTCATCCTGACGATCTGCAGCGCATAGGTGAAGAGGTCAGTCATTTCATCGAAACGGGTATTGATACCTTTGAACAGGATTATCGATTGCGCCATGCGCATGGACATTACCTGTATTTATACGATTATACGCGCTTGCAGCGCGATGAGTCCGGTCAGGTACGCCTGATCTATGGTTACCTGCTGGATATCACCGACCGCAAACTGGCCGAGGCCGAGAAGCTGCGACTGGAACGCGAGATACAGCAATCGCGAAAAATGGAAGCGCTGGGGCAACTTAGCGGTGGGGTTGCGCACGAATTCAATAATATGCTGGCGATTATGCATGGACACCTCGCCCTGTTGTCTTCGGAGCTTAAAAATCACCCTGATGCCAAATTGCTGGCGTATGTAAATAACATCGAAGAGGCGGGCCGCAGGGCCACCCAACTGACCCGGCAGATGCTGGCCTATAGCCGCCCAACCGAGCGCAAGCCCGAACGCATTGCGCTCAATCCGTCGATACGGCAAGCGATTGGATTGTCCGAGGCCAGCCTGCCCAGCAGCATCAGCATAGAATTCGTGGAAGCGGAAGATTTGCCGGATATCCGTCTGGATACGCTGGAATTGCAACAGATTATGACCAACCTGTTAATCAATGCGCGCGATGCAATGGAAGGCAAGGGGCATCTTCGTGTTGCAACCCGTTACGCTAAACCTGACAAAGCACTCTGCCAGGTGTGCCAGAGTGTAATCGACAGCGAATGGGTGCAGGTCTGTGTGACGGATAATGGACATGGCATTGCCAGGGGAAACCTGGAGCGCCTGTTTGAACCCTTTTTTACCACCAAGGAGGTTGGCAAGGGTACGGGCCTGGGGCTGTCTGTCGTGCAGGCGCTTGTCGAACGCAATGGCGGGCACATACTGCTCGACAGTGAGCCAGGGCGCGGCACGACATTTCGCCTGCTGTTTCCGCCTGTGACAGGGCAGCGCGACGCCATGGCGATAGCGCCAGCAGCCGAACAATCAACGGGGGAAAGAACCGGACGCATCCTGATTGTCGACGATGAACCCCTGTTGACCATGTACCTGTCAGAAATGTTGTCACCGGCTGGACACGAGGTCACAACGACAAATAACAGTAGAGAAGCCCTGCAGATACTGCAATCACAGCGCTGTAAATTTGACATTCTGATCACAGACCAGACCATGCCGGGCATATTGGGTACCGAACTGGTCGGACAGGCCAAAACATGCTGCGACGGTTTGTTGGCTATACTGTGTACCGGGCACAGTGAAATCGTCGATGCCGGTAACGCACAGAAATTTGGTATCGATTGTTTTCTGCACAAGCCGGTGGACCCGGATGAGCTTGACCGTTGCATACAGAAATTGCTGGAACAAATGGATAACACGATAAACAACATCAATACCTGATTCGCCAGAAGACGCCATCTCGGGTCAGCTATTGGATGCCTTGAATGGCATCGGTGTGCTGTGCTGGAACAGTGCGGGCGACATCGAACGCCTTAGCAAGGGCTTCACTCACTTGACCGGCATCCCGCTATCCGCGCAATCGATGACAATCAGTGAGCTGTGGAACCAATTCCGGTCTGGATGTGACCCGGATCCCGGTGATCTTGGTGAATTCGAGCGACAAGGTAAAACGCTGGATGTTCATTTCAATCTCCAGTCCTCCGCTTCAGGCGCTTTTCTGCGTTTGCAGACAGGTCAGGTCGGCGAGTTGTCGTCATTGCTGCTGCAAGATGTCAGCGAGTTGCACGAAATACGCAATGAGGCCCACGCAGCGAGAGATTTGTTACACGGGATATTCTGGAACCTGCCTGACGCGACGGTGATTACCGATCCTCAGCGGCGGATACAGCAGGTCAACCGGGCGATGTTCGATGTCTTCGGTTATCGCGAGCACGAACTGGTAGGCCAGACCACCCGTATCCTGTACGCCAGCGGGCAGGAATATGAGCGTCAGGGCCAGCGCCGTTTCAATACCCGCGCGGCCCCCCAGTTCGAGCCATACCAGGTTGAATATCGTCGTGCAAGTGGCGACACCTTTATCGGTGAAACAGTGGGCAGCCCGATCAGGGATCGCAACGGAGCGGTGCTCGGTTATATGGGGCTGATGCGTGACATCACGGCACGAATGCAAGCTGAAAAAGCGCTGAAAGATAACCTGAATCTGCTGGAGGGTATTTTTAGACAACTGCCGGTGGCGTTAGCCGTTGTCGACCCGCAACGTCGGATCATGAAGGTCAGCGATGCAGCCGTGAAGATGGTTGGGCTTGAAGCCGACGAACTGATCGGACAGACGACTCGTATACTTTATCCAGACGAGGATACCTATCAGCAGGTGTACGGCAGGCTGTATCCACCGCAGGGGGCGCCGGTACGCACGCATGGTCGGCGCGCCAACGGAGAATGCTTCGATGCCGAAATCACGATGGCGCCACTGCTGGATGAAAACAACCAGACACAGGGTTATATGGCTGCGATCAAGGATGTTAGCGAGCACCTGCGCCAGCAGCAGGAACTGAAACGTTACGAACGAATAGTCAATAGCAGCAGCGATGGACTGGTATTCATCGATGCCAGTTTTCATTACCTGGCGGTTAACCATGCCTACCTGGAGTTATGGCGCATGAGTCGCCAGGAGGTCATTGGCAAGCCGGTGTCAGACATCGTCGGACATGAACTGTTTGAAAGGACGATAAAACCGCGTCTGCAATCGAGCTTGCAGGGAAAAGTCGAGTCCTTCATCGATACCATCGACGTGCTGCCGGGTGAACACAAAACGGTCGAGGCAACCTACACCCCGTATAGGGATCATACGGGTGAGGTGGCGGGTGTTGTCGTGAATATTCGAGACATCACGCAGCGCATAGAAGATGAACTCGACATACAGGAGCATGCGCGGCAACTCGACAGCCTGCTGCGCGCCGTCCCGGTGGGCATAGGTACAGTGAAGGATCGTGTGCTCCAGTCAGCCAATCCAAAGCTGTGCGAAATGCTGGGTTACACTCCGGGCGAATTGCTCGACCAAAGTAGCCGAATGTTATATTTTTCCGATGCTGATTTCGAGCGCGTCGGCAAGGAAAATATGCCATGTTGCATGCGACGGGAATCGGCGAAATCGAGATTCCCATGCGCCACCGGGATGGTCATGCCATTGATGTCTGGCTACGTAGTACCTGGCTGGACCCGCGGCGCCCGGAACTGGGTACGACCTTTACCGCAACCGATATCACCGAACGCAAGCGCGCATCGCAAGAGATTTATACCCTGTCGCAGATCGTCGAGCAGTCGCCGGATGCCGTGCTGTTGACCGACGAGCAGTTTCGCATTACCTATATCAATCCCGCGTTCGAGTCCCTGTTCGGCTGGTCCTTCCAGGAACTACAGGGGAGAACGCCGGATATTCTCAACGCCGAAGAAGATGCGGACGAGTTTCAGCGCGCCTTATACGAACGCATCGTCGCCGGTGAAGGGGTAAGCGCCACCGCTGTCAATCGGCGCAAGGATGGCTCCTTGTTCGACTGCGAGTTCTGGGTGTCGCCCAGGCGCGATACGAAAGGCAGCATCATCGGTTATATGGGGTCGCAGCGCGATGTAAGCGAACGCCAGAAGGGGGAGCAGGCGCAACTGAAGTTGTTGCAGGAACGAGATGTGTTGCTCGAAAATTCGCCAGCGCTGATCCTCTACAAGGATACGCAGAACAATATCATCCGGGTGACCGAAAGTGTGGCCCAGGCAACCGGGGTGCCCCGCGGTCAAATCGAGGGCAGGCATTCGTCCGAGGTNTACCCCGGAATGGCCGACAGGTATTACCAGGACGACCTGGAAGTCATGCGCAGTGGCGAGCCCAAGCGCGCAATCATCGAACCGCTGCCGCTACCCGATGGAACAACACGATGGCTGTCGACTGACAAGATTCCGCATCGTGACGAGCATGGCGAGGTGGATGGAATCATTGTGTTCGCGGTCGATATTACCGATATAAAAAATGCCGAGCTGGCGCTGCGCGAAAGCGAACACAAGTACCGCACCCTGTTCCAGCGCATTGCGCAGGGCGTTGTCATTCATGGCAGCGATGGCCAGATTCTGGATTGCAACCCGGCGGCGGAATCCATACTAGGCTACTCCCGCGAGCAATTGCTTGATATGAGTTCATTGACCCCCGCCTGGCACTGCATTCACGAGGATGGCAGTGATTTTATCCCGGAGATCAGCATCCGGTCATGCAGGCGTTGCGCCTGGGTAAGGCAACCGAGACCGCGGTGATGGGGGTATACAATCCAGGCAAAGACGATTATGTGTGGTTGAGTGTGGATGCGGTACCACTGTTCCACGAGGGGCAGCAGCGTCCATTCGCAGCATTCGCCAGTTTCAGCGACATCACCGAGGCGCGTGACCTGCAGCGGGCGCTTATCCAGTCGCAAAAGCTCGAGGCGGTGGGTCGTCTGACGGGCGGTATCGCCCATGATTTCAATAATATTCTGGGCGGTGTTCTGGGTTTTGCCGATCTGGCGCGGCGTCGGAATGCCAACAAGGATGAAAAAATTCAGCTCTATCTGAAACAGATTGAAACAGCCGGTTTACGCGCACGCGATCTGGTTCGACAACTGCTCATCTACAGCCGCGGTGAACGCACCGGTGAAATAAAACCTTTGCCCATGGCGCCGATGATCAAGGAGATAATGAAACTGCTGCGCCCGACCTTCCCATCCAATATCGTCATAGATAAAAAGGTGCCAGAGAAGAGTCTGGGCATCGCAGTTGATCCGCTGCACCTGCACCAGATCTTGATGAACCTGTGCCTGAATGCGAAAAGCGCCATGCCGGATGGCGGAGTGCTCAAGGTATCAGTGCGGTTGGCCGAGTTGTCCGGTGAAAGCTGCGCCATCACCCAGCAGTCGGTACGTGGGCAATGGGTCGAAATGTCGGTAGCCGATTCAGGCAGCGGTATACAGTCGGCGCAACAGGAATTGCTGTTCCAGCCGTTTTACACCACCAAACCGATTGGCGAAGGTTCGGGCATGGGCCTGGCTGTAGTGGCCGGTTTGCTGCGCAGCTATCACGGGCACGTACTGGTCAATTCCAAACCCGGTCAAGGCGCAGAGTTCCGGGTGCTGTTCCCGCCGGTGGACGTGTCTGATCTGGAATCTAGTATGGATCTTCATCAATAACAGGGTTTGATGAGTGCTACCCTCGTTAAAGGGGTTGTGGAATTCGGCAAACAATGAGACGGGGCTAGCGCATGTTGATTTGCGTTTAAAACTGACCTGGTTTTTGCACTTAACATTGACCCAGCCGGAAATGGTAAACCAATGATCCATCTGTAAAAGTCTGAAAAAAGAAGAATCAATGGCATTTGTGTTTATTTGCAGCGAAATTTGCCCCGGTATTTGCATTGAAAATTAACCCGCCTTACCGATGAATGATCTGATCTCCAAATGGCTCGCATGCAATGGGGTGGGTTAAGATTAAATGCAAATATTCAGCAGATTTGGATCAATCTTGGCTGCAAATCTACACTTAGGCCTTTGAGAGCGATCCCAGGCAGCTTGATCGGCTGCTACCGCTCTGTACTCATAATAACCACCGTTGCGATTGATTTCACGACTAATCGTTGAAGGGGATCGCTGCGACTGTTTAGCAATAGACCTGATCGATAAATCGGCTGCGATCCCTCTGGAGATGCTTTCTCGTTCTGAGAGCGACAAGGCAATATTGGCTCGTTTTCGCTGACGCGGTCGGATACCACCACTTTCTCCTATGATCCGTTGTATTGATGCATGCCCCCTATCAAAAAGACGGGCTATATCATGGAGGGAGTCACCTTTGCGCCAGTGTTCCCACATCAGGGACTTCTGTGCTTCGCTATAGTAAATTCGGGTTCGATATTTCATCTTCAACACCTCTTCTGTTCTTGAAAAAGAATAAGGTGTTGCGTCGATCAGTTGAATTCACACGCAACTACTGGCATTCGGGCTGCTCGACCAGGGCAATGCCAGCAATCGGCAGGAAAGCGGTCATCACCAATTTGCAAAATCATCTGGAAATGAACGCCACTGACGTGCCATAACCGGACAAATTGGAGAGTAGTAGAGGGCTTAAAAATTTACTCTAAATGGCCCAGTTAGCAGCACCTTAACCAACTCAGCCTGTCTGCTGATACCCAACTTGTTGAATACGGAATTCAATTGGCTGCGTACGGTGCTTACCGCGACGCATCTCAATTCGGCAATATCTTCCAGTGCCATTCCGTTGGCCACGGCAATGGCGACTTCAGCTTCCTTGGTCGTCAAACCATAGGCTGAACGTAATGCCTCGGGAACGATTGGCTGATTCTTTTCAGGATCGCTGATCAGAATTGCCGCTCGCGCATCAAGTGAACCCAGATCGTTTCTGCCACCGGCTATGACAGGTGTCACCAGCATGGGAAGTGGTGAAGCGTTTTCGGGATGTCGGATACCCAGAGCGGTAGATCGCAGACCAGGATCATCGTTTGGCGTCGCATTTACGGCTTTTTGCAAAGCATCATAGATGGCGCGGGTATCCTCAATCCGATGAGCTGTTAATTTCTGATGTTGGTAACGTATGGCCGGATGATTGTCCAGAGCAGCCTTAGCGACAGGGTTTAGATACACGGGATGCATGAATTCATCGAAAAGAATCAACCCAATGAGTAGGCGGTCCAGGCCTTTTTGCAGGGCCTGTTCTCGTAGCCGCATTCGCGTGAATTCACGGTGGATGTGTAAGGCGCGCTGTAGGTGAGGAGCCAAATTAGTTAGAGCGTCAAGATGCTTTCTTTTCCAGGGACCGGAAGTTTTCCTTCGGTGAATTCCGATTCCCATCGTCCGTGCCTGATCATTGAAGAGCACCACGCCACCTACAAAATGCATATTAAATGGCGCCAGCATGGTATCGTAGAAATCACCATAAAAATCTTCCAAACTCGTACCTTTAGGAATCAGCAAATGGTTGGCTGTCGCCGTACCTAAAGGGACTGACTTCATGAATAACTCAGTACTGGGATCATCGCCCGCTGATTCATTAAAGGTGCGAACCGCATCGGTGGATATGTTGTGAAAATGGACCGTGCTGGCCGATGCCAATTCGTTATCTCGATACATGAAAAGCGCGGAGTCGGAATGGGTCATGCGGGCAATACCCTCCAGCACAATCGGCCAATGTTCGGGGCGGTACGAGGCTTCGTACACGTTACCGATCAGCGTCTCGAATTCGATTCCTCGGTCCATGCTCACCCCCGTTTAATAAATCTTGTTATGTCCTGGCTTTTTATTTTATCAAAGCTCAATTTTTCCACCATTTGATGGAAGATTCTACTTTCCTGTAAATTTATGATGTCCGTGGATAACTTCTAAATGCTAAAACAAATTCAATCGAGAGGAGAAATATCATGAAATTCCTGGTCTTGCTATTAACTACCTTACTAACTACTGGGTTTGCGAACGCAGGTGACTATTACGGTGGAGGAAGTGGAGCAATGCAGCAACAGTATTTAAGTCCAATGGAAATATTCAATAAAACAAAAGAGCTACGAGATCAGGCAGTTCGTGAATCTCGAGGAGATAGTCGATACAGAGATCCAACCGTTGGTGCTGAGTCGTGCAATGACATTCCCGAATATTGCAATAAATATTCTGGAAGTGGATACCGCAGGTATTAAATTCATTAAGAATTCTGATTGACCGTGAGGCTAAGTCAGAGATACATAATTACTGAAAAAATACCTGTAATTTCATATATTTATATACAACTTATAGGTTGAGGGGTAGGACATTGAATCGAATTATTGTAGGCATTATTTTGTCATCATTTTTCTCTACTGCTTATTCGGCTGGCTATGATTCTTGTGTAACCGTTAATACTCACGGAACTGGTTTTGACAGAACGATTGTAGCATCTACGAACTGCGATAAACCAAGTAAAGGAATTACATTGTTTTGCGGTCAACCGGGAGGGGTTGTTTCAAAGAAATATGGTAGAGCTTGGCCCGGAAGACCTATGGAAATGCCCTGCGATGGAAGAGCTGGCATGTACGGCAATGTGGCCCAATGGTGTTATCTTATTGATCCAGTTCGATATGATGAATCTTGCATTTAGCGTTTCATTTGGTAGCGATCAAATTGAGTGACTCATGAAAAAAGTTGCTTCATCATTCCATGCCTTAGTCGTAATTGCTTTACTACAATTTGGTCTAATTCCAGCTTTCGCAGACCAAGGGTGTTCACCTTCAGAGAGGCAAGGATACTTTAATGGCTGTCTTGGAAGATTTGATTCTCCCAGTCGTACAACCTGCACTGAGTTTGTGAATAATATGTGCGCTGACACTGAGCTTGGACGCCAAAGCAGAAAATGGGATAGAGATCGGCGGAATTCAATAACTAGTTCGAATGTTCATGCTGAAACTAAAACTGGTACTTACTCAAACAATTCCAAAAATATCAGAGAGACTTCAGTTTGCCAGGGAGGTGGCCCGGCTAACAATCAAGGTCAGTGCTGCCTAAGATTTGAGGGGCAAACCACAGAAAATAACGGCGATACAACTTACTATTATCTGAATTTCTCTAATTTTTGTGACAAGACCTTGACTGTAATGGGGGTTACGAATTCCGGTAAAGAAGTCTATGGTGGAATTATTGCAGGGACTAAGGGTAGCATTAATTGTAATAATCATCGCTATGGCGCACGCTGTTCAGGATTTAGTACGTGGGAATGGCGTCCTTAATATGCTTCTAGATCGGAATCTATCTAAGATTGCATATGTTGTCATCGCCGATGGGCGGTGAGGGAGGTAAAACTCTGTTCTTTCGTCCGGTTTGGGTCGGAAGCGCTAGTTCAATAGTCCAATCTGGATGACAGCTTCCAATAGCTGCTATTTTATTGTGCAACGCAATAGGCTCCAGGGTGCGATTTCCAGACAACTCTGTTAGCTCGTTTCATTGATAACACTACTTAGCTTTAGGGGTTGCCTCTTATTTGCCCACGCTTTAAATTCTGCTAGTGATGATCGTATATTATTGTAAGATTTCGCTGAATTTCAAAAAATGCAAAACGACAAACCGTAAATTTGAGGATCCTTCTTGAACGATATAAAGACAACATTCTACCTCGTCGTTCTCATTAGCCTTATCTCTGGATGTTATACCCCTCCAGAAACGAGCCAATATGTTCCTCGCCCAACAACTGAGTCAGCGCCAACGGGTAAGGCTCGGATTGTTGTTGAGAGGGATAGTTCTTGGGGTGGAAGCGATTGCACCGTCACAATTTTCAGTAATGAATCTGTGATTGGAATTGTTGCGGATGGTGATTTTTTAGAATGGGACCAACCACTTGGTGTATTTGAATTAAAGGGGAATATGACTTGTCCGGTAGATGGCTATAACGTTACAACTGGACTTGAGTTGGATTTATTGGAAGATAAGCAACGGAATCTAATTAAGGTTTATCATAATGGGGGCATCAGATTAGAGCCTAAAAACATTCAGAGTGGCTTGAGAGTAAGGAAGTTTTTACGCCCTGATATTATGAACCGTGGATCATCTAACCAAAACCTAGAGGCTTTGCCTAGCTCTGTTATAGGCAACATAGCGGCTGCTAAGAATCAGCAAGAGTTGTTGAGTGCTGGAATCCAATCAATGCCTGCTATGGCACAAGACCCTCAGTCGCGACAGTTGATGCAACAAGCTGCTGATCTGAATCTTCAGATTCAACAGATTAACGAAGCAAATAAAAGGATGCTGGAGGAAAAGCAGCAACGACTTAATCAACAAGCTCGTGAAGAATATGAAAGAATTGCCAAGACCAGTTCCGGGGAACCTGATGTTGGCGCTATCAGCAAGATTCTAGGCCCAAGACCGGACGAGTGTGCTGTAGCGGCATTCTGGGCTTATGAATATCGTCGGTGCACTTTGGGTAAGAATAACGAATGGAAACCCCAAGGCGAAAAGCGTTTTGGCTGTAGTCATAAAAATGACCAGGGAGTCGTAGTTGGTGGTTTAGGATGTGGCCTCCGAGATAACGGATGTTGGGGTTGTGGAATAGATTAATCAAGTTGGCCAATGGCTGCTTAGGGTCGATAGCTGAGAAAAGCATTCCCAGAAAATCCAGAATCACGAATGCCAGCTTAGTCGCAGCTACAGCCATTAAGGTTTCAGATTTATATCCCAGCTTCGGATCGATAGCAGCCATCGATACCCATAACCAGCATTTAGGGTAATCACCCCATTGCTTAAAGTCCGCCCGGCAGCATACTGGTCGCTCATCCACGCAGGAATTCAGGACAAAATAAATGGGGTCAGGTACAATTTAAATAATAATCAAGCTAAACGCCGTCCTTTTCCGTACCCCTCAAAGCTGAACGTTAATGCCTGCTTTCGGGTAGTAACGGGCCGGTCATCCCGTATTGTTGGGTTTCCATTTATGCGGTAACAGCAGATCCAAGGTCGAGTATTTGATCGTTGGCAGGCGCTCCATCACATCCTTCAGATAGGCCTGCGGATCAAGGCCGTTGATCTTGGCCGATTGGATCAGACTCATGATATTGGCGGCACGCTGACCACTGCGCAGTGATCCGGCGAACAGCCAGTTGGAACGACCCAGCGCCCACGGCCGGATCTGGTTTTCCACCCAGTTATTATCGATGGGTACCTGCCCGTCATCGACATAACGGGTCAAAGCCTCCCAACGCTTGAGACTGTAATCGATCGCTTTCGCGGTACTCGTGCCATTGGTGACCTGTTCACGCTGGCCGATCAGCCATTGCCGGAGCTTGTCGAGGATGGGTTTGGCCTTGTCTTGCCTGAGTTGTTGACGTGCCGGGTGGTTGAACCTGGCGGCTTCACGCTCAATGTCGTAGAGCAACGTGATGTAACTTAGCGCCTTTTCAGCGATGGGACTCTGATTGGCGACGTGGAGATCGTGGAACTTGCGCCGCGCATGGGCCATGCAGCCGATCTCGATCATGCCTTCTTCAAAGCCGGCCTTGTAGCCGCTGTAATCATCGCACACCAATTTGCCTTTCCAGCCTTCGAGGAAGTCTCTGGCCGCCTGACCGGCACGGCTGGGCCGGAAGTCGTAGACCACGCCCTGGATATCGGCAAAACGGGTGGCCGCATAGGCCCAGACATAGGCCGTGTGGGTGCGTTTCTTACCGGGCGCGAGCATGGCGACCGGGGTTTCGTCCGCATGCAAGACGGCCTGTTGTTTGAGTACCTCGCGCAACCGCTCGACCAGTGGGGTCAGTTCGACACCGCAGCGGCCGACCCAATCGGCCAGGGTTGAACGCGGCACCTCCACGCCAGCACGGGCATAGATCTGTTGCTGACGATACAGCGGCAGGTGATCGGCATACTTCGAGATCAGCACCTGCGCGAGCAGGTTAGTGGTGGGAATGCCCTTGTCGATGATGTGCGGCGCGACCGGCGCCTGGATCAGGCTTTCACAGGATGAGCAGGCCCACTTGCCGCGGATGTGGCGCTCGACGCTGAAGGTCCCCGGCTGATAATCCAGCTTTTCGCTGACATCTTCACCGATGCGCGTCATCGCACAGCCACAGGTGCAGGTGGTTGATTCGGGTTCGTGGTGGATCTCGGTGCGCGGCAGTTGCGGCGGCAGCGGCTGACGTTTGGGTGTTTGTTTATCGGCCTTCGCGCGATCTTTAACCGAGGCCTTTTCCAGTTCGGTCTCTATCGCGGCGGTATCTTCGTCGATCAGCTCCTGCAACAGACTCAACTGGTGCTTGTCGAGGCCCTCGCTGCTTTTACCATAGCGATGGCGGCGCAGCAGTGCGATCTCATGGCTCATCTGCTCTTCGCGGATGCGGTAGCGTTTAATGGCTTCGTCCCGCTGGACGATCTCCGCCCGGTGTTGAGTGATGGTTTCATTGCGCTGGGCAATAATCTCCTCTTTTTGGGCCAACGCCTGTACTTGCTGTTCTACCAGCGTGCGCAGTTGGTCGATTGAGAGTTGACTGAGATCGGACGACTTGTTCATTCCGGATACTGTGCCAGAGTGAACGATTCTTGGCGATTTCTCTTTGGTTGTATGGACGGGGCTTATTCGATATGAACGGCGTTACAGGTGTTTGATCGTATGATCCGCTCTGGCGTATTGCCACGGCAACCCGACCACCAGGGCCTGGAGCTGTTGGGCGTCCAGCGCAACCGCACTGCCCTCGCGCAGCGCACTCCATACGAACCTGCCCTGGTGCAGGCGGCGTGACGCCAGCCAGATCCCGTAGCCGTCATGCACCAGCACCTTCATGCGGTTGGCGCGCTTGTTGGCGAACACATAGGCGCAGTGTGGCCGGGCTTCGCCAAACGAGCGAACCACGCGCGCCAGCGTGGTATCCGGCCCCGAACGCATGTCCAATGGTTCACGTGACAGCCAGATCTCATCCAGACGGATCATGCCATCAGCGCCTTGAGCCAGACCACTGAGTCGGCCATCTCATGCGCCGGCCAGTGCACAACGATACCGCCAGGCAGGTCGATGCGAATGGTCAGGGCGGGCACCTGAGCCGCCCTGGCAGGTACGGGCAAGCGGATGAAGTCCTCCGCGCTGTTTGTCGTGGTTTGCTTGCGCCATTTGTGCAACAGGTTGGCGTTCAATCCATAGCGCCGGGCGACGCCAGCCACGGACTGCCCGGGTTCGTCGCAGGCCCGCACGGCCCTGACTTTGAACTCGGCCGAATAACGTCGGCGGCCTTTGGGGGAGATGGTCGGTGATAATTGATCCATAATAGGTGTCCACTTAAAAATAGGTGGGCACCTAAAATACGGATCTCGCTATCGATGAAAAGATGGGTTTACCGGGCGGTTACTTCGGGTACGCAACTGAATAACTTTAAAACTGAAAATAATTGAAATCACTATCGTCCGGTATGTCGCAACTGCGGACAAGCAACATCAAAGGAGCATAATACTGCACATGGTCGACCACGGAAGTTGGGTGTGATTCCTTGAATCGCTACAATCAAAAATGGGTTGGCAAATCTAGAAATTAAGATACGGGTTCTGCGGGAAATACAGGGATAGCGAAATTCATTCCAGTATTAACGTCCAAAATCTCGTTAAATGTGGACCCCTACATGCGGGTTTTCCAATCGGGCCATTTGCGTTAAGTTTCAGTCTGGGTATTCGACTAGCAGGCGGTTAAGGCCGTCTCAGGGGTTAGCGGATTTGCCAAAATAATCACAAGAGACAAAGCAATGCCAAATCGTCACTTCCACCTGCGCCTGCAGGCCACCTACGAAGCCGGTGAGAACAATGAAAACATCGTCACCGACCTCAACATCGAGAACCTGGTTGACGGCACGTGGGAGCCACTGCAGCTCGACCTGCGCACGCCCGGCTTTCTGATGTACGTTAACGCGCTGTTTTCCTGCCAGCATCTGTACTTGCGCGCCAATTGTGCTGAGCGTGACCTGATGCTGGAGAGCGCCCGTGGTGAGTTGAAGCTCGAAGCCAGCGAGGATTGGGTGATCCAGGATATCGAGGTCAGTTTCGACTGTGCCCTGGCATCCGGCACGGTCACAGAGGAGGCGCTTGCCTACATCACCGATCGCATGCATCACTGCCCGGTATCGACCAACCTGCCGCGCCAGGTGCCGATGGCGGTGTCGGTCAATCTGGCCTGAATCGGACGAGCCTGGCTCGTTATGGCACGACACTGAACTCGACCCTGGCAATGTTGCCGAGGGTGTCGGCCGTGATCAACTGGTAGTGGCCGACCTCGCTGAGCTGCAGCTGGATCGAAGCGCCAATGGCTGCGCGCTGCAGCAGCGCGCCGTTCAAATACCACAGGCTGCCGCCCCGGCCACCACTCGCCGACACGCCTAATTGCAGGGACTGGCCGCTATCGGCCGCGCGATATATAGCGCCGTCGCGGATGCCCTGAATGGTGAATGCCTCGCCCAGCGAATTGAGTGGATACGGGCAGGACGGGTCGCTATGCGGGATCAGTTGTCGACGCCGGTAACGCGGCTCGACCCAGGGCTCCAGTTCACTCGGCCACAATGCCACCTGGCGCGCCTCGCGACGCGGCGCGTGGCAGCTGGCATCCACCTGCAGGCCGCTATCCGGGTTGATCCAGTAAGCAAACGGGTTGCTCTGCCAGTCGTTGGCCTGGCTTTTCGCGGGCAGGGTTCGCGCTGCGCTGTGGTCGAGTAGCCAGGCCGAACGGCGCCGCTGGCACAAGGCCGGGTCCTGTGCCGCTTCGGTCAGGCCCAGTGGCCAGCAGATGGTGGCCTGGCTAACCGAGGGGGGCGCCGGTCGCGCCGGTGCGGGTTGCTGCCCCAGTATGTCGAACACCGAGAACATCAGCGGTGCAGCGGTCAGCGCGCCGTAGTGGCCGGGCATGGGGGTGCCGTCGGGGCGGCCCACCCATACGCCGACCCGGTAGTGGCCATTGAAGCCAATCGCCCAGGTGTCGCGAAAGCCGTAACTGGTGCCTGACTTCCAGCCGATGGCATCACGCGGTCTCAGGGTCGACTGGCTGCGGATGCGGCCGGGCCGGGGGATTCCGCGCAATATATCGGCGACGATCCAGGCCGCGCCGGGTGACATCAGGTAGCGTTCGTCGTGGACGTTATCTTCAAGGGTGAATCGCAGTGGCCGCACCAGCCCGTCCTGGCTGATCGCGCCGTAGCCGCGCACCAGGTCCTCCAGCGAGATGCCCACCCCACCCAGGATGACTGCCGAGCTCGGCCGTGCCGCACCCGGCAGATGGAGATCGAGACCGACGTTGGCCAACTTGTCGCTGAAGCTGGCGGGGCCCAACTGTTCCATGACCTGCACTGCGGGTACGTTGAGTGACAGTTGCAGTGCCTGGCTGACGCTGACCGGGCCCTGAAAGAAGCCGCTGAAATTGGCCGGACGGTAGCTGGCATTGAGTCGGGGCGTGTCGGCCAGCAGCGATTCGGAATGGATCAGTCCATCATCCATGGCCAGTCCGTACACAAAGGGCTTGAGCGTCGAGCCGGGCGAGCGCACCGCCTGCACCATGTCGACGTGGCCATGCGATTCAAGCTCGCCGAAGCGCGCTGTGCCGATGTAGGCGACGACCTGCTGGTTTGAATCGTCCACCACCAGGATAGCGGCCGAGCTACCGTCCGGCAGGGGCTGGTTGTAGTTGGCGGCGAGGTCCTGCAGTGATTGCTGCAGGTCGGCGTCGACGCTTGACTGGATGACCCGCGCCTGCGGGTATTGGCGCATCAGCCGCCGCGCCAGCAATGGCGCCAGCATCGGCCTTGTTGGTGTGTAGGCGCTGACGCGTTCGCGTTGCGCCTCGGCGACCTGCTGAGCATTCCACACCCCCAGCGTGAGCATGCGCTTGAGCAGCTTGTCGCGTGCCTGTTGCGCGCGTTGTGGATGGCGGTCGGGGCGAAAGCGGGTGGGTGACTGCGGCAGCACCGCCAGCAGCGCGGATTCGGCGCGGGTCAGATCGGCCGCGGGTTTGCCCAGGTACTGGTAGCTGGCGGCCTGCACGCCCTCGCGCGCGCCGCCGAACGGGGCGTGGTTGAGATACAGCTCGAGTATGTCGTTTTTGGACAGCTGCCATTCGAGTTGCAGCGCGCGCAGTATCTGGTACGCCTTGCCGCCGAGGGTGCGCGAGTGCGGGTGCAGCAGCCGCGCCACCTGCATGGTCAGGGTCGAGCCACCGGACACGATGTGGCCCGCCGACAGGTTTTGCCATAACGCACGCAGCATGGCGAAGGGATTGACGCCGGGATGGTAATAGAACCAGCGGTCTTCATAGTTGATCAGCGCGGTCAGGTAGTGGGGCGCGACCTGGTCGCGGCTGATCTGGTAACGCCAGACGCCTTCCTCATCGGCGAAGGCGCGCAGCGGCCTGCCGCTGCGATCGACCACCACCCGGGCGAAGCTTTCGGATTGCGTGGGCAGGTCCAGCGGGTACAGCCAGTCGCCGATCAGCAGGCCCAGAGCGCTGATGGCCAGCGCCAGGCCGATGCGCCGCCATGTACGCATGATCGATCAATCCGGACTGCTGATCACCAGTATGCCGGGCGTCTGGCCGACGGCGCGGTACTCGGGGCGGTACATGTCCTCGACGAAGGCGGCGGGCACGCTGTACTGGCCGGGCGTGACCGCGCGCATCATGTAGATGACATGGGCCTGGGCATGGCTGTCGAGGTCCACGGCGGCGATATAGCGGTCATCGCGAAACTCCTGGTACAGCAGGCGGGTGTTCTGTTGCAGCTTGTCAACGGTTTCGCCATCGATGCGCACGTCGTTCAGCGAGGCCGAGTGATTGAGATTCTGGTTTTCCAGTTCGAATCCGGCCGGAATCAGGTCGATGAGCAATGCGTCCGGGGTCTTGCGGCTGGCGCTCAACACCGTGTCGACCAGCACCAGGTCGCCGCTCTTGATACGGCTGATATCGAGCGGCTGGCCCCGCATGTCGAGGTAGTGGCGCGAGATGGTCAGGCCGTTTTCGCTCGGCTCGGGGGCCTGGCGCAGGTAACCGGCGATACTGATGGAGCTGTACAGGCCCTCGCCCTTGAGCGCGGTGATGATCAGGCGGTCGCCGATTTCATGCTGTTCGAGCAGGCGGCTGACCCGGCCAGGGCCGTTCACGGCGAGTTCCTGCGCGGCGCTGATGCGGGCCTGCCAGTCGCTGGCGGGCAGGCGGTTCAGGGCCAGCCCGGCCAGGAACAGGGCGCTGCGTTCCTGGGTGCTGAGCCATTGCCGGTCATGCAGCTGGCTGGCCAGCAAATGGCCCATTGCGCGCATCCTGTCGCTGCGTTGGCCATGTTTGCCCAACAGGTGGATGGTGAATCCGAGGTCGCGGATGGGGCTGCCGTAGTCGCCCAGGTATGCTTCCTGTTCCGCCGGTGGCATGGCGAACGCCTGATCCAGCGCCTGCTGCGCACGCTTGCTATCGCCCTGTTGCTGCAGCGCCAGCCCCAGGTGAACCAGCGGCAGCGGCGTGCGGGCGTTTTGCGACTCGCGGTCGAACAGGGTGCGCAGGTCACCCAGCGTGACCTTGTTCAGGCCGGCCAGCAGGTAGGCTGCATAGGCCTTGCTCGCCAGCGCGTAATGACCGGGGGCGTCGCTGTAACGCTGACGCAGGAAACGGCTGTCCTGACGCACATAGTCCTGCAGGCGCTTGAGCGCGCTTTCGAGCAGGCGTTCGTCGATGGTGAAGCCGTTGACGCGTGCGTTGAGCATGAAATCGCTGGCGTAAGCGGTCAGCCAGTGCTCTTCGGCCGAGTCGCTGTCCCACAGGCCGAAACCGCCATTCGATTTCTGCAGGCTGGCCAGGCGTTGCAGGCCTCGGTCGATGAAGCCCTGTATCTCGGCGGGCGTTTTGTGTTGCAGCCCGGCCTGCTCAAGATTGGCGCGGGTGGCATAGGCCAGAGGAAAGGCCTTGCTGGTGGTCTGTTCGAGACAGCCATAGGGGTAGTCGAGCAGGTTCTCGAGTTGTTCCTGCAGTTGCAGCAACGGCAGGTCGGAAACGCTGACCAGCGCCTGCAGGCTGTCGGCCTGGTAGGCGTCGAGCGACAGCTGATCGCCCAGGTCGAGCTGCTCCCCGGCATTGAGTATGCGCGTGACGGTTTCGGTCACTGCCGGGTAGGGCGAGCGCACGCTGAGTCGCCACTGGCGCTCCAGCGGCTGCATGCCGGTACTGGATAAAGTGGCGCGAATCGAGCCTGCACCACTGCGGCTATCGGCCTTGATGACGAAGGCGATGCGGCTGCGTTCAGCCTGCTGCAGGGTCATGCTGCGGCTGCGCGGGTCGAGCAGTTGCAGCGGTGCATCAGCGCTGAGTTCGAGTTCGAAATCGCGTGTCTGGCCACTCATGTTGGTGACATCCAGCACCAGCATGGCGCTGTCGCCAAAGGCCAGAAAGCGAGGCATCGAGAGCTGGGCGATGACCGGCGAGGCCACCGTGATTTCACGCTGCGCGCTGCCAAAGCGGTGGTCATCGAAGGCCAGCGCCATGAGGCGCAGACGGCCATCGAACTCGGGAATGTCGAGATCGATATCGGCGTAACCATCGGTATCGGTGTGCACCAGTCCCGAGAACAGCGACACGATCTGCACGTCGGCCTTCGCTGCCTTGCCGCCACGCGCCAGCGCGGCGTCGCCGCCGAAACGCAGGCCCGCGTTCGGCGCATCGTGTACTGGCAATATGTCGCCGTACATGTCGCGTTGATCGGTCGCGTAGCGGCGCTGTCCGAAGAATCCGGCGACCGGGTCGGGTGTCTGGAAATCGCTGACGGCCAGTGCACCGGCATCGACGGCGGCCAGGGTCAGGCGATGCGGGCCGCTGCCGGGTGGACCGGCGCGCACGCGAATGCGCTGGCTGCGGCCGGGCCGAATCTTGGCGTCGACCTCGATTTCAACCTGCAGCTGGCGCTCACTGCGATCCAGCGGCAGGTGGCGCAGGCCAATGGCGCGGTTGGGGGTGATGGCCTGGTCGGCGTCACCGGGTTTGAATACCACGGCCGATACGTAGATGTCATGTGATTGCCAGCTGTCGTCGATGGGGATCTCGATGGTCGTACCCTCGCTGGCGATGCGGGTGCGCTGGAACCACAGCAGGCGATCGGACTCGACGCTGATGATGGCCTGCCCGGCATGCGGCGCGACCACGCGCAGGCGCGCGCGATCTCCGGCGCGGTAGGCGGCCTTGTCGAAGGCCAGGTTGACCTGGTCCGGACGCGCGGCGGCGCGGCCTTCGTTGTTTTCGCGCCACCACGCATACCAGTCCTCGCCGGCGCGGAAACGCAGGCTGCTGAGCTGCTGGTTGTTGTCGCGGTCAAGTACCTGCAGGCGATAGCGGCCATCCTCGACCGGTACTTCGAGTCGGGTTTCAGCTTGTCCGTCAAGGTCGAGTAGCTGCGAATACACGGGGTATTCCTTGTCGGTCCATTGCCAGCGCCAGCCATCGTTATCATCGTATTCCCAGAAATAATTGCGGTCCTCGCGGATCAGCGTGACCTCAAGGTTCGATGCCGCCAGCAACTGGCCTTCGCGCGTGGCCTTGACGACCTGAAACCTCGCCATGCTGTTGGCGTCGGCCTCCTGCTTGCCAAAATCGGCCTTGATGCCGAGCATAGCCGGGCTCGGCCATACATAACCGCGATAGCCCCGGCTCACCGCGCGACCGCCGCTTTCGTAGAGATTGCCCAGCAGTTTGACGCTGAGCGCGGCATCGCTGCCAGACCAGGCGGGTTCGACGCGCAACAGGCCCTCACCCTGCGCATTGAGCCGAATCTCGGCGGTCTCGAAGGGCGATATCGGGTCGCCGCTGACGTGGCCGAAGCGAAAGCCCTTGAGCGATTCGATGATGTCGTCGCTGTGTTCGACGCTGACCCAGGCGCCGAAGCGGTTGCCGTTGGCCGGTGCGCCGTAAAGGTAACGCCCGCTGACCGGGA
>JGI10211J34971_10000556_pt1 | contig 30413 bp, 32 predicted proteins | sample Etolagsediment_FD_34971 | JGI IMG/M metagenome (IMG submission 34971)
GCCAAAAAGAAGGTATTGATAGAAGGATCCCGAGCTTGATGATTCGTTTGGGGGTCTTTCTTTGTAGCGCTTTCCGCAAAAAGCCAGTGGTACTCAAGGTCGCTAGAATTTTTTCGTATTGATCATTCGCGACACCCAGAGCCGGCGTCAGGCCCGACACCCGATCGAGCCAGATGATGCAATAACCACGTTCAGAAAAACGGTTGAGTATTTTTCCGATCCCTTCCGGTTTTTTTGCCTGTTGGGTTCGTCCCAGAACAATTACGCAGCGCTTTGTTGTTAGGCTTCCGCTAAAACATAGCTCAATTTCGCCGATCCGTTGTTGGGTTGTGTCAAACATTTAATCAATCTGCGTGCGTGCAAGATGGTGGGATCGGTCTGCTTTTGGTCTGTGAATGAGCGAGATTGGATGGGCTTCTGATTTTTCTGGAGTTGTCCGACTCTAGCAGGCTATAGGCAGGTCCGCGACCAGGGCGTGGTCAGTCATGCCGCTTCTATGTGCGTAAATTCGAAGTCCTGATGGGCGCCTGTTTTGGTTTTAAGAGAAACCGCTTCGGCTGCTTTTTTATGCTTCGCAGCTAATCGGATTCCACACTATTTTTCACGCCCTGCGGTTTCCATGCGGGTGCAATGACATCGGGCATATCGCTTCGCGCGAGCAGCGGTGCAGGTGCTAGGGTGAAAGCACCAAAGCGTTGGTTGATGCAATCGGTTACGTGGTGGAGTGCGTCTTGTTTTTTTTGTGTGGGCGTTGCGTAGGAAAATAAGTCGCCTTGTTGTTGTCGCGGGACAGGATCCAACGCCGTAACTTGGACTTGATGTGCCGGTTGTCCTTGCCAGTGTTCTGCCACGACCGCTTCGCAGAGTCGGAAAATCATGCGCCCATCGGCGATGGGATAGGCCGTGGCGTTCTCTGCGCCGACCCATCCGAGGTCGGTGCGAATGCCAATCCAGTAATGCTTTGCTTCGAGTTCGTGTTTGCGCAGGCGCAGGCCCAGCTTTTCACTCATATGACGAAAGAATGTGCGCAGGGTCTGTAGGCTGGTGGTGTTCGGCGGCAGTACCTTGCCATGGCCGAGTGTTTGCGGCGCACGTTCGCGGGTGTGGAGGGGCTCTATATCCATCCCCTGGCACATGAGCCACATGCGCCGGCCATGATGGCCAAAGTGGCGAATCATCACGCCAATGGGTAAGCGGGCAAGGTCGGCGCAGGTGTGTACCCGTAACCGGGCAAGCGAGTCTTTGGTGCGACTGCCAATGCCGCACAGTGCGTCGACTGGAATCTCAGCTAAGCGTGTGCGGGCTTCCCACGGTGGGATGACACCGATGCCTTCTGGCTTAAAAAGACCGGCAGCATATTTGGCCGTGGTGCGATCACCGGCCACACCCACTGAGCAGGGTAAGTCNGCAACCTCTCGAACAAGACGCTGCGCGCGCATGGCGATGCGTACGGGACTGCCAAATAGNCGTTGTACTCCGCGCACATCAAGAAAGGCTTCATCGACTGAAAACACTTCGAGTATGGGTGAGATGCGGTCTCGCAGTGCATGCATGATTTGGCTAGACGTTTCGGCATAGCGATGCGGGCGCGAAGGACGTTGAATCAGATTCGGGCACAGCCTCTTGGCTTCATGAAGACGCATGCCGGTCTTGATGCCATAGCGGCGTGCTTCGTAAGAACACGTGATGATGCAGCTACCTCGATCCCCATTGGTGACCGCGACCGGTTTGTCGCGTAGGTGGGGAAAATCCCGTTGTTCGATCGACGCAAAGAAGGCGTTCATATCGAGTAGCAAAATCGCCCGTGGCCACAGTGTCGGGCAGTGATCCGGAGTGTTCTCGGGGCCGGGCAGGGGGTGGGCGGGCAGCACAGAAGTTCTCTAAAAGTTCTCCAAAATGAGGCTGCGAAGTCTGCGCCGATCAAGGGTTGCGGTCAAGCGAGGGGGAATACGATGGCGATGATCGTAGAGAACGGGGCGATTATGGCCGTACGGTGGTTAGCCCAAACTGCTCCCACGCTTGCATGCCGCCGCGATACCACTTCAGTTTGTTGGGCGGGTAACCGAGCTTCAGCAGCGTTTGAATATTGGTCGGCGATTGNCCGCACCANGCGCCATTGCAAAACATCACGAGTGTCTTTGCAGTCGAGAAGTCCCACAGCCCTTCGTCGTAGAGTGCNTCGAATTCCATTTCGAGCAGTTCACGAATCTTTGCCTTCGAAGTCTGTGAGGGTTCGAGTCGTGTGTAGGGGATGTTGACTGAGCCCGGAATGGTGCCACTGCGGGTGTGATCGGGTGTCCGCGAGTCAATGAGCAAGATTTGCCCATCACCTACGCTGACGCGTTGCATGTAGTCGAGCAATTCAAGTTCACCGAGCGTTTCTACGCCAGGCGCGAGTTGGATGGGCTGCACGCAAAACGGTGGGCATGGACGTGAGGTGAGATTGAACGGTGGGTCGATGGTGTGTTGTTCGTCTTGTCGGCGCATCACGATGACGTCTTTGCCATTGTGCTCAATCGTCAGGTAGGGCAGATCCGCTGCGATTTTGACGCGGAGGTTGTCGAGGTCGAACAAATCTTTGCTGGGGTCAGCGGCATGGGCACTGCCGAGCAGTAGTAAGGAGATCAGGATTGCGCGCATGGGTGTAGCCTCCGGCGGTTTTTCTCAGATTTCTTTTTGTTAGATTTCTTGGGTCGCTGTGTGGACTCTAGCAGGGGCCGTTGCGTGCCGCGAGTAACGTGCGAGGCGCTCCCGATCCTGTAGAATTGCCGGCTTTCTCGCGTATGTGGAGCCTTTTTCATGCCGGTGATCACTCTGCCTGACGGCAGCACTCGATCTTTTGACCATCCTGTAACGGTTGCGCAGGTTGCGGCCGATATCGGTCCGGGCCTCGCCAAGTCGGCGATCGCAGGCAAGGTCGGCGAACGCTTGGTCGATACTTCCTTCAGCATCGCTGAAGACAGCGTGCTGGCGATCGTCACGGCGAAAGATGAAGACGGTCTTGAAGTCTTGCGTCACTCCACCGCGCACTTGTTGGCGCAGGCGGTGAAGCAGCTCTATCCGGATGCGCAGGTCACCATCGGTCCGACCGTCGACAACGGCTTCTACTATGACTTCGCTCGCGAGGCGCGGTGGTCGGAAGAAGANCTTGCGCAGATCGAGAAGCGCATGGAAGAAATCGCCAATGAAGATTTGGCGGTGGAGCGCTCGGAGATGTCGCGTGAGGAGGCGATCGCCTTCTTCCGGGGTCTGGGTGAGGAATACAAAGCCAAGATCATTGAAGACATTCCAAAGAATGAAATCCTGTCTTTATATCAGCAGGGTGACTTCATCGATTTGTGTCGCGGCCCGCATGTGCCGTCTACGCGTCACCTCAAGGGTGGCTTTAAGTTGATGAAGCTGGCGGGTGCGTATTGGCGCGGCGATTCCAACAATGAAATGCTGCAGCGCATTTACGGTACGGCGTGGCGTGATAAGAAAGAATTGAAGGCGTATCTCCACATGTTGGAGGAGGCCGAGAAGCGTGATCACCGCCGCATCGGTAAGACATTGGATTTATTCCATGCACAGGAAGAAGCGCCGGGCATGGTGTTTTGGCATCCACGTGGTTGGACGCTGTATCGTATCGTTGAGGATTACATCCGTGAGGTGTTGCGCGAGTCGGGTTATCAAGAAGTGCGTACGCCACAGGTGATCGATCGTTCCTTATGGGAGAAGTCCGGTCACTGGGATAAGTTCGGTGACATGATCTTCACCACCCATTCCGAGCATCGCGACTACGCGATCAAGCCAATGAACTGNCCAGGGCATGTGCAGATCTATAACCAAGGCCTGAAGAGCTATCGTGATTTGCCACTGCGNTTGGCCGAGTTTGGTTCCTGTCACCGCAACGAGCCGTCGGGCACGCTGCATGGGCTGATGCGTGTGCGCAATTTCGTGCAAGACGATGCGCACATCTTCTGTACCGAGAATCAGATTCAGGACGAAGTCGCGACCTTCATGGACTTGCTGTTCCGGGTGTATGCCGACTTTGGCTTTGATGAGGTTTTGGTCAAGCTGTCGACCCGTCCAGAACAACGTGTGGGCTCGGACGAGATCTGGGATAAGGCCGAGCATGCCCTTGAGCGGGCGCTGAATGCACGCGGTCTGGACTGGGAATTGCAGCCGGGCGAGGGCGCGTTTTACGGTCCGAAGATCGAGTTTTCGCTGAAGGATTGCATCGGTCGCGTCTGGCAATGCGGCACGATTCAGGTCGATTTCTCCATGCCGGGCCGTCTTGGCGCGGAGTTTGTGGACGAGCAGGGTGAGCGCCAGGCGCCGGTTATGCTGCACCGCGCGATCTTGGGTTCGCTGGAGCGTTTTGTTGGAATTTTGATCGAACACCACGCCGGCGCGATGCCGGTGGGGCTGGCTCCGGTACAGGCTATGGTGTTCGGGATTACCGATGTTCAGGCCGAAGCGGTTGAGCACACGGCGAAAACCCTGAGAAATCAAGGCCTGAGGGTGGAATCCGACTTGAGAAACGAGAAGGTCGGCTATAAAATCCGCGAGCACTCGATGCAGCGAATCCCGTATTTGCTGATCATCGGCGAACGTGAAATGGAAACCGGCAGCGTCTCAGTGCGTGCACGTGGCGGTGAAGATCTTGGTTCCATGACCCTCGACGCCTTTGCAGCACGTCTTGCTGAAGAAGCAGGACGGCTCGGGCGTTGATTTGTTTTTTGCGTAGGAGATACTGACATCGCATTTCGTCCAAGAGGCCCGCAGGTCCGTCCTGAGATCACGCGTGAGCACAGCATTAATGAAGACATTCAGGCGGACCCAGTTCGTTTGGTAGACCCCGACAACGCGGACAACAACCGCGTCATGTCATTGCGTGAAGCACTGACACTCTCCGAAGAGGCGGGCGTTGATTTGGTCGAAATTACGGCGCAAGCCGATCCGCCAGTAGTGCGGATCATGGATTACGGTAAGTTTCTGTTCGAACGCGAGAAGCAGAAGTCTGCTGCGAAGAAGAAGCAGAAACAGGTTGAAATTAAGGAACTGAAGTTCCGTCCGGGTACCGCCGAAGGCGATTACCAGGTGAAGATGCGCAACTTGATCAAGTTCCTGGAGCAAGGGAATAAGGTCAAGGTCACGATTCGTTATCGTGGTCGTGAAATGGCGCACACCGAACTCGGCAAGGAATTGCTCGATCGCATCGAAACCGATGTGCAAGAGATCGGTAAGGTGGAACAGTATCCAAAGCTCGAAGGCCGTCAAATGGTGATGGTGATCGGGCCACAGGCCAAGAAGAAGTAATCCGCTTCTAAGGCCAATGATTTGAGCTGCCTTTTGGCGGCAACACGAAACCAGGCAGAGGCACGCCTGCTTCGTGAATTGAAACCCGGCGAAGCCGGAGAACTGAGGAAAAGAAGATGCCGAAGATTAAGACCAACCGAGGTGCGGCCAAGCGCTTCAAGAAGACGGCCACGGGCCGCTTCAAGATGCGTCAGGGTTACCGCAACCATATCTTGACGAAGAAGAGCACCAANCGTTTGCGTCAGCTGCGTAAGGATGCTCATGTGGCTGCCGTAGATACGCCAGCCGTTCAGCGCATGCTGCCCTACGTTTAACAGGAGGATTGAGAAATGGCTCGAGTTAAGCGTGGTGTAACGGCACGTGCCCGTCACAAGAAAGTTCTGAAGCAGGCGAAGGGGTATTACGGTGCCCGTAGTCGTGTATTCCGTGTTGCCAAGCAGGCAGTTACGAAGGCAGGTCAATACGCCTACCGTGACCGCCGTCAGCGTAAGCGTCAGTTCCGTACGTTGTGGATTGCCCGTATCAATGCCGGTGCGCGTTTGAATGGTCTGTCCTACAGTCGCCTGATGAACGGCCTGAGCAAGGCGGGTATCGATCTGGACCGTAAGGTTCTGTCCGATATGGCGATTTTTGAACCGGCAGCCTTCGCTGCCGTAGCTGAACAGGCGAAGGCAGCTCTCGAAGCTGCGTAAGCCGATTCTTGCAGGCGCAAGCCTGCTTGAATCTCCGATGAATCGGAACTCTCAGCGGGCAGCGGTGTACGCCGCTGTCCGCTTTTTGTTTTTAGGCACTGACTCATAGACTTTGATTGCATCAACGGATAACGCTGTGGCCGAAGACCTTACTCACGCTCTGCAGCAGCTGAGCACCGAAACCCAAGCGGCCATTGCAGCTGCCCAAGACTTAGCGGCACTCGATGCAGTTCGCGTCGGTGTCCTCGGGAAGAAGGGCGGGCTCACCGCGCTGTTGAAAGGTTTGGGTGGGATGGAGCCGGAAGCGCGCAAGGCCGCTGGCGCCCAGATCAATGTGATCAAAGATGAAATCCAAGCGGCGTTGGATGCACGCAAGACGGATCTCGAAACCGCAGCCTTGGCCCGTAAGCTGGCCGCCGAGCGCATGGATGTGACCTTGCCGGGCCGTGGTCAAAACAACGGTTCGCTGCATCCTGTCACGCGCACCTTGCGCCGCATTGAAAAGATCTTTGCGGGGGTCGGGTTTGAGATTGCCCAAGGCCCAGAAGTGGAAGACGACTTCCACAACTTCGAGGCGCTGAACATTCCCGAAACGCATCCGGCCCGTGCCATGCACGACACCTTCTATTTTCCGGATGGTCGGTTGCTGCGCACCCATACGTCACCGGTACAGATTCGGGTGATGGAGAAGCAGGCGCCACCGCTGCGCGTGATCGCACCCGGTCGGGTCTATCGCTGCGATTCCGATCTTACCCACACGCCGATGTTCCATCAGGTCGAAGGCTTGGTGGTCGATACCGATGTCAGCTTCGCTGACCTCAAGGGTTTGTTGCACAACTTCTTGTCGGCGTTCTTTGAGCAGGATGATCTGCGCATGCGCCTGCGCCCATCTTATTTTCCGTTTACTGAGCCGTCGGCTGAAGTCGATATTGGCTGCGTGATGTGTGGCGGCGAAGGCTGTCGCGTGTGCAGTCACACCGGTTGGTTAGAGGTGTTGGGCTGCGGCATGGTGCATCCTGAGGTGTTGCGCCAAGCGGGTGTGGATGCCGAGCGCTATTCCGGCTTGGCGTTCGGCCTCGGAGTCGAGCGCCTTGCCATGTTGCGCTATGGAATCAGTGACTTGCGCATGTTTTTTGAGAATGACCTCAGGTTTCTGAGGCAGTTTTCCTAAGCGGATCGGGACGAACACGACATGAAATTCTGTGAATCCTGGCTACGGGAATGGATCGATCCAGGTCTTGAAACCGAGGCCTTGTCCGCGCAGTTGACCTTGGCGGGTCTGGAAGTGGATGCGCTGGAGCCGGTTGCTCCCAACTATCACGGCGTCGTGGTCGGCGAGATCGTTGACGTTGCGGCGCATCCCGATGCCGATCGTCTGCGCGTCACTCAGGTCAATGTGGGTGCCGACAAGCCGATACAGATCGTTACCAATGTGGCCGATGTGGCTGTGGGTCAGCGCGTGCCTGTGGCGCTGATCGGTGCCGAGCTACCTGGCAAGGATGATGCTGGAAACGATCAACCGTTTGCCATCAAACGCGCCAAGCTGCGCGGGGTGGAGTCCGAAGGCATGTTTTGTGGCTTTGAGACCTTGGGGCTGGGCGAGGCCGAAGAAGGGTTGGTGCAGTTCCCGAGCGAGGTGAGGCCGGGTACCGATGTGCGGGTCTATATGGAGCTCAATGAGGTTGCGATTGAGTTGGGCTTGACCCCGAATCGTGGCGATTGTCTGGGTGTGTTCGGTATTGCGCGCGAGGTGGCTGCGCTGAACGATTTGCCTGCGCCGAAGTTGCCCGAGCCCTTGGTTGCGACGGAGTTAGCGGATCAGCCGAAGGTCGAGATTTCTGCAGCAACAGATTGTCCTGTCTACCTTGGACGTTATGTCCGCGGTCTGAATCCTCAGGCAAAAACGCCGCTGTGGATGCGTGAACGTCTGCGTCGTTCCGGTGTTCGCAGCCTCGGTCCGCGGGTCGATGTGACCAATTACGTGCTGTTGGAAATGGGCCAGCCTTTACATGCCTTTGATGCGGCCAAAGTCAGTGGTGCATTGCAGGTGCGCTTGGCACAGACAGGCGAAACGCTGACCTTGTTGGATGGTCGCGAAGTCGCGCTGCGAGAAGACACGCTGGTCATTGCCGATGACCACGGCCCGCTTGCCTTGGCTGGGGTAATGGGTGGTGAGGCCAGCGGCGTGACGGAGACCACTACGGATGTTTTATTGGAATGTGCGTGGTTTGCGCCGGCCGCGATTGCCGGTCGTGCGCGTGCCTATGGGTTACATACCGATGCTTCGCATCGTTTTGAGCGCGGCGTCGATCCGGCCATTCAAATGCGGGCTATGGAGCGTGCAACCCAGTTGTTACTGCAGATCTGCGGTGGACAGGCGGGGCCGATCACGCGGGTGGAATCTCCGGACGTGGTGCCGATGCGGGTACCCATTACGCTGCGCAAGGCGAAGTTGGAGCAGATGCTCGGTCGCGATTTTGATGCGGGTGAGGTCAGCGCGCTGTTGACCCGTTTGGGTCTAAAGGTTGAAACCAGCTCCGAAGCCTGGGTGGCGACGCCGCCGAGCTGGCGTTTCGATTTATCGATCGAGGCGGATCTAGTCGAAGAGGTCGCGCGCATGGTCGGCTATGACCATTTGCCGACCACGGCGCTGGGTGGACGTATGGCGTTGCCGCGGGTACCGGAAACCCAAACATCGCAGGCTGTGTTGGCTGATTTGTTGGTGACGCGCGGTTATCACGAGGCGATTAGCTATAGCTTTGTATCGCCTGAATTGCAGCGTGTATTGGATCCGGATCGCGACTCTTTGGCGTTAAGCAACCCCATCTCGGCCGACTTAGCCGTGATGCGCACATCCCTTTGGCCAGGCTTGGTGCGCGCCTTACAAACTAATCAGAAACGCCAGCAGAATCGTGTACGCGTGTTCGAAACGGGTCTGCGCTTTGTTCCGGATTGCTGCGCAGCTGATGAACTGGCGCAGATCCCGACCTTGGCCGGGCTCGTTGCCGGAAGCTTGCAGGCTGAGCAGTGGGGTGAGGCTGAGCGCAATGCCGATTTCTTTGATGTGAAGGCGGATGTGGAGGCCTTGCTGGCGAAGACCGGGCAGGCCACGCGTTTTGTGCCGCTGAGCGATGATCCAGTCCTGCATCCGGGGCAGGCGGCGACGGTGTGGCTGGGCAAGCGTCCGGTCGGACGCCTCGGTGTATTGCATCCAGCCTTGATGGATCCACTCGATCTGGATGCGGCAACCCCGGTGATTTTGTTTGAGCTGGATTTGGCGCCACTGCAACAGGCGATGTTGCCGCAGTTCAGCATGCCATCGAAGTTCTCCAGCGTGCGTCGTGATCTCGCTTTGTTGGTGCCCGAAGAGGTGTCGGCCGATGCGGTGATGGCCAGCGTGCGTGGTGTCGACAGTGACGGTCTGCTGCGCGAGGTGTTCCTGTTTGACGTCTATCAAGGCGAGCATGTGCAGTCTGGTAAGAAGAGCCTCGCGATTGCGTTACAACTGCAGTCCGACAGCCAAACTTTGCAGGATGAAGAGGTGGAAGCCGTGGTACAAAACGTGGTAAAAAGTCTCGCTAACGAATTGAATATAGAGCTACGCAGCTGAGTCGAGTGATCTCAGTGAAGCAGAAGGAGCCGAACCCTATGACCACCCTGACCAAAGCCAGTCTGGCCGAAACCCTCAATAACGAGATCGGCCTGAACAAGCGCGAGTCGAAAGAATTGATTGAGATGTTCTTTGCTGAGGTTGGGAATGCGCTGGAACAGGGTGATTCGGTCAAGCTCTCGGGTTTTGGTAATTTCTCTGTGCGTGAAAAGAACCCACGTCCGGGGCGTAACCCAAAAACCGGTGAAGAGATTCCGATCTCCGCGCGGCGTGTGGTGACCTTTAAACCGGGCCTCCACCTCAAAAGTGAGGTCGATGCGGCAACGGGTGGTAAGGCTAGCGGGGCAGAGGATTAATCGATGTTTGATCCTGGGCATAACCTTGAGTTGCCGCCCGTTCCGGCAAAGCGTTACTTCACCATTGGCGAGGTTTCTGAATTGTGTGCGGTGAAACCGCATGTGCTGCGTTACTGGGAGCAAGAATTCCAGCAACTCAAGCCGGTGACACGCCGCGGCAATCGCCGTTATTACCAACACAAAGATATTGATCTGATTCGCCAGATCCGCGCCTTGCTGTATCAAGATGGGTACACCATCAGTGGTGCACGTGCACAGATCGCCCAAGGCGATGGCAAGGCGGACGTAACTGCGGTGTCCGCCGCACTGCCGAATGCTGTGGCCGAATCCACGGCCCCGATTCAAGACCTCACGCGGTTGCGTAAAGATCTTGAAGCGGTGCTTGGGTTGTTGCGCTAGGCACGGTATCCTTGCGCGCTTTCGTGCGCAGGGCTCAGCTCTTAGTACGAATCATCGGGGCGTAGCGCAGCCTGGTAGCGCATCTGCATGGGGTGCAGAGGGTCGGAGGNTCGAATCCTCTCGCCCCGACCATTTTTTATTCGGGTTGCAGAGGGTCGTCGGTGGGCCTGCGGCCTCCGTTGGATCGAATCCTCTCGCCCCGACCANATTCACAAAACACGTCACTGCGAGGAGGCCGCAAGGCCGACGTGGCAGTCCATGTGTTTTCAGGTGTCAACATGATCCTTCACCCACAACTCAAAAAGGATTGCCATGTGCTGGGCGCATTACCGCTCAGCGCGGTCTTGCTGTTGAACGACACACGTTACCCCTGGGTTGTGTTGGTGCCGCAGCGTGAACAGGTGCGGGAGTGGATTGACCTGAATGAAACGGATCGTCAGCAACTGCTGCTGGAGTCGTGTCAGGTGCAAGAGGCCTTACGCGACCTCTATCATCCGGAAAGCTGAATGTTGGCTTGCTCGGCAACATCGTGCCGCAGTTACATCTGCATCATATCGCGCGCTTCACCACGGATCCGGCCTGGCCGGGCCCTGTATGGGGGCATTCAAAGGCTGAGCCGTATACGGATCTTGCGTTGCAACAGCGCAGCGCTGACTTGAAAGCCGCGCTCGGTATCTAACGCACAGACTTAGTCGACAAGCTCTACCCAAACTTCATTGCGACGCAGGAAGCTGGGCACAAACGGTGCATTGTATTTGGCGAAGATGGGCTCACCCAAAGTGGTCTTTCCATCTCTGTTTAATGCATCAAGCAATGCGCGTTCCTGTTCGCGGTAGCGGTCTTGATCCCAGTTTCCGCTGTAGCGGCGTACAGCAATTGTGCGTGATGCGACTTCCTCAAGCTGTATCCGTGCGTCATTCGGAATGGGCAAGGTTTCGAGGTTCCATTCGCGCGGCATGAAGAAACGATAGCGATAGCGGCTTGCGCCCGGCGTATGCGGCTGCATGTTAACGGGCGCAGTCATCGCAATCTTTTGATTGGGTGCGTCTGCTTGTTGGGTGGTGATGCCCCGGATGCGGTTGTTGCCAAAGATGTAATCGGCAAGAACGCGAAAGCCTTTACTGCCAATCTCATCAAAAGCGCCGTCCACATCGAGTGTTGCGGCAATCAAGGCTGGATAGTGCCGTACTTCATAGTCATCGGTTTGTGTGAGGACTGTATAGTCGGGTTGTTCAGCAGCCAAGAGCGCACCTCCAGGTAAAAGCAGTGCAAAGGCAAAGAGTAGGGTCTTCATGCCTGCAGTGGCGCAAGATCAATCACGCTGGGCTGCAACACACCGTAGATGTGTCGCCCAGCGCTGCAGGCGTTTACAAAGCGGCTGTGCGCGTTCCAGGCCCCACCAGCCGATTCATGAATGTGGCCGAAGATATGAAGGCGCGGCTGGATTCGTTCGAGGGCGCTGGTGAGCTCAGGGCAGCCGGCATGTTTGCCTTTCCAGGTGCGGTCCAGCACAAACTTGGGCGGCGTGTGGGTGATGAGTACGTCGATATGACTGGGGATTTGGTTCCAGATTGGCATCAGGCTTTCGTCGATCGGCCAGTTAAAGGCCCAATCGTAAAACCACGGCTGCCACGGTGTCCCGTAGAAGCGCAGGCCATCGATTGTGATTTCTTCATCCTGTAAGTAGCGCGCATTCTTCAGCAATGCATGTGGGGTTTGCGTCTCCTCAAACGGTACGTCGTGGTTGCCGGCCACAACGATCCGTGTTGCAAAGGGCTGTTCGCCTAGCCAGTCATCAAAGTCCTCAAGGAGTTCACGCGCGGTTTTGCGTTCGCGACAAATGTCACCGGCATGAATCAGCACATCGCCTTCGGGAAGCGCAAGTTTGCGGTGCCAGCCATGCGTGTCAGAGATGCAAACAATCCGCATGTGAGGAATCAAATGATTCAGGGAGACAAGCGTTCGCGTGTCCAGCCATGAGTGGCTTGGCGGTAGAGCAGGCGATCATGTAGACGGCTAGGGCGCCCCTGCCAGAATTCGATTCTGCGTGGCAGTAGACGGTAGCCGCCCCAGTGCGGTGGGCGCTGAACGCCGCTGCCGGCCGGTTGTTGTGCATGCGCTTCGATCAGTTGTTGCATACGCTCTTCAAGCGCCTCGCGTGCTGGAATCACTTCGCTTTGATTCGATGCCCAGGCGCCCAGGCATGACTGTTCTGGGCGTGCTGCGAAGTAGGCATCAGATTCGGCTTGAGTGATCTTGAATGCGGGGCCTTCAATGCGGATTTGTCGCTCAAGACTTGGCCACCAAAAGGTCAGCGAGGCTTCGGGGTTGGCAGAGAGTTCACCACCTTTGTGGCTGTGATAGTTGCTATAGAACACAAAGCCACGCTCATCATGCTCACGTAAATACACAATGCGCACGCTGGGCCGACCGTTCGGAGTTACCGTGCCCAGTGCACATCCCTGCGCTTCTTCGATGCCTGCGGCAAAGGCTTCGCGGTACCAATGATCAAAGAGCTCGATTGGGTCTGTGGGGCTTTCGCTTTCTAGCAAACTACCGCGCGTGAATTCGCGGCGGGGATAGTCGGTCATGATGAGATCTTAGGTAGGTTCTTAAGCGGCGGCTTGTTCAGTTTCTTGAAGGTTTTGGTACAGCGCATCCCAGAGTTGCTTGCGCGCCTGCAGTGCTTCGATCGCAGCGGCCTCTGCATCCGCCCACGCATGTTCGTCGTTTGCGCAGACAACATCGAGTAAGTGATACGCCATCGGACCATGGCTGTCACCATCGAGTTCGATGTGGCGTTCGAGGTAAACCAAAAAGGTGTCGAATACACCGGGTTGCTCGGCATTCAGTTGATCGACGATCTCTTTGAACATTGTAGGGATCATGTCCTCGCGTCCAAAGGTAAAGGCGGCAGCACGCGCCGCCAGCGAACCTTGTTCAATCCACTTCCATGTTTGCTGTACGAAGGCCTGGGCGGCAGGCGGCACAGGACATGGTTTCCATGGATGATCGTCATGATCGCAGTGACGCAAGAGGCAATCGAGTGCTTGCGTGTCAGCGCCTGCTTGTTGCATGGCTTCGCGATAGAGCTCGAGATGACTGATGTAGCGCTCACCAACCTGATCAGATTCTTCTTCCAGTACGAGCTCATTAATGAAGCGGCGCACCAAGCCATCACCGATGGGTCGCCAGGGTGGGCGGACACGAGTGAGCTCGACTTGTAAGGATTTCAATAAGGACATGAAGTCCCAAACCGCATAAACGTGGTGTTCAAGAAATGCGCGCACCTGATCTGCATTGCGGAGTGAGCGATACAGTGGGTGGTTCCGAATCTCTTCTCGCAACGGCGCAAGCGCTTGCTGGATTTGCAGAACGCGTGGCGGAATGCTGTTGAGATTACGGCGTAGCGAAGAGGTTGCCATCAGGCCGCATCCTTGCTCACAGCGTCGGCAGCGTTTGAGGTTTTGAGCTCCGTGGTGTCGCCGAGCGCCGCTTGCAGCAGCAACATCGGCATTTCTTGATTCTGCCCAATGTAGTTCGCTACTCGAATGGGTAGCTGCGGATGATTGGCTTGCGCTTTTTCCAGCTCTTCAGGGATGTCATGTGCAACATGACGGCCGGCAGAAAGGAAGTAGGGCAATACAGTGACTTGCGTTGCACCTGCGGCAACACAGGCATCAATGCCTTCTGGAATTTCTGGTTCCGCGAGTTCGAGAAAGGCGGGTATGACTTTGTCGAAACGGTCCCAAGAGATGGATTCAAGGCGTGCAGCCAACTCGCGGACTTCTTCGTTGGACGCAGCGCGTCGGCTTCCGTGGGCGACGAGTAAAAGGATGTGCATGTGGTTCTCCGCGTGTAGGTGGGTTCAAGGTGGGGGATATGACCCCAAAATTCAAGCAACCTGCTTGAGTTGTTGAAAACGTTCGAGGGCTGCGGCGCGACTGGCTTTCAATTCCACCAGCGGTGTGGGGCGGAATGTCTGATTCCCCAGCCAGTGGTCTATATAGACCCGATTCGGGTCGAATTTCTCCGCTTGCATATCCGGATTAAAAATCCGGTAATAGGGTGCGGCATCGGTGCCGCAGCCCGATACCCATTGCCATCCAAGCGTGTTACTGGCGAGGTCGGCATCGACCAAGGTATCCCAAAACCAGCGCGCACCTTCATGCCAGGGGATGCCGAGGTTCTTGGTTAGATAAGAGCCCACGATCATGCGCACCCGATTGTGCATCCAGCCGGTTTCCCAGAGTTCACGCATGCCTGCATCGACCAGGTCCACGCCGGTCTCGCCACGCTTCCAGGCCTCCAGCCATTCTTGTTGTTGTTGCGCACTCAGTGCACGCCACGCGCTGGCATCCTCAAAACGCGTGTCCAAGGACTGATTTGCGGAATGCGGAAAGGCATGCAGCACATGTCGGGCAAATTCACGCCAACCGACTTCCGCGAGGAAGCGACGTGCACCTTCGCGTGCAGTTGCCTCGGGATGGTTCTGAAAGATGGGTTCGCCGAGCATAAAGATCCGTCGCGCCGAGATCTCACCGAAGTGCAATGCTGCAGATAAACGACTGGTGCCGTGTATGCCGGGTACGTCACGCATCTCGGCATAGTGTTCGACTGGCTCTGCCAGAAAGGCTTCGAGCGTGTCCAGTGCGTGTGCGCTGCCAGGTTGCCAGTGTGCATGCAGCTTGGGATGCCAGGCATAGCCTTTGAGTAAGCCGAGCGCATCCACCTCTGTCGGGTCCGCTTCGATCGCAGCAGCGCAAGGCTTCGGCGAATCCAACAGGGTAGGTGGGTCATCGCGAAGATGTTGGCTCACCAGCTTCCAGAAGGGCGTGAACACACGGTAGGGTGTGCCATCGGGTTTGCGCACCTGTTCGGGCGGCAGCAGGCAGTCATCTTCAAAGGATTGGTGATGAATGCCCGCTTTGTCTAGCGCGCGACGAATTTGTTCATCAAGGGTTTCGATTTCAGGCTCGACGACACGGTTCCAAAAAAACGAGTGCGCGTTTTCTTCTTGAGCGATACGCAGCAGCGTGGATTCAGTGCCACCGCGTGCGCAATGCAAAGGAATACCGAGTGCAGCGAGCTGTTGTTGCAGGGCGAGCACGCTGTGATGCAAATACCAGCGCGTAGCACCGCCGGCCTGCCACGGTGCCAGCGCATCGGGATCATTGATGTAAAGCGCACGCACACTCATGCCGCTACGAAGGGCAGCCTGTAGGGCGGGGTGATCTTCGGTGCGCAAATCGCGACGCAGCCAGACCCAGGCTGTCTTAGCATTCGCAGGCATGACTATTCCTCCGTCTTGCGCGCGTTGCGGCGACGGTCTCCTGGGATCGGATGCGGAGGAATGTGCGAGGCAAGCACCTTGAGTGCCACAGAAATGCGCGGGCCGAGCGGAATGCCCCCGGCTTGCTCAAAGCCCGCGGTATGGTGGGCGCTGCCCGGGCCACCGAGAAAGATGGGTAGGTTGATTTGTTGCATCAGGTCAGCCAGGTGCTGTTCCGCATTACTGGAGACCCGCGCATGGGCGGAGAGCACGATCCCTTTTGCCGCGGAGCGTTCAGCGATGTGTGGGATTTCTTCCAAGGGAAGATTCGCGCCGAAATAGAGCACGCGATAGCCACGCGCCATTGCGGAAAGGGCGAACAAGGTGAGCCCGATCTCATGCTGGGAGCCTGGCATGCAGGCGCAGATGATGCGCGCACCGCGTGCTTGCCCCGCCGCATGTTGAAAGCCTTGTCCGAGGCGGTTACGCAGCCAACTCGAGAAGAAGTGTTCTTCGGCTATCGCGCCAACACGCCCGCGCCAACTCGTGCCCAGATGTTCGAGCACTGGCTCAATCAGTCTTTCGGTAATGAGGTCAATAGGATAAAGCGAGGTCACCTCATTAAAGATGGCTTCCAGACGCTCACTACTGAAGTCGCGAATTGCGTCGAGGCATTTGCTTTGCAAGGTCAGCCAGTCAGAACTGGGTTCGCCGGCTGTTGCAGTTTCAATCAGGCTGTCTTCGCTCTCGGCAAGGGTTTGCACCATGTGCTGGAGTGAATGGCCTTCTTCAAGCAACACCAAAATCCGCTCAATGCGCGCCACGTCGACTTCGCTGTAGAGACGATGTCCTTTGGGGGTGCGCTCGGGGTTGATCAGGCCATAGCGACGTTCCCATGCGCGCAGCGTTGAGGTGCCCACGCCTGTCCGCTCCGAGAGGACGCGGATGGGGAAGCGCTTAAACGCCTGCGATTGCGCAGGGCTAGTGTGGCCTTCATCGGGACTGCGCGATTCGTTGAGCGGGTTATTCATAGAGTGTCTTGTCGGTTGTGACAGATTTGTGAAAATCCGGTTGTAGAAGAATTGTACAAATAAACTTGACATGTACAAGTATCGTCTCTACCTTCAGCTCCATGTCAAAAACCACAGCCTCCCGTTTGAACTGGATTGCCCTGCAGCGCAGGGTTGTGCGCGGTTTGGGTTTTTCCTTATTCCTGCTGGGTTTGGCGGCAGGCTTGCAAGCCTTGTTGACCGGAACCGCTTCCGCTGAGAGTGCCACCATGACCGCTAAACATTGCGCGCCTTTATTGGATTTCGAAAAGCGTCCGCTGGGTGGCGACACCCCCATGCGACTGTGCGAGGCGTATGCGGGCCAGGTTGTGGTGATCGTCAACACTGCCAGTAAATGTGGCTACACCCCGCAATATGAATCGCTGGAATCGCTCTATAGCGAACGCAAGAAAGACGGTCTGGTAATCCTTGGTTTTCCCTCAAATGATTTCGGTGCGCAAGAGCCGGGCAGTGAACAACAAATCGCAGAGTTCTGTCGGCTGACCTACGGTGTTGAGTTCCCGATGTTTGAAAAAACGCATGCGGCCGAGGCCCAAGCCGATCCGCTCTACCGTGGTCTCGCTGCGGCTGCTGGCGGCGAGTTTCCGCGCTGGAACTTCCATAAATATGTGTTGGGGCGTGATGGCCGCTTGCTGAGTAGCTTTAAGAGTGGCATTGACCCCAAGTCTTCCGAATTTATGCGCGTGATTAATGATGCGCTGAATGCCCCCGTGTCTTGAGCCCAGTTTTGGAGAGACCCTCATGATGAAGTTGCAAATAGATGTCGCCGCTGAATCCCCGTTCGAGTTGTATATGGCACTTGCTGAGGTAACGCGTCAGCTGCGTCAAGGTATGCGCGAAGATGCTGGGATGATTTGTGATGGCAAGGCTGAATATGATTTCTGGCTTCAAGAATTGCCGCACGAAATTGAGGTAGCAGTTGAGGAGGCGGCGTGAGTTCACGTTTTCGTGGGGTGTCCGGTTTTCAACACGGTCGTGCCCCTAAGTTAGGCATTGTTCTGGTCAATCTCGGTACCCCCGAGGCACCCACAACACCTGCATTGCGTAAATATCTGGCTGAGTTTTTGTCCGATCCGCGTGTGGTCGAAATTCCCCGCGTGATTTGGATGTTGATTCTGCACGGCATCATTTTGCGAGTGCGGCCGAAGAAGTCCGCTCATGGCTATGCCACGGTATGGAGTGACGAAGGCTCGCCGCTGATGGCAATTTCTAATCGCCTTACGCAGAAAGTCGCTACCGCGTTACGTGAGCAGATTCCGGGTCCGGTTGAGGTGCGATTGGCGATGCGTTACGGGCAGCCTGCAGTCAATCGTGTCCTGACCGAACTACAAGATGCTGGCTGTGAGCGTTTGTTGGTCGTGCCGCTGTATCCGCAATACTCCGGCGCAACGACGGGGTCGGTGGCTGATGCGGTGTTTGCAAGTCTGCAGCGCTGGCGATGGGTGCCCGAGCTGCGCTTGCTCGGTGCGTACCACGATGATCGTCGTTACATTCGCGCGCTGGCTGATTCGGTGCGCGCACACTGGCTGCATGTCGGGGAACAAGGGCATTTATTGATGTCGTTCCATGGGATGCCGCGTGCGACGCTGGATGCGGGTGACCCTTATCACTGTCATTGTCACAAGACGGCCCGCTTGCTGGCCGAGGAGTTGGGTTTGCAGCCAGGGCAATGGGAGATCGCGTTCCAGTCACGCTTTGGTCCCGCTGAATGGTTGCAGCCTTATGCTGCCGAGCGTTTTGAGGCCTTAGCCAGCGAAGGCAAGGATGCACTCACGGTTGTCTGCCCAGGGTTCTCGGCGGATTGCCTCGAAACTTTGGAAGAAATTGCGATTCAAGGACGTGATAGTTTTCTTGAGTCTGGTGGGCGTCACTTTAGCTATGTGCCTGCCTTGAACGAGTCTGAGGCACATGTGGCCTTGATGGTCGAGCGTGTTCTGGAGCATGCGGCGGGTTGGCCAGAGTTGGATGCTGCGCAGCAGGCAGGTCAAGTCGGCGCCTTGCAAACCAGTGCTGATCAAGCCCGTAGTGCAGGTGCGGCGTTCTAAGCCTGAGTTGTGGCGCTATGTCACACAACATCTCTCATGAAACACCTCCTTCACGTCCACGCGTGGCTGTCAGTGCATGCTTGTTGGGTCAGTCCGTGCGTTACGACGGTGCGCACAAACGTGATCGTTACCTTACGGATCACCTAGCTGAAGTCATCGACTTCATTCCGGTCTGTCCGGAAGTTGAGGCGGGTTTCGGCGTGCCGCGACCAACGATTCAGTTACGCAAGTTTGATGAGCAGATTCGGGTGGTGCGCAGTGATGATGCCGCAATCGATGTGACGGCAAAAATTGATGCGGTTGCGCAGCAACGTGCGCAACAACTTTCGGGTGAGATCAGCGGTTTTATTCTGAAGAAAAAATCCCCGAGTTGTGGCATGGAGCGCGTCCCGGTGGCGATCGAGCCGGGTCGTCCATACGACCGTTCCGGAACAGGTCGCTTTACTCAGACTTTCCATCAGTTGGCGCCCTTGGTCCCACTCGAAGAGGAAGGGCGCTTATGTGATGCCGCGTTGCGTGAAAACTTTCTTGAGCGTGTGTATGCCTTGCATCGTTGGCAACAGCTGGACCTTAACCAGCCCTCCGCGTTCGTTGACTTTCATGCACGCCATAAATTTATGCTCATGGCGCGTGGGGGCGATTGGTACGTGCGCCTTGGGCGTATCGTTGCTGGAGTGACGCGAGAGAACAGCGCTGATCGTGCGCAAGCGTATATTCAACACTTCATGCAGGTGATGGCGCGGGTGGTTACACGCAAGCGTCAGATCAACGTATTGCAGCATGCGATGGGCTATCTAAAACAAGATTTGGCTGCTGCCGACAAGCAAGAACTATTAGAAGTATTTCAGGCCTATCGCCAGGCTTATGTCCCCTTGGCGGTGCCCTTGACGCTGTTACGTCATCACCTTCGCAACCACCCCCAAGAATACCTTGAGCGTCAGCACTACTTGGCGCCTTATCCGGATGCCTTGGCATTGCGTGCCGCGATCTAACCGTAGTTCTGAGGATGACGGATGAATGCGCCTGAGATGACCACATTTTCCTCGCCGAGCGCGCACGCATTAACTTTGAACAGTGTGGCTGCGGTCACTTTTTGGGTGCGTTGGTCGGATGGCGCCGTCGAGCACGAAGAGGAATGGCATGTTCCGCGCTTCAGTGTGTTGCGCGAAAGCCTGTTTCTGCCGAAGGCATTGGGTGATGGATTGTTCGGGCTAGAGCCAGGGCAGAGCCTTCATGCTCAGTTGAAGGCTGGTGAGGTTTTGGACGCCTGGTTAGAGCGCGACTGTGTTTCCTTACCGCAGCACGCCTTTGATCGCCAACTCCTACCCGGTATCGAGCTTGTCCCCCGAGTTGGACGTTTTTATCCGCAGGGCGTGATTCATGGTTGGCAGGGTGCGAATCGTGAAGATCGTCGTCCGCTGCGCGTGCTTGCGGTAGATGCAGAAACCATCACGGTTGACCTCAATCATCCCATGAGCCGTTACCCGCTTGCGGTTGACCTTACGGTCGATTCGATCGATGTAGAACAGGATCTCGATGGTGGCTTTTGTGCTGCACCGCTTGATCAGCTGCTTGAATTTTCCGGAATGGCGGCATGCTTGCCGGATGGCAGCAACACGGAGTACATGAGCGATGTGGCCCTGCTGCGGCGCGAAGACGAAGCGCCAGATGCCGAGTTTTATGCGCAGCCACGCATGCTACAGCACCTCGATGCACGTGCTTTACAAACTGTTAACGCCCTCTATCAGCGTCTGATTCCCAAACAGGCAGCTGTACTGGATGTCATGGCGAGTCACGATTCGCATCTTCAAAACGTTTCTTTATCTGTGCTGCATGTGTTGGGTATGAATGCAGAAGAGCTCGCGGCGAATGCTCTTGCGAGCACGCGTACGGTGCAAGACCTTAACCAACGGGAGACCTTGCCCTGTGCGAGCAATAGCCTCGACGCCGTCGTTTGTACGGTCTCAGTGGAGTATCTCCGCCGGCCGCTGATTGTATTTGCAGAGGTCTTACGCGCGCTCAAGCCAGGTGGGGTGTTTGTGCTCACCTTCAGCAATCGCTGGTTTCCAAGTAAGGCAATTGCAGTATGGAGTTTGTTGCAAGACTTCGAGCGCTTGGGCTTGGTGAGCCAATGGTTGGGCGAGTCGGGATTTGTGCAGCGCCAGACCTTTTCTTCGCGTAATTGGCCGCGTCCGCAAACGGATGCCTATGCCGCGAACATTTCAACTTCCGATCCCGTCTATGCGGTCTGGGGCTACAAGCCGCAGCCCTCACAAGTGGAGCGCTAAGCGATGCCTACCCGTGATTTGTTCTTTGATCTCAATCGTGGCCGTAATGATCCTGCGCGTGTGCGTTCGTTACAGCAACGTGCACAGGCAGATGATGCAGAAGCCTGCTTTGCTCTGGGTTTGTTGCTGGCGGAGGGGCGTGGCATTGATGCGGACATTCCTGCGGCTTGTCGTTGGTTGCAGCGCGCCCATGAACTCGGTGATCGCGACGCACAAACGCTGTTGTTTGCGATTCAGGCACAGCATTTTGGTGAACTGGAGCCTAGCTGATGAATGCTACAGTCCGGCCACTCGCGGTTGTTTCACCCATCGCTTTGGCTGTGGGCATACTGGGCCTGATTCCCTTCCTTGCGCTGACTGGGCTCGCTTGGCGTGCTCCGCATGGGCATACCACTTGGCCATTTGATTTGCTTTATGGTTATGCCGCGGTGATCTTGAGCTTTATCGGTGCGGTGCATTGGGGGGTGGCCTTACAGCAGGTGAAGGCGCCACCGTTTCTTCTACTGTGGTCGGTTCTGCCCGCTTTGATGGGGTGGAGTGCATTGGGGTTGCCGTATGCGGCAGGATCCATTGCCTTGGTGGTGGCCTTCGTGTTGTGTTGGATGGTGGATCTGCGTTTGACTTGGGTGGGTTATCTGCCTCGTTGGTACATGAATTTGCGCCACGGCCTGACAGCAGTGGTCATTCTTTGTTTGGTTGCGACCTGGCCTTTGGTGAATCCTGCGCTTGGGCGTCATTTCATTCCGGCACATGATTTCATTCAGAGCCCGCACAGTCCCCAGGGCAAGCATCCGCAGTGGGTGCAGGAGTTGATGACACCTGGAATCGAGGTCTGAGCGTTCGCACACCTGACGCTTACGGGTGTCGTTGGATGTCATGCTCAGGCGCGTGTCTGTAATAACCTCATCAGNTCATCGTCNTACAACAAGACCGGATTGGTTTTCATTGAGCTTCCGCGGCTGTTGGCGANAATCAGNGCAAAATCTTTGGGGTCGACACCATAGTGATGTAAGCGCTGAATGCCCAGCTTGGTGGTGATTTGGTGGAGCTGATCGATCCAGCGTGTGAGTACATCACTTTCGGCACCCCCATACTCTGGCAGAAACAGTGCGGCGACCGCGGTGTATTTGTTTAGTGCCACATCATCCGGCGCGCGTAGGCGTAAGGCCTTTACATTGAGTTCGGTTGCGGCAGCCACCAATGTCCCACAGGCGGCGCCATGAGGAATGGGTGAAAACGCGCCGAGCGGCGCAGCCAAGCCATGTACGGAACCCAGTCCTGCTTGTGCAAGCGTCACGCCGGAGAGATAAGCGGCCCACATCAGTTCTGCGGCATGGTGTCGATGTGCATGCTTACGTTGTGCCGCATCGTTGGCAGCCATGACGGAGTCCACCCATACCTTGAATGCAGATAGCCCTTCCCAGGCCAGTACATCCGTCCAACGGCTGGCGCGGGTTGAGACATACGATTCCAGCAGTTGTGTGAAGGCATCCAGCGCTTGCTCGGCGACCCGTGTCGACCAGTCGGAGAGCAAGTCCGGGTCGAGCAGTGCGGTGTGAGCGATTAAGTCGGGGTGACGGAAACTTTTCTTGTATCCGGCAACCTCGCCTTGGGTGGGTTGGGACAGTACGGCATTCATGGTTGCTTCCGAGCCTGTACCTGCTGTCGTCGGCACCGCGATCCACGGCAGTGCCGGTCCGGAATAGGGCAGCTCTGGGCCGACGCCCTCAAGGTGATCGAGCACGCGGTTGCCTGGTTTAATGAGTCCTGCCAGCGCCTTACCGACATCCAGCACACTACCGCCACCCACGGCGAGCACAAATTCGGCATCCAGGGTTTGCAAATCGTTTACCCACTGATCAAGCTGATGTGGGCTTGGTTCGCCGTGGACTTCAACCGGCATCCACTGGATGCCGCTCTGCAGTAAGGCTTCTATCAATGCAACGCCGGCAGNATGCTGTTTTAAGGACTGCGCNCCGGTCACGAGCACGCCACGGTTGCCGAGTTCGCGGCAGCGTTCCACGAGTTCGTGGCGTACGCCNCTGCCAAAGCGTAGGCGCGGGAGACGTTGGCTGAGAAAGGATTGGGTTAAGTCGGTGTGCTGCATGACAAAGCCGTAATGAATTTGCGGGATCTGGAAAGCGGGTATGGTACCGTGCTGCTATGAATGAATTCCTCCATGCTCATGCCAGTGGCCGCGATGCTGCGGGATTGTTGCGCGATGCCTTAACGCAACTAGGAACCGTACCTGAGAATGCGAACCTTGGGTTTCTCTACTTCAGTGATGGTTTACAAGGGGACCTTCCGGATTTATTGCTCGCTTTACGCGACCAAACCGGTGTTCAGGACTGGGTTGGCTCCGTTGGCCAAGGGATCCTTGCAACCGGTATTGAGTCCTATGACACGCCCGCCTTGTCAATCTTGATCGGTAGTTTCCCGACGGATAGTTATCGCTTGTTAGCGCCGCTGACAACGCTTGAGCAAGCACATAACTTGGGTGAGTGGGCGCAGCGTTCACTTGCGCACACCGGCGTGGTGCATGTTGATCCGAATAATCAGATCGCTGGTGACATCTTGGTGTCTTTGGAACAGCGTGTTGAGGGCGGCTTCTTTGTTGGTGGGATGAGCTCAGCTGAGCATGGCAATCAACAAGTCTTTGCCGATGCTGTGGTGGATGGGGGAGTTTCCGGTGTGGTGTTTCGTGGTGATCTGCCAGTGGTCGCCGCGCATACCCAGGGCTGCACCCCGATTGGTCCGTTACATCACATCACCGAGGGACGGCGCAATATTCTCTTCCGACTTGATGAGCGTCCCGCGCTAGATGTTTTAACTGAAGACATCAGTCACTCACAACTTAAAGAGGCGCAAAAGCTGAGCCATGCCTTCTTGGCAGGTTTTCCGGTTCCGGGCTCTGACACGGGCGATTACATGGCGCGTAATCTGATGGGCGTGGATCGGGATAATCGTTTGGTTGCCGTGGGCGAGATGCTGGACGCGCATCAACAGATTCAATTTTGTTTGCGTGACCCCGAGACCGCCCGGACGGATTTGGTGCGTATGCTGGAAGATTTAAAGTTGCGCATTGAGGGCCGCCCCATTCGTGGCGGTCTGTACTTCTCGTGTCTGGGTCGTGGCCGTCATCAGTTTGGGCCGAACTCTGCAGAAATGCAGATCATTGAAGAGGTGCTGGGCCCAGTGCCCTTGGCCGGGTTCTATGCCAATGGCGAGATCTACCACAGTCGCTTGTATGGCTATACCGGGGTGATGCTGTTGTTCTTAGGTGAGAACGCGTAGCGCTAGGTGCGCATCGGTCGCAGTAGGCTCAAAGCGAAGAGCACGGCGGCGATCACTACGACGGATGGACCGGCGGGGGTATCCAATTCCCACGACAGCCACAGACCGCCCAGTACAGCGAGAGATCCCAATACAGACGCAAGGATCGCCATTTGTTCAGGCGTATGCGATAAGCGACGCGCGGTTGCTGCTGGGATGATCATGAGCGCGGTGATGAGCAGAATGCCGACAGTTTTCATCCCCAGCGTCACGACCACCGCAATCAAGAGCATGAAGAAGAGCTCCATGCGCTGTGTCGGCACGCCCTCAACCGCGGCAAGCTCCGCGTGCACGGTGGTTGCCAGCAGGCCTCGCCAGATCCAAGCGAGTAAAAGCATGGCCAGTGCGCCAAGTCCCCAGATCCACGCAAGATCACTGGCGCTGACTGCCAGCAAATCTCCGAACAAATAGCCCATCAAGTCGGTGCGCAGTCCAGGCACAAAGGCAACGGTGACGAGGCCTAAGGACAATGCGCTATGAGCCAAGATGCCGAGCAGAGTGTCATTGGCGAGTTGGACCTGTTTGCGCATCTTGACTAAGAACAATGCAACCACCAATGCGGTAACCAGTACGCCGACTTGAGGCGCAACGCCAAGCAAGAAGCCCAGTGCAATGCCGAGCAGTGCGCTATGGGCGAGGGTGTCGCCAAAGTAAGCCATGCGTCGCCACACCACGAACACGCCAAGCGCACCGGTGAGCAACGCCACGCCAATGCCCGCGGCGGCGGCGCGCCACATGAAAGCATCAAGTCCGAGCCAATCACTCATCGCGGTTCATCCGGATGCGTGTCATGTTCGCAGCCCGCATGATGCACATGCGCAATGCCCGGAAGGGCTTCACCGAGGGCATCGTGGGTGTGGTCATGGTGGTGGGTATAGAGCGCGAGATCAGCATCCGCCGCACAACCAAACAATTCGAGATAGGCTGGGTCGCGGGTCACACTTTCCGGATGTCCTGAGCAACAGACATGACTATTGAGGCAGATGACTTCATCGGTTTGTGCCATGACCAAGTGCAAGTCATGCGACACCATCAATACCGCGCAACCTTGTTGATCGCGAAGCTGCGCGATTAAGTGATACAGCGCGGCTTGTCCTGTGACATCTACGCCTTGCACCGGCTCATCCAAAACCAACAGCTGGGGCTTGCGCAACAAAGCGCGCGCCAACAGCACACGCTGGTGCTCGCCGCCGGAAAGGCTTTGCATGGGTTGGTCGAGCAAATGCAGGATGCCGGTTTGCTGACCAATCTCTCGCAGGTCGGGGGTTTTTGGGGGTTCCACCAAGGCCAAAAAGCGGCGCACGGTCAGCGGGAGCTGGTCGGAGAGGACCAGGCGCTGTGGCATGTAGCCAATACGCAGACCCGGTTTGCGCCAGATTTCGCCAGAATTGGCCTTTTGCAGGCCGAGCAGGACACGCACCAGCGTGGATTTGCCGGCACCGTTGGGGCCAATTAGGGTCACGATTTGCTGTTCAGCCACCCGCAAGCTCACATCCTTGAGGATGTGGCGTTGTGCATGGTGCAGCTGAAGGTTGCGGGCAGTGAGGAGTGCAGTCGACATCAGTCAGCGAGGATACCGGAAAGCAAAAGGCCCCGGAGGAATCCGAGGCCTTTTTGAAGATGGTGCCCGGGAGAAGACTCGAACTTCCACGGGGTTTCCCCCACTAGCACCTGAAGCTAGCGTGTCTACCAATTCCACCACCCGGGCAGGTGCGCGAAAATCCGTGCTTGCGGAACTGGCGCACTCTAGCCACACTGCGCAGCCATGTCAACGAACGCTAATAAAGGTCGGGGCGCCCATAAACGCCCTACATCCACTTCTCCCGCAGACCCGCACGCCGAGCGCGAATCGACGCGCTACGAGCGTCCGATCGCCAGCCGAGAATTCCTCCAAGAACTGCTCTCTACGCAGCCTCTGACTCTTGAAGCACTGATTCAAGAGCTGGGCTACCAAGACGAACCCGAGCTTCAAGAGGCGCTTGATCGTCGCTTGCATGCCATGCGTCGCGATGGTCAGGCTGTGCAAAATCGTAATGGCGATTGGGTCCGGACCACACAAGCCGATCTGATTGCTGGCTCCGTGATCGGTCATCCTGATGGCTTTGGCTTCCTGCGCCCCGATGCGGGTGGTGAAGATATTTTTCTTCATGCCAAGCAGATGCGTAGTCTGCTGCACGGCGATCGTGCCTTGGTTCAAGTCTTGGGTGTGGATCGTCGCGGAAAGCGCGAGGGGCGTGTAGTCGAAGTATTGGAGCGCATGACCCAGCAGTTGGTCGGGCGTTACCTTGAAAGCCATGGTGTGGGCCATGTGCTGGCATCCAACAAACGCATCAGCCAAGAGTTTTTGGTTCCATTGGATTGGAATGGTGGTGCTAAGAGCGACGAGATTGTTTTGATCGAGATTATCGAGCAGCCAACCTCGCGTTCCGGTCCGGTCGGTAAGGTCGTGGAAGTGCTCGGCGATCACATGGCGCCCGGGATGGAAATTGATGTCGCTATTCGCGCATTCGGCATCCCACACATCTGGCCAGAGCTCGCTGAGTCAGAAGCGAATGCAATTTCTGCCAAGGTGACAGCTGCGCAAGCGAGTGCAGTGAAAGACCTGCGCGCGTTACCGCTCGTGACCATTGATGGCGAAGACGCACGTGATTTTGATGATGCGGTCTATGCTGAGCGCAACGCCAAGGGCTGGAAGCTCTACGTTGCGATTGCCCATGTTTCGCATTATGTGCAGCCGGATTCGCCGTTGGATCGTGAAGCACAAGTGCGTGGAAATTCGGTTTACTTCCCAGGTCGTGTCGTACCGATGTTACCGGAGGCATTATCCAATGGGATTTGTTCGCTGAACCCAAAGGTTGATCGTCTATGCATGGTCTGCGAAATGCAGATTGATGACAAAGGTCACATCCAAGATGCGCAGTTTCATGAAGCCGTGATGCATTCGAAAGCACGTCTGACGTACACCGAAGTCGCAGCAGCGTTGGCGGGCGAGAAAGAGGCATATACAAAGCTCGAACCGCAAATTGAAGATTTGCGTGTGTTGCATGATCTTTGGCGGACGCTGCATAGCGCACGTAATCGTCGTGGTGCGATTGATTTTGAAACCATTGAAACCAAGATTGAGTTCGGTCCGCACCGCAAGATTGAGCGCGTGGTGCCGGTGCATCGGAATGATGCGCACAAGATGATCGAAGAGTGCATGATTGCCGCGAACGTTGCGACCGCACGCTTCCTTGACAAGAACAAGATGCCGACCCTGTATCGTGTGCACGAGCAGCCGCCAACCGAGCGGCTCGATGATGTGCGGACCTTCTTGGCCGAGTTTGGTCTGGCCCTCGGCGGGGGTGATGCACCTTCGCCGTTGGATTACTCCCGCGTACTGCAGCGTGTGCAGGGTCGCCCTGAAGCCGATTTGGTCCAGACCGTCTTGCTGCGCAGCTTGAGCCAGGCTGTATACAGCCCCGAGCACAAAGGTCACTTTGGTTTGGCGCTCGAGCATTACGCACACTTCACCTCGCCGATCCGACGTTATCCGGACTTGCTGGTGCACCGCGCGATCCGTCATATCCTGAAGGGCGGAACTGCAAAGAACTTTACCTACAGCAACAACGACATGGAGCGTCTCGGGGCGCAGTGCTCCATGACGGAGCGCCGTGCCGATGACGCTACGCGTGATGCAATGGATTGGTTGCGTTGTGAATACATGCAAGACAAGGTTGGCTCGGTCTTCACGGGTGTGATCAGTGGGGTTACAGGGTTTGGTTTATTCGTGACCTTGGATGAATCCCGGGTTGATGGTCTCGTGCATGTCACCACGCTGGACAGCGATTACTACCGCTTTGACCCTATCCATCACCGCATGGTGGGTGAGCGTAGTGGTCGCACCTATCGTTTAGGTGATCCGATTGCCGTGCAGGTTGCTCGGGTTGATCTGGATGAACGTAAGATTGATTTCGTTCCTGAAGGCGCTCCTGACCCGGGTCGTCGCAAGGGACTGAATGCGCCACGTACCTTGCCACAAGAAGAGCAGGGTGAGCGTAAGAAAGAACGCAGAGATCGTGGGGCAGACAAGAATGCCTCGGCGAAGAAGAAAAAAGGACCGAAACGTCCTTCAGTCAAGGCGAGCACTCGTTCGAACGCTGCCGCAACGCGCAAGCAATCCAGCGCTAAGAAGGCTGCACCGAAGAAAGCGTCTTCCACTAAAAAAGCAGGCAAAAAGCGGGGCTAAGTCGTGCAGGCGCTTGCGTGGGGTGTGCATGCAGTAACCGCTGCATTGGAAAAGCCAGCTAAGGCTGGCAGGACGCTGTGCATTGATGCACGCCGTCAAGATCAGCGTGTGCAGCGTGTGGTTGAGTTGGCGCATGATCAGGGCGTTGAAATTCGCCGCATTCGTGGGAGTGAACTCGACACCCTGAGCGAAGGGGGTCGCCACCAAGGCGTGGTGTTGCTTGGGCAGGGCAGTGAGGTGTTGCTCGATGAAGGCGGCCTCATGGATTTGTTCGACGCACTCCAAGAGCCTGCATTCTTTTTGGTGCTAGATGGCATTACCGATCCACATAACTTGGGCGCCTGCCTGCGCAGTGCCGAAGCTGCGGGTGTGCATGCGGTCATTCTTCCGCGCGATCGCTCGGCATCACTCACCGCAACGGCACGCAAGGTCGCCTCAGGTGCGGCGGAGCGCGTCCCGCTCGCGCGCGTAACCAATCTTTCTCGCACCCTCGAGCAGCTCGCCGATGCCGGCGTATGGGTTGTGGGTGCCGCAGGCGAAACTGAAACCTCGGTGTATGACGCCGATCTAAAAGGACCGCTGGCCATCGTGATGGGCGCTGAAGATAAGGGCCTGCGCCGCCTGACGCGTGAGCATTGTCAGCAGCTGGTGAAGATTCCGATGGCGGGCGAGATTGAAAGTCTCAATGTTTCGGTTGCGACGGCCGTGCTGATGTTTGAGGCCGTGCGCCAGCGGCGTCTAACATTATATGATTAACGAGGCATGCTGCTTTCGTCGGATATCAACAAATTTCTATTTGGCTAATTATGTTATTTGAAAAAATTATTCGAGGAGCGAAGCTCTCTCACTGGGCCGGACTTGTTGATGGCCTCTATGCGATATCTCTAACACTGATGGCTCTCGAGATGCCTGGTTTTTTAGAGCAAATGGTGGAGATTTATCGAAATGGAACAGGTGCAGCTGAGGAAGGGCATCTTCTTTTCCTAACCTTCGATCATTTTGTCGGCTACTTATTCGTTTTCTTGGTGTTGTTGGATATTTGGGCAGTCCATCGGAGCATTTTGCTCATTGAGAAGAAGCCACTCAGGCGTCAGACGATGTGGATTGCTGGGTCGCTTTCAATCTCTATGCTGATTCCAGTGGCGGCATCAATTAGCTATACCGTTCGTACCGCACTTTTAGCTGAGGAGGGTGTTGCGCATGTGCTACCTCCTTGGATCTCAAATGTAATTTTGCTCACAATTTTACTGAGCTATCTTGCCGCATGGGTTCTTGCGAGAAGCGTCGAGAAGTCTTCTGATGGTGACGAAGTTGGCCCTGATGCAATTACTTCACGAAATATCATGATTCGTGTTGTAGTTTTAGTAAGTTTGATTGCCTTGATCCGTCTGATTGGAGACCGGCTAGAGCTATTTGTTATGCCGCTCTTTTTTATTGGCGTCTTTTTAGTGGCAAAAATTGATTATGCTTTTTCAAAGTCAGTAGAGTAGAGCGCACCATTGCACGGTACTTGTAATCCGAATGCAGCCTGCGAGGTTGGTCTCATATCAAAATTTCGCTCGCAGCTTTAAGGAGTTTGTTGTTAGTTAAGCCGGAGGCTGTTTGATCCCATCTGACCAATCCGCAACAAAGGTTTCGATCGACGCGATGAAGTCGGGGTCATGCTCTTGTTGATTGATGGTGCAATGAATCACCGTTGCACGCTGCTCTGCAGTAAGGGTCCATGCCAGCGCATTGGGACATTCAGGTAGGCTGAAGCGCACACCGCGCTTCAGGGTTTCTCGGTTCACCCTGAACTGCCCCCAAAGACAATACATCT
>JGI10211J34971_10000559_pt1 | contig 30385 bp, 47 predicted proteins | sample Etolagsediment_FD_34971 | JGI IMG/M metagenome (IMG submission 34971)
CGCTGACGACCCCTCATTTGTCGCCTACGACAGTTTAACTGAGGCTGACGTANTGGCATGGGTACACGCAGAAGTTGACCAAGCGGCTACTGAAGCGGCTCTGACAGCTAAGATTGAGGCAGACAAGAATCCTGTAACTGGTTCTGGAATGCCTTGGTAAACACGCTTTTTCTGGTTTTGGTGTTAGAGGCTAGTACCGTCAAATATGTCGGGTACAGGCTCGTACCGCACACGTATTGCGAGTACAAAGACCAAAACACAGGCGAGAAATATTCGTGGTACATTCGCTCTGCGGTTTATAAATGTCCGCGCTTCCTTAAACTCAACACGGAGATACTGACATGGGAAAAAATGAACAGACCCCCATTACAGTTAATGACAAGGAATACATCCTTGAAGATATGACTGACCAGCAGAAAACCATGCTGAACCACATCACTGACCTAGACCGAAAATTGAACAGTGCAAGGTTTAACCTTGACCAGCTATCATTTGGTCGAGAAAAGTTCGTTGAGGAGCTTGCAAAATCATTGGAAGAACTCACGGGAGAGTAGTCACTGCCGTGGTAAAATAGGCCCATCTATACGGTGGGCTTTTTTATGCTTGACCCATTCACAGCGGCGGCAACAGCAACCAAGGCTTATGCAATGGTTAAGGGATTAGTCGAGGCTGGACGCGAAGCACATGACGTTATGGGGCAGATAGGCCAGTGGTACGGTGCGGCCTCTGATGTCCTGTACGCCGAGAAGAAAGCCAGCAATCCCAATCCGTTCAAAAAGATAGTATTCAGCAAGTCGGTAGAGGCTGAGGCTGTGCAGTTGTTCGCCCTCAAGAAAAAGATGCAGGCGCAACAAAAAGAGATCCTCAGCCTAATCAGCTTGGCCTATGGCGCTCAAGGGTTAGAGGAGTTCAGAGCCTTAAAGAAACAGGTTGTTAAGGAGCGACAGGACGCCGTATACCGACAAATTGAAATGCGCCAGCAGATTGCACAGGGATTCTTGCTGGTCGTTTTACTGGCACTGATGATTGCATTGATCGGAGTTATCCTGTCTTAACTCTGTGATAAAATACGGTAACGATTAAGGGGGACTCGTCGTGGATCTTGCAGAGAAAGCACTCGAAAAACTAGCTCATCACGAAAAGCTATGCGAAGAACGCTTAAAGCGACTTGATGAAAAGATGGACGCGGCTCATAAAGACATCTCGGCAAATCGTACTGCTGTTTTCGCTCTCTACCCTTTTATTTTTGGCGCTGTAGTTCTAGCTGACTGGCTCAAATAATGTATCAATTTTTCTCTAATGAAAGACCCTCATCGAATATATTTTTCGACGTATCTCGCGGAGCGATTCCTAACGCCTTCACTATTCATAAATTCGGCGCTAATTTTGACATCGATCAAGCGACTGACCCGGAAAGTGTATGGACAGGAGGAGGCTTGTACCCCTGGGCATCACTTTCTAGCGCCCAGACCATTTATTGCTTATCGACTAGCGCAAGCGATACAACGACTCTCACCATTCAAGGGCTCGACGGTAATTATGATGAGATCACCGAAACCGTCACGCTAACGGGAACATCAGCTGTCACCACCACGAATGAATTTATCCGCATTTTTCGCATGACTTACGATGCTACCAATGTGGGCGACATCACGGCACGCGTCACAAGCGCCTCTGGGACGATTGTGGCAAAAATAGATGTTGGGTATGCACAGACATTGATGGCCATCTATACGATCCCAGCAGGCCACACAGGCTATATTTTGACGGGTGATGCGACCATCGACTCGAATAAAAATTGCCAAGTCATGATGTATGTGCGTGAGTTCGGCAAAGCATTCAGAATTGGACACATCGCAGAAGCTACAGGTCATTATCGATACGACTTTTTGTCGCCATTAGCAATACCCGAAAAATCAGACATCGACATTCGTGTTGACGAAGTAAGCGGTAACGACACACGCGTTACGGCCAACTTCGATCTCGTCATTGTTAAGAGCTAAGGGACTGTTATGGACTTTAACGCGGTAAAAAATGTGATCGGTGGCTTGGCTCCTACCCTGGGAGCAGCTCTGGGTGGCCCTGTGGGAGGCGCTGCAGCTCAGGTGCTGGCAGAGGTTCTCGGATGCGATCCAGCGCCCCAGAAGATACAGAAGGCCCTAGCAACGGCATCACCGGAGCAGATCGCAGAGATCAAAAAAGCGGAGCTGGATTTTGAGGCCCGGATGAAAGAACTCGACGTTGATATTTTCGCGATCGAGGCACAAGACAAAGCTCACGCCAGGGAAACATTCCAGGGAGATTGGACAGCAAGAGCCATCGCCCTCGTGTCAATTGCCATGTTCGGCGCTTACGTTTTCATGGTCACTGTGCAGCCACCAGAGGCCAATGACGACGGTATTGTGAATTTGATCCTTGGCTGGTTAGGTGGCATCTGTTCGTCAATTGTCAGTTTTTACTTCGGCGCGAGCCAACAAAAGTAACATTCACCCCATACAATTCGAGGCATTCCATGTCCTACTTCTCAGAAAAGGAGCTGTCCTGCACCTGCTGCGGGACGTATGTATTTGATGAACAATTCCTATCTCAGCTCAACCGTATACGCGATGTCTGTGGTTTCCCTCTGCCTGTTACTTCCGGGTTCCGTTGTCCTGCTCACCCTATAGAGGTCGTAAAACGCGCTCCTGGCGAGCATACGACCGGGATGGCCGTTGACCTTGGGGTAAGCCACGAAAAGGCTCACAGAGTGTTAGAGGTCGCCTTTGCGGAAGGTATCCCACGTATCGGGGTGCAGCAGAAGGGTAATGCCAGGTTCATACACCTGGGCGTATCTCCTGGATTTCCTGGCCCGACTGTCTGGTCATACTAAGTGTTGACGACTGTCATAAAATAGGTATACGCTCTCTCCGTCCATAACGAGGGAGGGACATTATGTATATCATTATCAGTTATCCATATGGCGAAGACCTGACGGAAATTGACGGCGCTGACATTGTCGAGTGGATCGACGATGAAACGGTTGCGATTGAAGTCGACTTCAATGATCTAGTTTGCAAATACACCCGTGAGGCCAGTCGTGAGTATTACGAGGCGGAGGGCGGGGTCTTTTCTAGCATGATTTACCACGTCGACGTGCAGGAATGCACATTCAACCAGCACAAGGTATTGAACCTCGAGGCCATTGAGGAGCGCCTGGTCGACCTCATTGCAAGAGGTGAGATATGACCGACTACCAAGCGGCAGCATTGGCTGACTATCTAAAACACGCGACTCGCGAATTTGCTATCGGTTATGCGGACGGCATGATGACCGAATATAGAGGCAAGTCGGAGGCATACGAGGCTGGCTTTTATGCCGCATATCATGCGGTCGAGTCGCATTCCTACAATGAGGAGGAGTATTTATCCTATGAGTAAATTTAACGAGCTGAGCAAGATTGATTGCGGCGACTTCATCGAGAAGAAAGGGCAGCTCTCATATATCAGCTGGGCGTCAGCCTGGCAGATACTTTGCGAGCACTGCCCGGACGCGACCTATGAGCACCATGAGCCGATGACGCTGGCAAATGGTGAGGTCATGGTATCGTGTACCGTTACCGTTGAGGGGACATCGCACAGAATGCACCTGCCTGTTCTTGATTACAGGAATAAACCGATCCAGGGACCGAATGTGTTTCAATTAAATACATCGATGCAGCGCTGTTTCGCTAAGGCGATCAGTATGCACGGCCTTGGCTTGTACGTGTATCGAGGCGAAGATCTGCCCCCAGGGCTCTCACCTTACGAAGAGACCCTGCAGAAAATGGGCGACTGTGTGGCGTTTCATGAGTTCGTGAGCACGCTGTCAGAGGAAGACCAGGACGCTGCATTCAATGGCGCTCCAAAGGGCGAAAAGAGTAAATTTAAGCAAGAATGGAGGGATTTGATGGGTGACGCGGAGGGGCTGTTTGACTCCTACGTGATGCACGTCAGAGAGGCTATTGCAGACAGCGATAGCCAAAGGCTGTCGAATACCTGGGATACGTTCTCCGACTATGAGAGGCATATCGTAAGGACTCGACTCGATGATGAAGAAAGAGCGCAAGCTCGCAACTTACTGGGAGTGAAGTAATGGAGTACGACAATACCAATCGCGGAGTATTATTCCGCAACGACAAAAAAGAGCGTGACACTCACGCTGATTACACAGGCGAGGCCAACATCGATGGCCAGGAGTTTTACGCTAACGCCTGGATTCGCGAATCGAAAAAGGGTGTTAAATTCTTCTCGATTTCCTACAAACCAAAGGCTCCGAGGCGTGATGTATTTACGCCACCACAGCCGCCTGTATCGGAGGACGTACCATTTTGAACACGGGGAAAGCATTGACCCAGCTGCAAGAAGATCGAGGCATGACGAGCGCACAGCTGGCTCGCGACCTGGGTGTTTCGCGGCAGGCAGTGCATAAATGGAGATCCGGGGACTCAATGAAGTTCAAAACGGTGATCCGTATTTGTGAGGCGCTTGACGTAAACGTGCAGGAGTTCGTGGACGCAAGCAAATGAAAAAAGGGGCCCAACTGGGCCCCAGGGGGAGGGATCATGAAACTGCAAGAGTTTTTAGACCGGTTGCCATCATACCGCAAAAGCGGAGAGCGGCGCTATCTTGCACCATGCCCGGCGCACGATGATACATCGCCATCGCTGAGCATAGCTGAAGGTCAAGACGGTCGAATCTTAATTCATTGTTACGCAGGTTGCGGCGCTTGTGATGTCGTGCAATCTGTCGGATTAGAGCTGAGCGACTTATTTCCAGAGACAAACCGTAATTTCCCGCCATTGTCACGACCCAAAGGCGATACGGTTGATGATTACGTAGTGACGATCTTTGACGCTTACAAGGTCACCAAGAAAAAGGTGACTAGAGCTGATAAGGCTCGATATCGACAAGCAAGAAAACGAGGAGAGCGTCAAAACAACTTCATCGATGAGATGCTTGAGGCGCTGAGTTGAGTATCGCTGCAATCAACTGGGCTCTTAATGAAGTGACCAACATTACCGCAACGCAAAAAGCCATACTCCTGGCATTGGCTGATCGGGCTGATGCTGAGGGGTGTTGCTTCCCGTCGTGGGACGATATTGCCAGGAGGTCATGCGCCAGCAGGAATACCGTCTGGTCAGCGCTCCGAAAATTCGAGGAGATGGGGTTGCTAGTAAAGACCCGCAGATATTCTCAATCGACAGTCTATCGTCTCAAAATCAATACTATCGATAGTCCCAAAATCGATACTATCAATAGTCGCAATATTGGTACTAAGGATAGTCGCAAAATTGAGACTCTAACCACCAATGAACCACCAAATAACCACCAGGGCGAATTCGATGAGTTCTGGAAAAAGTATCCTCGTAAGGTGGGAAAGGCAAAGGCAATCGCTGCGTTCAATAAATTGAGCAAAACAGACCGGGCTGCAATGATGGAGGTGCTGCCAAAATATCCCTGGTCAGATGAAGAGCGATATATTCCTCACGCATCGTCCTGGTTAAATCAGAGGCGCTGGGAGGATCAAGTCACAACAAAAACCAAAAAACGGAGACTAACAATATGATGATTAATCGGAGGGATTTTACTGACAAGGAGCTGCAGGAGCTCTTTGCAGAGAGCGAGGCGATCGATGTCGTTGGAATCGAGCACTTCGAGGATGAGTTTTTTGAGCGGGTAAAAAGCGATCCATTGACCACTGGATACCCGATGCCCTGGTCAGAGACTCACGACAAAATCAGGCTGCGTACGGGCGAGGTCAGCGTTTGGTGTGGAATCAATGGACACAAGAAAAGCACCATTGCCTCGTTTGTTTTGTTGCACGCCACGCAACATACAAAAGTGGGAATCGCATCATTCGAGATGAAAATGAGCGAAACCGCGTACATGATGTGCAAACAGTCAGCGGGGAGCGGTCAGCCGCCTATTGAATACGCAAGGGACTTCTACAACTACATTCACGACAAGGTTTTCTGGTATCGAGCATTAGGAGGTGTCGAGCCACTTGAGGCCCTAGGCGCTGTTTTAGCAATGGCGGAGGCTGGAGCCAAAATTGTGCTCATCGACAATCTGCAGTTTTGTGGAGTTACGGAAGATATCGAGCGGGAACGGCTTTTCATGAACCAGCTGATTGGAATCGCGGAAGCTAAGGACATCCACATCTGTCTCGTTCATCACGTCAGAAAGCCGCAGCATGGCGGTGACGAGTATGTGCCGACACGTTTCGATGTAAGGGGAGGCGGCACGATAGTCGACCAGGCACACGCGCTCCTGATTATTTGGCATAATAAAAGGCGACAGGAAATCGTCCAACTCCAAGAGAGGGGTGAAAGATTGGAACCTGATGAGTTAGAAATACTGCAAGAGCCCGATCTCAAAATGATTGTGGCGAAGCAGCGCAGCGCACCCTATGAGGGCGAAATCCATCTATGGGAGGGCAAGGGCCAAACCTTCCGTAAGGGGCTGCATCATCATTCCATGTATCTGGAGATTCCCAGGTCATGAGTCAGTTCTGGTTGATCAAAGACCGGAGACAAATCACAGAGCGCATTGCGTTCTTCCAGCAATGGCTTGAGTCAGAGTGGGATTTTTCTCAGCCTGTTACCTGGGAGCCAAAGATATATCGCAACAAACGCTCTTTGACGCAAAACGCACTTTTTCACGTCTGGTGTCGTGAGCTGTCGGCGCACTTCAGCGCCAATGGTTACGAAGTCAGCGAGAAAGAAATGAAAGACCTCATGAAGCACAAATTTCTCGGATGTGAGGATCGAGTAATCCACAATACTGTCATTCCACAGCAGTTAAGGGAAAGCAGTGAACTCGATTCAGGCGAGATGATGGTGTTCCTGGATCAAATATGGGCATGGGCTGCAGATCATGGAGTGACATTGCAGATCCCAGCTGATTCAGAATACATGAAGCTCAAGGGGGAGAGTCATGAGTGATTTACTGAAATACTGCAACACGGATAGGCAGCGAGAGATTGTGAGGCTCGTTGAAATTGAGGGAATGTCCAAAAAGGCTGCGGCTCGCCAAATAGGCATGGACACCTCAAACTTGCGGACATCTTTGGATACCATCAAGCGTCGAGCTGCATCGGCTGGCTTCTCGCCTGAGCACGACATGATTCACCAGGTGCCCACGGGCTATACCGTGGCGGGTGTCTCTACCTTGTACAACGATGAAGGTAAGCCGGTCAGCCAATGGGTCAAAAGCAAACAGGACGCTCAGCTGCGATTTGAGATGATGGTGGATCGCATCGAGCAGGCGTGCGAGAACGTCGTCCCGTTTGAGCCAACACCTGCACCAGGTATCAACGATGAACGCCTTTGCAGTGTATTGACGTTCACTGATTACCATTTGGGGATGAAGGCGAGCGAACAGTCAGAGGGTGAAAATTGGGACTGTACTATCTCTCGAGATACATTTCTCAACGCGGTGCATGACATGATCCAGGCGAGCCCACGTAGCGGCATAGGCGTCCTGGCGCAGCTAGGTGACTGGTTGCACTGGGATGGCGTTATCCCCGTCACACCTCAAAGCAAACACGTTCTCGTGGGTGTCGATGATCGATATGCAAAGCTCGTCGATATTACGATCCAGGTCATGGATGAGACGATCAAAATGATGCTCGACTATTTTGGCCGGGTCGTCTCGGTCCAGGCTGAGGGAAATCACGACATCGCGTCGAGCGTTTGGATTCGTAAATACATCAAGCACCGATGGGCCAACGAGCCACGGGTTGAGGTCATTGATAATGATTGGCCGTTTTACGCATTCCTGCATGGCAAGACACTCCTGGGCTGGCATCACGGTCACAGGATGAAAATGTCACAACTGCAAAAGGTATTCAGCTCTGAGCCTCGAATCAGACCTCTCTGGGGTGCAGCGGAATACTGCTATATACATTCAGGCCATCTGCATCACGAGCGGATTCTGGAGGACGCTGGGTGTACGGTGGAGCAGCATCCCACGCTCAGCGCACGCGACCATTACGCAACGACTCACGGCTACGTCAGCAACCGGGGAGCCAAGATGATCACATACGATTGTGAGGATGGTGAGGTCCATCGAGTGACAGTGAGACCCAGGTTATGATTATTGCGGCACCGATAAATGATGAGCGCGTGATATTTATCGCAGCAAACACCATCCAGGCGGTGATTCCTGATCCGTCGTTTCCTGATGAGCGATGCCTGGTTATCTGCCAGGCGTTTCCTCAAGGTGTTTCGATCCAGCAGCACGCCACCGAGTTTGGGATGGAGTGGCTGGTCGTTTTAAATACAGAGCCAAACTTTGCGATTGAGGAGGATGAGGATGGACCACGTCCCGGAGATGCAATGCACTGAGTGCTACAAAATGATGCAGCCTGTATTTGTGAATAAATATCTCGATGGCTGGGTCTGTGACTGCTCGAATACAGAGAAAGCCATATTGCGAGAGCGATGGTACAAGGAGGAGGATTATGTCGATCAAAAGAGACGCAGCTGACATCTGGTTCAGTAAATGCGTTAGGGCCAGGGATCAGCACTGCATGGTCTGTGGTAAGAGCGAGGGATTGGATTGCTGCCATGTGTATGGCCGACGTAATAAGGCCGTGAGATGGTCGCTCGATAACGCGATCACGATGTGCCGCTATCATCACCGCGAGATGGGCGAGTCGCCTGCACGGTTTATGGATTTCCTGGAGGATGTGTACGGGCCTGGGCACCTGGAGATTCTGCGAGAGAAGGCTAACGCCATCATGAAAACGAATCGAGAGCTGCGCCTGGAGATCGCCAGGTTTTACAGGGAGCAATATCGAGAGTGGGAGGCTAATCCGAACGGTCATATATGGATTTCATATAATTAGTGACAAAAGCGACAAAGTGTCATCAATTTAGTTGACGGTAATGTTTGGTTTTGAGATGATTCTCTTGTCGGCGGGGGACACCGCCATCAACCAAGGGAGATAGACATGTATACAGACCTAGAAATCGTAACCAACATCGCCAAGCAACTTGCTGAACTTATTGAGAACCGCGCGCTCTTGGCTGACTCCACTGACTTCGACGATGCAGAGCACGTTGCCACGCTTCAGCGAGTGAGTGATGAGATTAACGAGTTGTTTGATCGTCAGGAATACTACCTTGGCAAGATCATGGCCAAGCAAATCAAACAGGCCGCATAAGCGGCCCTTACCTGGGAGGGTATTTTATGAACAACCGTGTTATCAAAATCAACACCAACAAGAAGGACGTGATGGATCGAATCTGTCGCTCCGCTCTCAATAACTGCACCGATGAGGAGTGGCATCGCGTCATTGATGTGGCCCAGGAGGCTGGTGTTTTACCGGAGGAGCTATTCCTCACAGATATCGCCAACTTCAACGAACGAGCGTCTGAGTTTGGCGGCACCGTTAAGCAGTTTATTAAGAGGGAGGCGAAATGATGTCGGCTCCTATTCCGAACGCAGTTCTGGAGGCGTACGTCACAAATCCACAGCTGCACCTCACAAGCACTGAGATTCGCAGCCTGGTCGTTGAGGTGCTGAGATCTCGCTATTTGCTAGATAAACAATATCGCGCAATGGAGTCGATACTCGAGGACCGTGATGGGTATCGCCAATTTCGTATGCTCGTAGGAGTAAAGTCATGAAGACAACACTGAAAGAAAAGGCTGTCGATGCGTTTCTGCTATTCCTGGTTTTAGCTGGNGTCCTATTGGTCACNACTATGAGNTTNAATGATGAGGTCGCAGAGGAGGAGTTTTACTGCGAGCAAGTTCTGGCTGGTCACTGGCCTGATTACAAACAGATAGCTGATGAGGTTTGTAATGCAGAATAGAATGGGCACTGGAATACACAATGGAGGGTGATGTTGAGTGGCTGCAGCAGGAATGGGACATCGCGCTTCAGACAGCCTCTACAATGTCCAAGCGATTAAAGGAGGATGTGGCGATCCTGTATGACTTTAAGGTCGTGAGGAGCTGCACGAATGACAAGCCACATTTAGAGATCATTCGTTACACGGCACCCTTCGAGAGAATGACTCGAGTTTATAAATAACCCCGCTCACTGTGGGGTTTTTTTTGTGTACAATAAGCCTATGGAACAGATTGTCCGACTCCTATGGAGACCAGTTGCTCCTGGTGAGATGCCTCACGATCCTGGCCTGTATTTGGTGGCGTTCTCTGACGGTACTGTCGAGAGCTATCCAATGGAGCCAGGTGAGATCAATGATGGCGTTATTCGGTCGGGTAATCTGCGAGGCGAATATTGGGCACTAAACATACGGCATCCGGACGATGGCTAAGACAGCAGCACAGAAAAATAGAGCAATACGCCAGGGCGAGCTGAGAGAGTATTTAGCGTCCAGGGGCTCACTTTCCTACGTCCTTGATAATATTGAGAAAATCGAGGAGCTAGATGTAACGTCTGAAACGTTCGACAAAGAGCTGACAAAGCGCAAGATTGCAAACGAGCAGCGCATTCGATTACTCAATAAATACCTGCCTGATATCAAGGAGGAGCACATCATCAACGAGGATGCGACTCCCATTGTGGTCAATATCGTAAAACCTGATGGCATCGATTAAGCCAACGGTTCCCCAATACAAATACATGATGACCGACGCCAGGTTTCCTGCGTTTGTGGCTGGCTTTGGAGCTGGTAAAACAGAGGCTGCAATACTACGGTCGATTACTGGCCTGCTGCATAATCCAGGGACGAATCGGGGATTCTATGAGCCAACGTATGATCTGATCCGAATGATTGCCTGGCCCAGGTTCGAGCAGATCCTCTCTGATCTCGATATCCCGTATAAGCTGCAAAAGACACCACTGAATCAAATCGATGTCGAAGGTTATGGGACTGTGATGTTTCGCTCGATGGAGAATCCCAATCGCATTGTCGGCTACGAGCACGCAGACGCTGATATCGATGAGCTAGATACACTCAAGCGTGATGATGCTGCCTATGTGTGGCGTCAGGTTATGGCACGTAATCGACAGAGGAAAAGCAAAGGCACAAACACGATCGGAGTCACGACAACACCAGAGGGATTCAAATTCGTCTATGAGCAATGGCGCAAAGAAGCAAAGCCTGGTTACACAATTATCCAAGCACCCACTAGATCGAATCCTCATCTGCCTGATGGTTATGTTGAATCTCTCGAGAACGCATATCCTGCTCACCTTCTCGACGCCTACCTCGAGGGCAGATTCGTCAACCTCACGTCCGGGACGGTTTATACAAGCTATCAGCGCCATGCGTGCAATAGCACAGAGACCATCCGGGAAGGTGAACCACTGTTCATAGGATGTGACTTCAACGTCACAAAGCAGGCAGCGACCATCTATGTGCAGCGAGAAGGTGGCAGAGTTTGGCACGCTGTCGATGAGATGGTGAATATGTACGATACGCCAGAGATGATATCGATCATCCAGAATCGATACAGCGATCATCCGATATACATTTATCCTGATGCCAGTGGTCGCAGTCGTAAGTCAGTCGACGCATCTAAGTCTGATATCGCGCTCCTGGAGCAAGCAGGATTCTCTGTGAGAGTGAATAAACGTAACCCAATGGTAAGAGATCGGATCCTGGCAATGAACGCAGCGCTCGAACAGGGGCGCATTAAGGTCAACGCTGAGAGATGTCCAACGGTTGCAGAATGCCTGGAGCAGCAGGTCTATAAAAACGGAGAGCCTGACAAGTCAAACGGTCGAGATCACCAGAATGATGCGACAACGTACGTCATCGCGTACGAGATGCCAGTGGTTAAGCCAGTGGCTCATGTGCCGTTCAGATTCGCCCTATGATAAAATCACGGTTCAAATCAATAGGTGATTGCCATGTCGGTCAGTAACACCCATCCAAACTATGAGCTGTACAAGCCATCCTGGGCAAAAACCAGGGACGCAGTCAGGGGCTCTGTCGCAGTAAAAGAGAAGCGCCAGGTATATCTTCCCGTTCCAGATGCAGAGACCAATGATGAGCGCATTGGCAGCGAATCATTACGATATCGCCAATACCTCAAGCGTGCTCTGTTTACCAACTTCACAGGTAGAACCAAGAACGCCCTGGTTGGAGCCGCCTTTCGTAAGCAGCCGAAGATCGAGGTGCCCCCAGGATTGGAGTATTTGATCGATGATGCGACAGGCGATGGCATGGGCCTGGAGCAGATGGCAAAGGATGAGCTGAGCAACCTGCTCGAGACAGGTCGCACATTCCTGCTAGTCGATTATCCCCAGGCACCAGAGGGCCTCAGCCAAGAGGATGTTACCCGGCTGAAGCTCCAGGCTTCAATTATTCCGTACACTGCTGAGCAGGTGATTAACTGGAAGACGGAGACGGTACGCGGTCGCAAGCTGCTGACCATGATTGTCCTGGGCGAGGATTATCGAGATACATCCGACGAGTTCGGTCATGAGACTCAGGTGCAGTATCGCGTCCTTAGACTAAGAGATGAAGGGTATTCGCAGCAGCTGTATCGTGATGAGGAGCCTTATACGCAGGAGTTTTTCCCACGTAAAGCAGACGGCACTGCCTGGGATGTGATTCCTGGCATATTCGTCGGCAGTAAGAACAACGACTCAACGATTGATGATGCACCACTATCTGACATCGCAGATGTGAATATCGCCCATTATCGCAACTCTGCAGACTATGAGGAGTCGTGCTTTTTGACCGGGCAGCCAACCCTGTTCATCACGCACTCATTGAGCGCTGATGAGTTTTTCGAGGCCAATCCAATGGGCATCAAGTTGGGATCACGCTCAGGGCATATCCTGGGCGAAACAGGCAGCGCCACACTACTCCAGGCGCAAGCCAACCAGCTCGTGATGGAAGCGATGAAAGCAAAAGAGCAGGCTATGGTGGCAATTGGTGCCAGAATCATTACCGATCGTGGCAGCAACGAGACTGCAGAAGGTGCCAGGATTCGATTTGCATCAGAAAACAGCGTCCTGGGGGACATTGTGGGCAACCTCAGCGCAGCTCTGCAGCAGTGTGTCAGATGGTGCGCTCAGTTTATGGGCACGCCTGACGAGGTTGTGATCGAGATCAATCGTGAGTTTTACGATAAGTCGGTCGATCCTCAGCTCATTATGTCGATGGTGACGCTCATGGATCGCCAGATCATCAGCGATCAGGATATATTCAACAGATTAAAGGCTGCAGGTATCATTGACGGTACGCGTACCCTGGACGATGTGCGAGAGGAGCTGGGCGATCTGCCCCCGATATCGAATGGCTAACGTAAAGACACCATCAGGATATAGCGTCCCTGCGAAATATCTTGCGGGATTAACTGGGGAAGAGCGTCGGCTGAGATTAAAGCAGCTCGACGAGATGCGGAAGAAGGGCAAGCTGCTCGGAGATCTGGCAGGCGATGACAAAGCCAAGACTAGGAAGAGCAAGTACACAGCAGCGTATGAGAGGCGATATGGCAAAGATAAACGAAATGGCTGAGAAAGCACTCAAGCGCAAAGCAAAAGAGGCCAACGCCCCATACAGCGCGCTCAAGGCCATCTATATGAAGGGCATGGGAGCTGCAGTCACATCAGGTCGACGTCCTGGCGTATCACCTAGCGCCTGGGCAATGGCTCGCGTAAATTCAGTATTAACTGGGGGAAAGGCGCGCAGCGTAGATGCAGCGCAGTGGAAGAAGATCCAGGACCATCGCAAGAAGAAGAGGGATAAGTGATGGCCAAGGATCCTCGACTCGAAAGGTATGGCCTGGCTGGATTCAATAAGGCCAAGCGCACGCCAAAGCACCCCACCAAATCTCATGTCGTCCTGGCGAAAGAAGGCGACAAGGTGAAGCTGATTCGATTTGGTCAACAGGGTGTATCTGGATCGCCTGCAAGAGAGGGCGAGAGCAAAGCTGCTGCAGCACGTCGCAAGTCGTGGAAAGCTCGGCACGCTAAGAACATAGCCAAGGGCAAGATGTCTGCGGCATGGTGGGCGAACAAGGAGAAATGGTGATGCCAAAAGTAGGTGACAAGAAATACCCATACACAGCTGAAGGTCGCAAAAAGGCTGCAGCAGCTAAAAAGAAGATGAAGGCGAAAGCCAAGCCTCGTGTCAGCAAACGATGAGATCCTCAACTCACTAACCAGGCATCAGATATTCGTTCTGAGATATGCGCGTGGTCGTGAGAGGCGCGCAAATCAATTCATGCAGCAATTACTGAGCGTGGTTGCTGCATCCGTAACGAAGGCCAGGACAGAGTTTGCGAGAAACAGAGCGCAGGAGCAGCTGAGAGATATTTATCAGTACATTCGCACGCAACAAGCGGATTATCGTGATGAATTCATCGAGGAGATGATCAACTTCTCAGCGTATGAGGCTGATTTCAATGCGGATATCTTAAACCAGGTGAGGATTGGCAGTGCTATACCAACACCTGAGCAGCTTTACACCAGCATGATGAACAGCATCATCGCCGTTCCGGGGTCGCCTGGTTACTCGATGGCCAAAATGCTCAGAGAGTTTGATATGAGCACCATCAATCTGATCGATGCACAGGTGAGAGATGCGACAGCCCTAGGTTATTCAAACAGAGAGCTGGCCTCACGTATTGAGTCCATAGCGCCAAGCCTGGGGCGAAGAGCTGCAACGGTTGCAAGGACTGCGACAAATCACGTCTCGAATCAGACGCGAAAGATGTCGATGCAAGAAAATGATGACGTCATTGACGGGTATGAATGGGTCGCAACGCTAGACTCGAGAACGTCCCTCGTATGTGCAGCCAGGGATGGCGTTATTTACAGAGACCTGGAGAACGACCCAAAGCCACCAGCTCACTTCAATTGTCGATCAACCATTACGATGGTGGTGAATCCTGAGTTCGATCTGGGTGCGCCAGGGGGCACGCGTCCCTCTATTGGCCCGGATGGCGTGAAGCAAGTCGCCGCATCTACTACTTACGAAAATTGGCTGAGACTCCAGCCTGAGTCGTTCCAGGAAAAGGTGCTGGGCAAGACGCGAGCCAGACTATTCAGGGAGAAAAAGCTAACCCTGGATAAGTTTGTTGATAGCCAGGGCAATGTATTGAGCCTGCGAGAGCTGGGTATCGAGGACATAGCCTTCAACAATAAAAAACCACCAGAGATCATTCCCCCTGCTGTGTCAAAAACATCCATATTGAATGGCGTCACAAATATGTCCGACGTTCCGACTGAAGTATTAGAAAAGTCAGTCGCCGGGATGTCCGACGATATTATCCAAGCAGCAGAAAGACTGCCGAAGCTGGTTTTTGTAGAGCAAGCCCCACCTGGCCAAGCCTATGCTGATGTCACCAGGAGGCGCATAGCTCAGAGCACCAGTGACGCAGAAGAAGTATTTCGTCACGAGTATGGCCACCATATGGATTGGCAGATTGCAAAAGAGCGCGGCAAATACGGATTTATATCGAGCTTGGACTCGAAATTCGGCAAGGCGTTCCTAGATGATAAGAAGGCTCTCAATCTAAGAGCTACGGCAACTCAAAGACAGCGATTGAGTGAGCTGCGTGATGAAGTTTATGAGATTTATGAGGACACCTCGGGGCCAGAGGCAATAAATCGTCGACGATTACGAACTACAAACCATATGGGGATTGCAGACATTATCGACGCGATGGTCAATGGCGTGGCCCGGAGTAATTATGGCTGGCATGGTCACGGAAAAAGCTATTTCAGCAGCAAAGAAAACAGGCTGACAGAGGTATTCGCCAATATGGTGATGATGCGAAATGACCCGGTTACCTGGGCAAAGTGTCGGCGATTATTCCCAAGCATCACAAAACGATTCGATGAGATCATTATGGAGGTGATCAGTGGCACTTGATATCGAGGATATCATTGATAGATATATTGAGAGATTCGGAGAAGAGCCCGAATTTACAGGTATTTCCTGGACCAACGATTTCCCGGTTGAGGAGATTATGGCTGCCATTAACACTGGCATTCCCTACAAGGAGATTTCTCCTCCTGCAGGGGTTAAAACGTAACGCAGCGGAGCTGCAACAATCACTAGAGGTGAAATATGGAAATTGAAGGTATCGAGCTAAACGAAGAGCAGAAGGCGGCAATCTCAGCGCAACTGCAGGCAATGGTGGAGCAGGAGGTCTCTGGCTTAAAAAGCAAGAATGACCAGCTCCTGGCGGAGAAAAAAGCCAAGCAGCGAGAAGCTGAAGAGGCTCAACGTATGGCTCAGCAGCAAGCCGAAGAGAAGGCGAAGGCTGAGAACGATTATAAACAGCTATTTGAGGCACAGAAGTCTGAGGCCGATACACTGCGCGAGCAAATGCAAAAAATGCAGCAGGACGCAGTACAGGCGCGCATAAACGCAGAATCTGGTAAACTTGCAAGTGGATTAACTAAGGACACAGCGAAAGCTGCGCTCCTACAGCAGCAACTCAGCCAGAGGCTGACAATTGTTGATGATGAGATCCGGGTGATGGATAAAGGTCAGTTGACTGTATCCACACTGGACGACCTGACAAACAGCATCCGAAACGATTATCCGTTTCTGATTGATGGGAGTCAGGCAGCTGGCGGCGGTGCCGTACGTTCGGAAGGCGGGGCCAAAGAACGATCAATTGAAATGAGCAGGGCCGACTTCGAGGCGATGAATCATGAGCAACGCTCAGAGTTCTTCAAATCGGGCGGTCAACTTTTTGATGATTAAGGAGGCCGACAATGGCTAACGTACTTACAGACCTAGCAGCTGACATCTACAAAGCTGCCGACGTCGTGGGCAGGGAGCTGGTCGGCTTCATACCCGCGTCAACTATCAACGCTAACGGTTCAGAGCGAGTGGCAAAGGGCGACACAGTTCGTGCTTCATTCACACGCGCTGCAACTGCTGTCGATGTTACTGAGGCGATGACTATCCCAGAGGGGACAGATCAGACCGTCGATAACAAGACACTAAGCATCAGCAACTCTCGCGCTGTTCAGATTCCATTCACAGGTGAGGATGTACGTCACTTGAACAATGGTATTGGGTTCGAGACTGTTTACGGTGACCAGATCAAGCAGGCAATGCGTACTCTGTGCAACGAGATCGAAGCTGATCTTGCCGAGGAAGCATACAAGAACGCATCACGCGCATTCGGTACTGCAGGCACTACACCATTCGCGTCAAACTTTGATGAGGTCGCTGAGATCCGTCAGATCCTTGTCGATAATGGTATGCCTGTAAACGATGGATTGTGCTCAATGGTTCTTGGCACTGTCGCCAGCACCAACTTGCGTCAGCTTGCTCAGCTCCAGCGTGCAAACGAGTCAGGCAGCACTGACTTGCTGCGCCAGGGTGTCCTTCTGGATCTCCAGGGCATGGCAGTTCGTGAGTCAGCTCAGATTCAATCGCACACCAAGGGCACTGGTACGGGTTACCTGGCTGACCTTGTTGCAGGCTACTCTATCGGCGACAAGACTGTTCACGTCGACACTGGTACAGGCACAATCGTCCAGGGTGATGTTGTTACCTTCAACGGCGACACCAACAAGTACGTAATCGGTACTGGTTTCGCAGGTGATGGTGATGGAGATATCACTCTCAACGATCCAGGCCTACGTGCAGCGCTTGCAAACAATACAGCAATGACTATCGGCAACAACTACACTGCAAACGTAGCATTCCACCGCAACGCTCTCGAGCTTGCTATACGTGCTCCAGCAGTACCAGAAGGCGGCGATGCAGCTGATGACGCTCTCACTGTCCAGGATCCAGCGAGTGGCCTGGTATTTGAGGTTCGTGTTTATCGCGGCTATCGCAAGTCAATGATCGAAGTTGCAGCAGCTTGGGGTGTGAAAGCATTCAAGCCAGACTTCATCGCGACATTGATGGGCTGATACTTCGGGGCCTTCGGGCCCCATTTATTTCCTGCGAGGATAATCATGGCACTCACGATCGAAGACGGCTCCATCGTTACCGGAGCTAACTCATACATCACGGTTGAAGGCTGGAAGACCTGGGCCTCAGATCGGGCGATCACGCATAGCCACACTGATGCAGCTATCGAGGGTGCGATCATTCGCGCAATGGACTATTTTGAATCCCTACATTTTGTGGGGTTAAAGCATACAGAGGAGCAGCCTCTGCAATGGCCACGAGACCGGGTATTCATCGATAACTATGATGTTGATGCTGATGAGATACCAAAAGAGGTCACCAATTCGATGTATGAGCTGACAAAGATTGAGCTCGATGGTGACAGCCCAATCGGCGCACAGGAACGACAAGTAGAGTCAGAGCAAATTGGTGATATACGGGTGGTCTATAAAAACACTGCATCCATGAGAAAGCGCACACCAGCATTCAACTTTGCCGTGAGAAAGATTATACGCGGCATCAACGCAGTCAGCCGATCATGAGTTTCGATTACGCTCCATTAGCGGCGACGGCTACCAGGCTGCTCACTAAGTTCGGACAGGAGCTGACGTTCACGCGGACGTCGAAAGGGGCATATGATCCAGCAACGGGTACGACGACGGACACCACGTCGACATTCACCAAGAATGGCGTTTTATTTGATTATCGCGACGCTGATATTGGCGACCAAACTGTATTGGCTGGAGACCGGAGGCTTGTCGCTGAGGCGCATACTTACGAGGTCGGAGATACAGTCGAGATCGACTCAGATACTTATCGCGTAATTTCGGTCAGCGCAAATCAGCCAGGAGATACTGCCCTGGTCAGCGAGCTGCAGATACGAAAATGAGCAAGACATTCACAGCCGCCATCAAGGATTTCTCTGAGCAGCCGGAAAAGGTGATCAGAGGCACACTGATCGCAATGGGATCAAAAATCATCAAGCGATCTCCGGTCGATACAGGTCGATTCCGTAATAATTGGCAGTTCAGCATCGACGCACCTGCGACAGGCAAAGACCCAGGCGCAGGCAATGAGGCTCAGCTGATGAATGCAGCCAATAAGCTGGTCGCTGGAAACACATTCTATATGACGAATAACCTGCCATATGCAGAGCGACTTGAGTATGGATGGTCAAAGCAGGCCCCCCAGGGAATGGTTCGCGTAACGCTGGGCGAATATTCTCAGATCCTCGAAGTGGAGGCCAAGAAATGACGGTATTCAACGATATCCAGGCAGCACTCGATACACAGCTCGCGACGATCACCGGGACGCAAATCGCGTTCCCAAATATTCCATACACTCCGCAGGCTGGGACGACCTACCTGAGAGCATCATTCCTGCCTGCAGAAACGCTCCAGGCGTCCCTAGGGGGCGTAGGAAAAGACGAGACCAATGGTATATACCAGGTCGATGTCGTCGCACCACGGGGCTCTGGTAGGCCCTCAGAGGTGGATACTGTCGCAGATACATTCAAGCGCGGCACTGTTTTGACGTATAATAGCCAGAGCTTACGAGTGAGGTCTGTTTCGATGGGCCCTGCTATTTTGGACGAGGAATGGTATTTCATACCTGTCTCGATTGATTTTCAAACTTACACAGAGGCGAGAACATGAGTTTTGCTAACGGAGCGCAGCACAGTCTGCATTACATCGCGGAGACAACGTATGGCACGACTCCGTCAACACCAGGATTCAGCCCATTGCCCCACACAGGGACAACGCTCAACGTATCGAAAGATGCTGTCGAGAGCGAGAAGCTGCGAGGCGATCGCCAGGTCGAGGATTTCCGTCATGGAAATAAGACCGTAGGCGGTGAGATCACCTGCGAGCTAGAGTATGAGGCATTCGATGACCTTATCGAGGCTGCATTATGCGGTACTTGGGCTGCGGATATACTTAAAGCAGGTACAACTCGACGCTCATTCACGATGCAGCGTAAATTTGCAGACCTGGATACGGCTGAGTTCCACACGTATACAGGATGTGAGATCAACTCAATGGCGATCTCTGTGTCACCCAATGCGATGGTCGGCTGCACATTCGGTGTCGTGGGGAAGGATTTGAGCCTGGCAACATCAGCAATCACTGGCTCGACGTTTGGGTCAGATGTCGGCAATACCCCATTTGATTCATTCACTGGCTCGATCAGCGAAGGTGGCAGCAGCATCGCAACAGTCACATCGATTGAGTTCACCCTTGAGAATGGCATTGAGCCCTTATTCTCAGTTGGCAGCCAGGTAACAAGTCGCCCATCGATTGGCCGATCACGAGTTACTGGTACGCTCACGACATACTTCGACTCGAAAGCCTTATACGAAAAGTTCATCAATGAGACGTCCTCAAGCATCACGCTCACATTGACTGACCTGGACGGTAATGACTACGAGTTCGATTTCTCAAATGTGAAGTACAACAGCGGCCAACCAGATGTATCAGGTGAGGGGACAGTGACTGTCGCAATGGATTTCATCGCTCTATTCGACAGCACCGACTCATCGCAGATCGTTATCACGAGGAGCGCTGCCTAATGGATTTTAAGGATCTAGCAACAGCCCAGGCGCACGCGGCAGGGGCAGAGTGCAACATCCTTAATCCCTTGACCAATGAGCCCACTGACGTATTCATCAAGATCATGGGCTCAGACTCCAAGGAGTGGAGAGCTGCTAAGAAGGTGCAGACGTCTCAGATATTGAGAGCAAAAAGCCAGAGCAAAGAGGAAAGCCTTGATTTCGACAAAATGGATGTCGAGGCTCTGGTATCTGTCACTCTGGATTGGCGTGGGATTGTGAAGGATGGCGAGGATTACAAGTTCACCAGGGCCAACGCTCGTAAATTGTATGAGGATGCGCCTTCAGTCGTCACGCAGCTCCTGGAGTTCCTGAGTAGCGGTGAAAATTTTACAAACGGCTGACCGATGAGTTTGTGAGATTCGGTCGCTGGTGTATGTGGATCCATTCAGCACCAGAGGGCTCAGACGTCAGTCGGTATGATTCATTAAAGCAGGTCGAGAAAACGACGGGCAAAACGCCCCCAGATCTCGTTAATGCGCCCACAATTAGCGCAGACCATGATGACGCCTGGAATGCGTACACCTCACTTCAGACGTTCACATATGCCGAAATTGAAGCATATGAGCGGTTAACGGGTGTAAAATTAGACACCTGGGAAGTGAACGCGATCATGAAGCTGAGCAAATATCGAGGAGCATCGCCAAAATGGCCACTGAAGTCGGATCATTAACGCTTAAAGTCGACACGGGTGATATAAAGCGCGCCAAAAGTGATGTTGAAAAGCTCACTCAGTCAGCTGGCGCCCTCCAGGAGGCGATTGAGGACATCGGGGAGGCGGCTGAGGACGCTTCTGGTCCGTTACGCAATCTCCCCGACGCTGACGAAATAATTCCGCCGGATTTGCCAGATGCGGCAAACGACAGCAGCAACCGTATCGGCGATATGGGCCGCAGGGCGGGTATGGCTGGTATTCAGTTCGAACAGCTGGCTGGTCAGATTGCCGCCGGACAAAATCCTATGCGTGCAGTGGGCGTTCAGGCTGCTGACTTGGGTTTTATCTTGGGCGTGCCATTACTTGGCGCAGTCGTCGGTATCGGCGCAGCTATCGCTAGTGTCTTATTACCATCGTTATTTAATAGCAAGAGCGCTTCAGAGGACCTGTCGGAAGCTATCGGTGATGTCCATAATGCGTTCGAGAGAGGCTCTAATGGCGCAATTCAGTTCAGCTCACAGCTCCAGGATGCCGCAAAGTCATCAAGAGAATTGGCGAAACTTGAGCTCGCCCTCGCGGTTGTAAGTGCTGAGCAGGCGTTTGAAAGTGCATCAGAGAACATCGGCAACGCCCTCGGTGAGATCAATCGCTCACTGGTAGGTGGCGCAGAAAACTACATGGCTTACGCTATGGCGGCTGAAGAGACTCGAGACGCTCAAGCAGGCGCAAACGCACACTTCGCAGCAGCAGCCAGACGAGTCGCAATAATGAGCGAAGAGTTTGGCATCAGCAAGCAATCAGCTGCACTACTGGGTCACCAACTAAACCAATTCAGACTAGATCCAACGATGGAAGGTCTCGCGGGTGTCGCGAGAACGCTGCGACAAACAGCGGAAGACGCTGAAAACGCAACCCCAGAATTCAGACAATTCTTGTCCACTATGCTTGAGCAAATCAGCATTGCTCAGGATGCTGGCGATGCACTCGATGCCTTTAATGGAGTATTGAGCGAGTCGGGCATTAGTCTCGAAGAAACAAAGCGATTCACGGATGGCTTTGCCCAAACGCTTGAGGAAATGATCGAAGCCGCTGAGCGTCAGCGTGATGCCGTAGGTATGTCTGCAGCAGCCCTGGCGGTTCAGGCAGCAGCTGCTAGAGGGGCTGATGAGGATACTCAACAGCTAATACAAAGCATTTATGAGGAAACAGCAGCACGCCAGGAGCAGATAAGGGCAACAAATGAACAAGAGGCAGCAGATAAGCGCCTTGCTTTAGAAAAGGAAAGATCTCAGCAAATTGCCGAAAGACAGGCGGCAGCAACTGCGGAGAGTACCCTGGCTCAAATAATGGCTTTGAATGATACAGAGGTGGAAGCTCTAGAGCGGAAGGAGACGAGACAGCTTGAAATACTCAAGGAAAGACTCGAGGCAGGCAAGCTCGCGCAAGAAGAATACGAGGCTGCAATCACTGAGATCGCGGAATACGGGGCTGCACGTCGTGGTGAAATCACAGCGAAGGAAAATGCCCAGCGAGGACAAGGATCTCTGGAACTGACTGACGCCCTGATCAACATGGAAAACCTCTTATTTGATGCCAAGGACAAGAAGTCAAAGGCTGCGCTACGGATTGGCGTGAACCTGGCAAACGCTGAGAAGCGCGAGAACGCCAAGAAAATCATGTCAGACGCTTACGCAGCTGCGATGTCTGCATATAAGTCACTGGCTGGCATACCCTTCATAGGGCCTGTATTAGGCGCTGCGGCTGCAGCTGCGATATTGGCTACTGGTGCCCAATATGCAACTCAATCGCTCTCAGGGCGCGCTCTAGGCGGCCAGGTGAGGGCTGGAGAATCCTATATGGTTGGAGAGCGTGGGCCAGAGATTCTGACAATGGGAAGCACTGGAGGATCTATCACGCCAAATGAGGCCATCCGCAATGAGAGCCAGCAGGTGGTCAATAAGACAGCAAATGTCTCATTCAACATCCAGGCAAACGACACCCAGGGCTTTGATGAGCTGCTTGTCCAGCGCAGGGGCTTAATCATTAACGTGATCAACGAGGCTCTCAATGATCAAGGGAGGGCAGCAATCGCATGAGCTATCCAACGGATCCAGAATTTGCTGACGTCAAAGTCACGTCCAGGCACGCAAATATTCGCAGTGAGACGCGCAGCGGTAGAACGCAAGTGCGCTCAATTGGCAGTCAGAGATGGGCTCTCACGGGAAGATATAACGACCTCAAGAGAACGGAGTTCGCGCCTGTTTTTGCGTTCGTTATGGCTCAAAAAGGCGGCACTGAGTCATTCACGATTGTGCCCCCAGTATTTTCATCAACACTGACGACAATTACTGGAACGCCTCGAGTCAACGGGGACCATACGCAAGGCGACACTACCATCAGCGTCGATGGATTTACTGGCACATTCAAGGCAGGTGACTTCATCAAATTCACAAGTCACAGCAAGGTGTACATGGTAGTCGCTGATCGCAGTGGCTCAGGCAGCATGACAATCGAGCCTGGGCTCCTGGAAGACCTCTCGAACAACGAGCTGATCGTATACCAGGACGTTCCCTTCACGGTTAGATTGGAAAATGATGTCCAACAATGGTCCCTGGGCGGTTTTGATCGCTATAACTTTGAAGTCGATTTCATCGAGGTGATCTAATGCCAAGAGGAATAAGCGCGGCACTGATCACGGAGCTGGCAAAAGACAGCTTCAATCTCTGCAATCTCATATTCATTGACGTCGGTAGCGGTTTATATCTGACGGATTATTTTCACGACATCACGTATGACGGCAATGATTACCTAGCGAGCGATCACCTGATTGGTGTCGGCAGCCCCAGGGAATCGCGTGATCTGCGTGTCAACAATTTGACGGTTCAGGTCTCAGGTGTTGAACAGAGTTATATATCGTTATTCCTGCAGAATGATTTCGTGAACAAGCAAGCAATCATCCGCAAGGCGGGGATCGACGATGATGGTTCGATCATTGGTGATCCCATGATCACATTTAATGGCCGGGTGACGCGGTTTGAGATTAGAGAGTCAAAAAGTACGTCAGAGGTCAGTATTGAAATAGCGAGCCATTGGGCTGACTTCGATAAGAAGGGCGGAAGGCTCACGAACAACAACTCACAGCAGTTCTTTTTCGATGGTGATATTGGCTTTGAGTATGCAGCTAATACAGTGCGGGATTTAAAGTGGGGGCGTAAGTAATGGGCGTTTTTGATTTCATCACAAAGCCTCTGCAGAGTCTCCTGGGCGATATCATTGGGTTCCTGGTGGGCGTCGATTTCGATGAGCAGAAGGATCAAGCTCAGGGGGCCCTGGTCAATAAACAATCGAACATCGATCCAATCCCTGTCGTTTACGGGGAAAGAAAGGTCGGCGGCGTCCGGGTTTTTGTCTCAACGGGTGGCGGTAAAAAAAACGAGTTCTTATATATTGCCTTGGTTTTGTGTGAGGGCGAGATCCAGGCAATTGATGAGATATACATCAACGACAAGCTGTCTACACACTCAGACTACAGCGGACTGATATCGACACAAAAATTCCTGGGCACTGATGATCAGGCCAGCTCCTCATTATTGGCAGGTGCTGATGATACCTGGGGCTCAAATCACAGACTCCGAGGCGTCGCGTATTTGGCCATCAGGATCAAATATGACCAGGACGTGTTTGGTGGCATACCGGAGATTCAATGCGTAATCAGAGGGCGTAAGGTATTCGATCCCAGGGATCAGACAACGGCATACTCAACCAATCCAGCCCTGTGCCTGCGTGATTACCTAACCAATACCCGATATGGAAAGGGCCTCCCAGCATCAGCGATTGATGACACGATGTTTGGTGATGCGGCTGATGACTGCGATGAGCTAGTGACACAATACTCAGGCGGCTCTCAGGTCAAAGTATTCGAGTGCAATGCCAGGATCGATACAGGCGAGACGCTATTCAATAATGTTAAAGAGCTGCTCCAGGGTATGAGAGGCTTGCTGCCCTACTCAGACGGCAAGTATGGCCTGATCATCGACAACGTCACCAGCTCCACGTTCAACCTGACACCTGACAATATCCTGGCGGATGTGAGGCTGCAAAATGCAGGTAAGAGCAAACGATACAACCGGGTGATCGCAAAGTTCCCCAATCCTGACGCAAATTGGCAGCTCGATTCGGTCACTTTTCCAGAATCAGGTAGTGCAGATGAGACAACGTTTCTATCAGAGGATAATGGCGAGGAGCTGATCAAAGAGATCACGCTCAACACGATCACGAGCTACTACGCAGCCAGGGATATCGCCAGGATCGTATGCCTAGCCTCACGGAGGAACGTCAACGGCGTCTCTTTGACTGCGACATCAGAAGCGCTGAACATTGCGATCGGTGATGTGGTCAATGTGGAGCATCCCAGTTTGGGATGGACGGGCGCAGCAACTCAAGATATGAGAGTGGTTGGCCTGCAAATTAGAGATCAGGGCGAGGTCGAGCTATCACTACAAGAATACAACGGCTCGATTTATCCTTGGGCAGTTGGGGCAGAGGCTGCGGACAACCAAGAAACCACATTACCTGATCCATTCACGATACAGCCCCCTCAGACGCCACTGACGCTCACTGAGGGCACGACAGTATCAGGGGATGGCACAGTATTCCCTAGCCTCAACGTGAGCTGGACGGCTGCTGATGACGCCTTCGTGGACGAGTATGAGGTCCAGTACAAGCTGACCAGTGATACGAACTATACGGGTTACGTAAAAACGATCGATACAGAAGTCGATCTTTTTGGTTTATTGACTGGCAGCGAATACACGATACGGATCAGATCGATTAACGCGCTAGGAATCAGAAGCTCATTTATATCTGCAACGACGACACTCACGGGCGACTCGACGGCTCCAGGCGTACCCACGAGCATGACGGTGACGGGTGGATTCAAAAGCATCATCCTCACCTGGACGAATCCATCGGATAATGACTTCTCCAATGTTGAGATAAAGCGGTCCCCTAACGCGACAGAAGGGAACGCAACGACGATCGCAATCACGTCATCCGACACATTCACTGATGAACCATTCACTGGTGCGATAGAGAGGTACTACTGGCTGCGCTCAGTGGATACGTCCGGGAATACGAGCGCCTGGGTGTTAGCGGGTAATGCGACCTCAATACCACTGGTTCAGGATGATATCGATGACAACATCATCGTTCTGGACAACTTCGTCCAAGATCTGATTGATGATTTTAATGCGAAGGCAAATGCGGCTGATGTCTTAAATGTTCAAGTTGAGACGGGTGAGGTTTTAGACCTAGAGACAGGGCAGGACGTCCTGATCCAAAACCTGGGCGATGTTGCAATATTCGTTAATGAAAGCAACCAGACGATAAACAACAGCATCAATTCAACCAATACAACCCTGGCCAACTTAGAGGCCACGGTCGTGGATCTGACCAGTGGCACCAGTGATATTTTTGTGCAGCCAAGTGCTCCAGTGGCAGGCGTTGGCGGTGTCCCGGATCCCATCCCTACATTCTCACGATGGTATGACTCAGACGATAGCAATGAGCCATATTACTGGGACGGCTCGTCCTGGCAGTCTTTGGCCGACCCACGTATTGCGAGCAACGCAGCAGCCATCACGACCCTACAATCGGGATTAAATACGGCAAATTCAAACATCAGCGCCAACTCAAGCGCCATTAGCGTGCTTGATACGACCACGGTTAATCAGGGCAACTCAATCACTTCGATATCAAGCGATGTCACGACGCTACAATCATCCCTGACGACCACGCAGTCGGATCTATCAGCGGCAGAGTCGGATATTACGACCAATGCGAGCGCCATATCCGGACTCGATACACGGGTCACGAGCAACGAGGGATCCATCAGCTCGATCACGTCGGATGTCACTCAGCTGCAGACAGATCTGACTTCGGCAGAGGGCGATATATCGACCAACTCAACGGCTCTCAGTGCCCTCACAACCAGGGTCACGACGGCAGAGGGGTCCATATCGACCAACTCGACGGATATCACGGCGCTTGAGACCACAGTCAATGATGGGGCAACCGGAGTCGTCGCCACGTCTAACGCTTTGAGCGCACTGACAACCAGGGTCACAACAGCTGAGGGGTCTATATCAACCAACGCGGCAGATATCAGTGAGCTGGAGATAACGGTCAATGATGAGTCGACAGGTGTGGCCGCTAATGCAAGCGGACTCAGCGCCCTCGATACACGGGTCACCACGGCTGAGGGCTCTATTACGACGATATCGAGCGATATCACTCAGCTCGAGGCAGACCTGACTTCGGCTGAGGGATCTATCAGCACCAACGCGACAGCCTTGAGTTCCCTGACGACGCGGGTGGATTCTGCTGAAAATTCTATCTCGACCAACGCATCGGATATCAGCGCCCTCGAGCTGACGGTTAACGACGGATCGACAGGAGTTGCAGCCAACGCAAGCGCCATATCTGGAATCGATACGCGCCTTACCACGGCTGAGGGATCGATCACTTCGCAGGCGTCCGATATCACAGCACTCGAGACAACAGTGAATGACGGCTCGACCGGAGTTGCTGCGAATGCCAGTGCCATCACCTCGCTTGATACCCGGATCACAAGCGCTGAAAACGAGATCACCACATTAAGCGCAACGAATATCACAGCTCTCGAGGTTGCACTGGATGATTTGACGTTGGTCCAGGACGAGTCAGATAACGCCATCCAGACAGAGGCAGGAGATGACTTACTACTCAACTTGCCGACTGATGTGGCTAGTGCGACCAGTGCAGCAACCAATTCGCTAGATACGCGAATCACGTCGGCAGAGGGGTCCATCACTTCGCAGTCTGCGGATATCACTCAGCTGCAATCGGATGTGATCACGCTTGATGGAGAAACATCAGGCAACGCGAGCGCAATCAGCAGCCTGACGACACGGGTCACTTCAGCCGAGGGGTCCATCGTCTCCCAGGCATCAGATATCACGACACTGCAATCTGGGCTCTCAAATGCCGAGGGCGATATATCTGCTAATTCGACAGCTATCAGCGGACTAACGACACGCACAACTGATGCTGAGGGCGAAATATCGACGTTAAGCTCGTCAATTACCGACCTCACGTCGGATTTGTCGGATGCTGAGAACGATATCAGCGGAAACGCTACGGCCATCACAAATCTGACGACCAGGGTCACGACGGCTGAAGGTTCTATCACGTCCCAGGCGTCAGATATCAGCTCGCTGCAATCAAGTCTATCCACGACAAATAGCAATGTCAGCGCCAACGCAACAGCCATCAGCGGAATCGATACGAGGGTTACAGCAGCGGAGGGATCCATCAGCTCCCAGGCTGCATCCATTACGCAGCTGCAATCGGATTTATCGGATGTCGAGAGCGATGCGTCCGGCAATTCGACGGCCATATCTTTGCTCGACACACGGGTTACCAATGCAGAGGGGTCGATTAGCAGCAACAGCAGCTCAATCACTCAACTGCAGTCGGACGTATCTGATGCTGAATCAGATATATCATCCAACTCGACAGCTATATCTGGACTCGATACACGGGTGACTTCAGCCGAGGGATCTATCACGTCGCAAGCGGCATCCATCACCCAGCTGCAATCAGATCTGACTCAAGCGGAGTCGGATATCAGCGGCAACGCGTCATCTTTGAGCTCTCTCACGACACGGGTGACAAATGCGGAGGGATCTATCACCTCGCAGGGCTTAGATATTACCCAGCTACAGTCAGATCTCACGACAGCTGAGAATGACATCAGCGCAAATGCAACCGATATCCTCACAGTACAAACGCAGGCGAATGATACTGATACGGTAGTCAGCGCCCTCTCAAGCAGCGTCACGAGCCTCACAACGACCGTTAACAACAACACAGCATCCATCACGACAAACACATCGACACTCAACGGAGTGGAGGCTCAGTTCACCGTCACGACTAACGTTAATGGCAATATTGCCGGGTTTGGCCTGGTGTCAGACATCATTGATGGGAATCCGACTTCTGAGTTTATTGTCCAGGCTGACAAGTTCAAGATCGAAGGTACTGGGGCAGCTTCTGACGCTGATCCGTTCATCGTCTATACGTCTAATACCCAAGTCGAAAAAGACGGCGAGGATATCAATATCCCGGCTGGCGTATATATCAAAGACGCATTTATCCAGAAGGCAGCAATCGCCACGGCAAACATCCAAGATCTGAGTGTATCGAACGCCAAAATCGGCAACCTGTCAGTGACAGCAGCAAAGATCCAAGACCTGGCTGTGAATACCTTAAAGATAGGAAACAATGCAGTCACGATCCCCTATAGTGAGCAGGGCGGGAAAGTAGATAGCANTGGCACAACGAACCAGGCNATTATTCACAGCACGGGNTTTTTGACGCATCCATCAAATACGCCTTATTTCATCCGGTTTAGCGGGCCTTATTCTGCGCTTACTATTAGTGATCAGCTGCAATCGTCGAACACGCACTATGTCAGCTCCACATTCATCATTGAGACACAGGAGTTCAACTCGTCAGACACGCTCCTCACGACCAATACAAAAACGTTCTCAACTCTGGCGGTTGCGGGTTTAAATACAATATTTTTGAGCCTGGTGCAGATAGTGACCTCAAATGCAAATTGCGCCAAAATTAAGGTGAAGGTGACAATGCAGCGAAATGCAGGGATTGCATACAAAGCATCAATTGCATATTCAACGCTTGAAAAGCTATCGGTGAGACGATGAAAACATACCTCATATTTGAAAATGGCCAGACAGTCGCAAAAAAGCGCATCCAGGTTACAGAGGACGAAGCTGCAGGCACACTCCTGGAGGGTCAGTTTTTGGTCGAGGTCTCAGAATCCAATGCGCCGGTCGACCTGTTTTGCTACATCGATGATGAGGTCAAAGAGCGACCTTCCAGCACTCACGAGTGGATTGATGGCGATTGGGTTGAGGGCAGGACGACAGATGAGATTGAGGCTGAGGTGATGGCCAGGGTCCGATATCATAGGGATGCGCTGCTCGAGCAGTCTGATTGGACTCAGATGCCTGACAGCCCTCTCACGACGGCCAAAAAGACAGAATGGGCAACGTATCGGCAATCATTGAGAGATATCACCAGTACCCAGGTAACAAATGAGGCTGATATCACCTGGCCAACCAAGCCAGACTGATCCTCATAGTGTAAAATTAACCCAACTATTTAGAAGGTTATCCAGATGTCTAAAATCAGCGAATTATCAGATGGCGGTGTGATTCAAGGGGGCGACACGCTTATCG
>JGI10211J34971_10000562_pt1 | contig 30349 bp, 36 predicted proteins | sample Etolagsediment_FD_34971 | JGI IMG/M metagenome (IMG submission 34971)
GAACTCAGCATTATTAACCCTGAAGTTCGCATAGAGGACCAGGGGGAAAAGCTGGTTGTGCGGTTGCTGGACAGCAGAAACGGGAGGCATGCACGCATCATAATTCCCAAAGTTGATGTTGACCCTGACAAGATACGCATAAAGGTTTTCGATGATAGTGCCGAACTCTATGCAGCCAGGCAGGTATTTCATTATTTACATACTTTTCCTGAGCCTGTTGTGGATCCAAAAAGAACCGAATCCAGGGTGTTCATGGAAGCACTTAAGGCAGCAGAAAATCTCCTGGTTAAACAAACACAGCATATGGAGTTTTCTTCTTCCGGTGAAGAAAAGAAAACTGCATTTGAGCACACGGTGGATACCTTTATTTCCCTTTATTCTATAATGGGGTACGAAGCTGTAGACAAACTTTCTGCTGGAATGGAGGGGCTGAGCCGCGAGGAGAAGGGCAGGATTGTGGAGTTTGCGCTTCCCCGCTTCACTGCACTCATGCTGAGGCCATTTGCAGCATGGCAGGGTTCTCTTGGTAAATTGGACAAGCTGTTTTCCAGCCCTGATTTTAGCATTGAGGCCCTTAGGGAATTCGCATGGCATAATAACCTTCACCAGGAGTATAATTTCCTCCTAAAGAGCCTCAGGGAAAGCTTATCCTCTTAGTTTTTTACATTTAGTTCCTTCCTTTACCACAACCTTTATATACTGCTCCTTCGTAATAATGTGCATGGCCACAAGCAGGAATATCCATGCAACTACTATTTCCAATCCAGCTCTAAAAAATTCAAAACCTTCTAAAAAATTTCATTTCTCTACAGCAAAGCTCCTGGTGGCCAATGCAGTTTTAGTCGTAGGAATTGCAGGCTCAATTGATCTACATAACTATCTGGAGAAGCAAAGGGAACCCGAACCCGAAAGAAAGCATACAGCCACACTTTCTTTATCAAACACATTTACTGTAACCAGAACAGAACGAACATCTATCCACAACTCTCTCAAAACTCTTCCATCCGGAAACTCAAACTCAAAATCATTGGCCCTGGTGGTTGATGCAGGAAAAAAAGTGCTTGAAAATGAGCCGCGCATTTTATCTGGAGAAGGTTATTCCCCTATGCTTGATGAGTTTATTGAGCTGTATGGAAAAGCAGGGGGAGAAATGATAGATTCTGCCATTGCGCGGTCAAAGGAGCTGCCGGAAACCAAAAGGGAAGCTTTCCTGGCCGAAGCGTACCCTGGAATAGTTGCATTTCTCCTCAGGCCATATGCAGCATGGGAAGGCCCCACAGTCCTGAAGGAGCTGGACCAGCTTATCTCCAGCCCGGAATTCAGCCAGGATTCCCTGGATAAATTCGCAGAGGGCAATAATCTCATGAAGGAGTATTTTGAGATTACAATGAACGTTGGAAACCGCTTCTACTTCTAATCTATTTAATAAATCTACTCAACAACCCAAATCCATGCAGATTTCCTTCGTAACGGGCAATTCTGGCAAATTTGCGGAAGCAGAAAAGATTTTAAAACACTTCGGTGTCAATATTGTCCACCGTAATCTCCAGGTAGAGGAGATTAGGAGCGATTCCATTGAGGAAGTCGCGATTGCATCCGCCCGTTTTGCGCATGCGAAGCTCGGAGAGCCCCTTTTTGTGGAGGATTCAGGACTCTTTATTCCCGTGTTGAATGAATTCCCCGGAGCGTATTCTGCTTGGGTATTCAGGAAGCTTGGGAACGAAGGAATCCTGAAGCTCGCTGCAGGGAATGAAGCCGAGTTCCGCGCATGCATTGCATATACGGATGGAAGCACAGCAGAAACTTTCACCGGTTTGGTGAAAGGAAGGATATCCGAGGAAATCCGGGGAACCGGAGGATTCGGATACGACCCTATATTCATACCGGAAAATGTTCCTGAGGTTCGCCACTCCGGGAATAAGACCTTCGCCGAGGTACCGGAAATGAAAGGAGCGCTTTCCCACAGGAAACGCGCTCTGGAAAAGTTTGGAAAATACATACAAAAAATAAGGTGAAGGAATGGCAAAATTGCACTCGAGAAAAAAAGGTAAGTCAGGTTCAAACCCGCCCGTAAAGGAGGGAGTGCCTGCATGGTCTTCCTATTCAAAGGAAGAAGTGGAAGAAATAATCCGCAAGTTTGCAAGAGAAGGTGTTCCGCCCGCGAAAATCGGGCTCATCCTACGGGACCAGTACAGCATCCCCCTTGTGAAAAGAATGCTTGGAATGAGCATGAATGACTTTCTTGAGAAAGAGAATCTTCTTCCCAAGTTTCCGGAGGACCTCATCAGCTTAATCAAGAAGGCCGTGGGAATGAGGAACCACCTCAAGGCGAACAAGATAGACGTGCACAACAAGGTAAAGCTTCTCCACGTGGAATCCAAGATCCACAGGCTCTCCAAGAAATACCGCGAGACCGGGCGCGTACCTGCAGGCTGGAAATACGATCCAGAAACAGCAGCACTGCTCATAAAGTGAAGGTGTTCCTATGGCTAAACCTAAAAAATCAAGAAAAACAGCAGAAAAGAAAAAGGCTAAGGACTGGTACATAGTGCTTGCACCTCAGGCATTTGATTCCAAGCAGCTCGGTGAAGTTGTTACTTCAGATGAGGCAAAGCTCGTTAACCGAATAGTTCCGGTGAGCCTCATGGACATCACAGGGAAAATGTCGCAGGCAAACATCTATACTACCCTGGAATTCCGCATAAAGGAAATCAAGGGAAAAACCGCCTACACTGAGCTTATCGGGCACAGGCTTTCGCCAGGTTACATCCGCACCCTTGTGCGCAGGAGGAGAACCGTGCTGCATACAGTGCGTGACCTCCCAACCAATGATGACCGAATGGTGCGCGTAAAGCTCATTTCCGTAACCCGGGATCGCATCAGCGAAACCATGAAGAAAAATCTCCGCGAAGTTATTGAGCTGGAACTCAGAGAATCCGCAGGGAAATATGGATACTATGAGCTCATGCAGGAGATACTCCATGGAAGGCTTTCCTCCAAGCTGTACGGCAAACTCAAGCAGATTACCCCCATGAGCAAGGTTGAGTTCAGGAAGACCGAGCTCAAAGAACTTCTGGAGTAGAGCAGATGTACGCGGGCGACCTCAGCTGGGAAGAATTCGAAAAGGCAAAGGGAAAGCCCGCAATCCTTGTTTTCGGTGCGATTGAGCCGCATGGGAAGCATCTCCCCCTGGATACTGATTCCATTATCCCTTGGGAGATTGCGAAGCGCCTGGAAAAGAAATCCGGTGCGCTTCTGTTTCCCCCCCTTAATTATGGATACGTTTACACATTGCGCAAATTCCCCGGAGCAATAAGCTTAACTTCCCGCACCCTGCACACGGTTGCAGAGGAACTCTTTACTGAACTTTTTCGTGAAGGGTTTACCCGCATCCTCATAATAATTGGGCACGGAGGGAATACCTGCCCGGTTAAATCCGCACTTAAGGAACTTTCTGATGATTTTGAGTTCCGCGCCGCGGTGGTTGAATGGTGGAAGCTTACTGATGCGGAAGCAGGGCACGCGGATGAGGTTGAATCCTCCCTGGTTCTTGCAGCAGGGCACGAATTGCGCGCGAAACCCGTGCAGGAAGAGCGCAAGGATTATGTTGGCGCAATTATTCCCCCTCCCGCTGATTTGTTTACTCCTTCCGGCTACATTGGAAAAGTCGGAGACATAAGCAAGGAACGGGGAGAGAAAATTTACTCTGAGATTCTGGAGAAGCTCGAAAAGATGCTTGAAAAAGATTTACTTCTTGAGATGTGATAAAGATGATGCCTAATATGGACCCAAAGCAGATGGCCCGGATGATGAAGCAGATGGGCGTAAACACAGTAGAAATTGCAGCAGAGCGCGTAGTTATTGAAACTGCGGACGAGAAAATAATCGTCGAGCCTGCCCAGGTTACCAAGATTTCCATGCAGGGCCAGGAATCTTTCCAGATTTCCGGAACTGTGCGCACCGAGCAATCCATGAAGGAAGATGATATTGAGCTCGTAATGGAAAAAGCAGGGTGTACCCGCGAACAGGCAGTCGAAGCGCTCACAAAATCCGGAGGGGATATTGCAGAAGCAATCATTTCCCTCCAGCAAGAGGAAGCCTGAATGGGCAAAGGAGTCGGCTTTGCAAAAACAATTCTTTTTGGAGAGCACTTTGTAGTGCAGGGTTCCCATGCAATAGGCGCATCCCTCTCCAAGGAATTCTCAGTAAAAATCACGCCCTCAGATACACTTAACCTGAATATTGAAACCGGGCAGATAGTTCTTGATGCTTCCCGTGCTATTCTTGATTCCCTAAACCTTACCGGGAATTATTCTATTGAAGTGGAAACCGATATCCCCAGCGGAGCTGGAATGGGCTGGAGTGCTGCGTATTCCGTTGCGCTCGTTCGTGCAGCCGCCCAGGAAAAAGGCGTTGAGCTTGACTGGAAGGAGGTTGCAAAGCACGCATATGAAGGGGAAAAGGTATTCCATGGAAATCCTTCCGGAATCGACAATACGCTTGCTTCGCGCAAGGGTGCAATCCTGTTTAAGCGCGGTGAGGATCCCTCCGCAATCGAGCTCGGAGTCCCAATCACCATTGTAATCGCATACACCGGAAAGAAGGGCTACACCAAGGATTTGGTTGCAGGTGTTGCACGCGTAAAGGAAGAAAAGCCCGAATTTTTTGCAGATTTACTTAAGAAGGAAGAAGACCTGGTGATGGAAGCAAAATATTCCCTTGAGCAGGGCGATTTAGACCGTCTCGGCGCCCTCATGGACCAGAACCAGGAGCATTTGCGCCAGGTTGGCGTTTCCTCCCCAGAACTCGAAGAATTAATCAGCATCTTTAAGGATGAGGGCGCATTGGGTGCAAAGCTCACCGGCTCCGGAGGGGGAGGCTGCGCAATCGCACTTGTAAAGAGCAAGAATGATACTTCCGCAATCCTGCAGCGTATAGATAAGAAGTACCTTATTTTTGAAGCCCAAATCGGTTAATCTAATTTAGGCAGCCCAACCCGTTTACAATATTCCTTTATTTTGCAGGTTTTGCACTTTGGATTCCGCGGAAGGCACACGGTTTGCCCGTACGCAACCATCGCCTTGTTGCACTTCCGCACCAGGTTTTTCGGAAGAATCTCCATTACTGCATGCTCAGTTTTCTCCGGGGTTTTGGTTTTCACCCAGCCCAATCTATTAGAAATCCGGTGCACATGCACATCAACTGCAAGCGTTTCCTGTCCAAATACCCTATTCAAAATTATATTTGCGGTTTTCCTTCCCACTCCAGGAAGCTCCATTAATTCCTCCCGGGTTCCAGGCACCTCTCCCCCAAACTTTGCAATAAGCATCCTGGAGAGCTCCATTACCCTTTTGGTTTTTGCCCGATAAAATCCAATCGAGTAAATTAATCTCCCGAGCTTCACATCCCCAAGCGCAACAACCCCTTCCGGAGTATCCGCAACCCTAAACAGCTCCTTGCATACCTTGTAAGTATTCTCGTCCCGGGTTCGCGCAGAAAGCACAGTAAACAAAAGCGCCCTGTAAGGAGCAGTAAGAATATTGTCTTTTCTGAATACGAATGCGCCCTTTGCTTTCCCCTCTTTCCACATTACGCTGAGCACTTTAGAGTAATCCATGTAACAAGAATAGAAAAGGAAAATAAAAAAAGGGAGTTGGCCTACTCCTGGCCAGCTTCATGTATTGCCTTAAGGGCCACAACAGCTGCAGCAGGAGCGGCAAATGCAGTCAGGTAGTAGAGAACCCACCTTATCTGGTCCCCAATCATAGGAATCAAGTAAGTAAGGTTGCTCAGGCTAACCGCACAGAATAGGAATGTCAATGATGCGAGAAGGAACTTCTCGAGCTCGTGGTCCTGAACATTAAGAAGACCAACGATAACACCCAGGGCCGCCAGGAAGCTGATAGAAGTGGCTTCAGGAATCAAGGCAAAACCAGCGAATATAGCTACCAAAACACCTAGGAAGTATGCGTACGGGCCAACATCGCCGTGCCATCTCTTCATGTGCTTTTCGGCTTTCTTCATTTTCTTTTGCACTTCAATTCACCTGAACCTCTTAATTTCACAAACTTTATAAATATTGCTAAACTTCACAGAGAGAAAAAAAGAAGAGAAAAGAGATTAAGCTCTTTTCTTTGGATGGCCCCTTGGCGGGTGCGAACTTCGCTCATGGGCTTTCACCATGATGAGCGTGTCCGCAGTATTCTTCAGCGCAACGCTGAAGCCAGGCTCCACACCGATAATCATATTCTTCTTTCCGTGCATNTTTACTTTATTCAGCACAGGAATAAAATCGGTGTCCCTGGACATTATCGCCACAACGTCTATATCCGNATTAACAACCTGCTCGGTTGCCTCCACCGCAAGGGTCACGTCTACATCGCCCGTAGTTATTATGGGCTCAAAACCCTGGTTAACCATTGCCTCAATCAATTTGTCCGAGGCGTACTGGTCCAGGTAAATCTTTGCAGACCTTATATTTCCATGTTCGGATACCTTGCGCTTTACTTCCCGCAAATCCACGGAAAGCTGCTTTCGGATTACATTAGGGCCGTCCACAAAAAGGGCTATCTGGGGTGTTCTTTTTCCGAAAATATCTCCAAAAATTCCCATTTAACCACTTCAAAACTTGGTGAAACTTCTTCACAAGTGAAAGTTAAAAAACCTTGCGGCATTCTTCGCAGTTACTTTTCCCACTTCATCCTCCGGAATCCCGCTAACTTCTGAAATGTACCCAATCGACTGCAGCACCCCATCTATATTCCTCGTTACATAAGGCGCATCCGTTTCCACAACCAGCTTTTCCAGAGGAATCTCCCCAATCACTTTCTTCCTGTTCTTTGCATGCAACCCAATAATCGAAATTATGCCGCCCATATCCACTGCGTGCTGCGCTTCCTCAAGAGTGCCCGAAAAGAAGTGCATCATGAATTTCCCCTTCCAACCCGCATCCTCAAGCACATCCAGGCACCTGCTTTCCGCTTTCCTTGAATGAATCACCAGGGGGAGCTTGAGGCTCTGCGCAAGCAGGATCATTTCCCGGAAAACTTCTTCCTCCAGCGCAAAATCCGCTTCAGTTTTGCCCCAGTGGTGGTCCAGCCCCACTTCCCCCACCGCATTGGGCTTGCTATCTGCAATAAACTGCATCCACTCCCCCAGATTCCCCTTCCCCTCCTTTAGCACAGTTTGCGGTGCAATCCCAAGCGAAAACGGAACTTTCAGCTCCTTTGCAATCTCCACAGTTTTCTGATTGGAGCCGTGCGAATAGCCTGAAGTGCAGGGAATAATCCCCTGCGGAAGCTCCTCAAGCTGCTTTTTGCTGAAAGAGTCAAGGTGGCAGTGCGCATCCACCAGTATCCCGTGTGCCATGATGAACCTTTATAAACAGTAAGGATATAAAACGTATAGAGTTTTCTTCGGTGAAATTATGAGCGAGAAAATATTTGCATCAGCTAAGGACTTGAAAGTGGGCAAGTACGTCCTCATAGAGGACACCCCTTGCAGGGTGGTAAGCATGGACAAGTCCAAACCGGGTAAGCATGGCTCTGCCAAGCTCCGCATCGTGGCAGTGGACATATTCTCTGGCCAGAAGAGGAATCTTCTCACAAATACTGGTTCAGACATTGAAGTCCCGATAATCGATAGGAAGAACGCACAGGTCCTTTCCGTTTCGGGCAATAGCGCCCAGATAATGGATCCGCAGACATATGAAACATTTGACATTGCAATACCTGAGGAACTCCAGGGTGAAATCAACGCAGGCGATGAAGTCGAGATGATGGAAGCCATGGGAAAGAGAGTTATTCTCAGGAAAAGGTGAACTGAATGAATTTCGAGATTAAGGAAAAGAAAGAGAACAGCCTATTGGAAAGAACAGAAGTTGATGCTATTGTCTCATTTGATGGGCCGACCTCATCAATCCAGCAGATGAGGGACATTGTGGTCCAGAAGCTTGGGTGCAACCCCGACCTCATGGTTATCAGGAAGGTTGAGTCCAGCTTTGGGATGCAGCAGGTTTCCGTGCGTGTCCACATCTACAAATCACCTGAGAAAATGAAGACAATTGAAGAGGCCTACGTGCTCAAGAAAAACAAGCTCGCAGAGGAAGAAAAGAAGGAAGCGAAGCCTGCCGAAGAAAAGCCTGCTGAAGCCCCTGCCGAGAAAAAGGAAGAAGCTCCAAAGGAAGAGAAGAAGGAAGAACCAAAGGCTGAAGAGAAGAATGAAGAGAGCGCATCTCGAGACTCTACCTCCGCAGACGAGTCTCAAGACGCGAAGAAAGAGGAGCCGAAGCCTGAAGAGAAGAAAGAGGCCCCAAAGGAAAAGCCCAAGGCAGAAGAGAAAAAGGAAGAACCTGCAGAGGAAAAGAAAGAGGAGTAGGTGCTTTAGATGGCTAAAGAAAAAAAGAAAGAGAAACCAAAAAGAGAAGGAATACTCACAAAGCCGTACAAGAAAGGAAAGCACTGCCCCAAGTGCGGGCCAGGCGTGAAGCTTGCTGAGCACAAAGACAGGCTTTCCTGCGGAAAGTGCGGTTATTACGAGAAGAAGTAGATGCAAAAGCAGAACTTCCTCTCCCTGTTTATTTCCTCATTTATATTTCTTGTTGCTTCGTATTTTAGCGGTGCATTCTCTATTTTGCATCTGCTTGCATTCCTGCTTTTCCCTACAATTGCAATTCTCAGGCTTCTTGGCAAAAGCCCTGCACTTACATTTGTGCTTTCCTCATTCATTTACGTACTTCTCTTTGGATTTGAGCATATTTCTACCCTTTACCTCCACATGAGCTTCATAGCCTTCTCACTCTATTTCCTGTGGCCCCAGCGCAAGGCATTAATCAAGGGTTGCGGGAGCATCCCCAAGCGCCTTGGCTATGGAGTTGCAATATTCCTGCTTATGCTTTTCGCTTCTTTTCTTGTAAACATAATTCTTCATTTTGCAGGGCTTTCTGACCAGGAGCAAATAGTAACAGTGGTTTCCGGGCTTCCCATCTACCTGCTCATACTGGCATTTACTTTAGGGCCCATAAGCGAAGAACTCTTATTCCGCGCCTTTCTTGTGCCCCGCGTAGGCGTGCTCGCCTCAACCCTTCTTTTTACTTTTACCCATGTTGCATATGGCTCTATTGCAGAGCTTGCAGGCGCATTTGCCCTGGGAATCGTTCTCGCGCTTGCATACAGCAGGCTGAAGGACCCACTCCCCTGCATAGTTGCACATGTTCTTTTTAATCTCCTTTCAGTAATGCTCATAATCTGGGTGTACTGATGATAACCCTTGGAATAGAAAGCACCGCGCACACGCTTGGAATTGGAATCTCCAGAAATGGGAAGGTTCTTTCCAATGCCCATGATATCTACAAGCCCAAAGGGGAAGGCATAATTCCCCGCAAGGCTGCAGACCACCACGTGCAGGTTCTCCCCCAAATCCTTAAGGAATCCCTTTCCAAGGCCCGCATCTCCCTGGAGGATGTGGACCTATTTGCATTTGCCCAGGGCCCGGGAATCGGGGCGCCCCTCTCCATAGGGTGCGTTGCTGCAAAATCCCTTGCCCTTAAGCATTCCAAGCCATTAATTGGGGTAAACCACCCCTATGCACACGTAAAAATTGCAGAATCCCTCACCCGCCTCAAAAAACCCCTAATACTCTATGTTTCCGGAGGCAATACCCAAATTCTCATGGAAGAAAAAGGCAGCTTCCAAATACTTGGGGAAACCCTGGATATAGGAATCGGGAACCTTTTCGATTCCTTTGCCCGCGCAACTCACCTGGAGTATGCACACGGTTCCACACTTGAAAAGCTTGCAGAGGGAGGCAAGTACCTGGAGCTTCCCTACACAGTAAAGGGAATGAACCTTTCCTTCACCGGTTTGCAGACTGCAGCAATCCGCGCTCTCCAAACCCATCCTGCAAAAGATGTTTCATATTCCCTTCTTGAAACCTCCTTCTCAATGTGCTGCGAAGCCCTGGAGCGCGCACTATTCCTTACGCGCAGGAAAAGCATCCTTCTTTGCGGAGGCGTTGCGCAAAACAAGCGCCTCCAGTACATGCTCAAGACCCTGGCAAAAGAAGACAAGGTTAAATTCGGGGTTTCCCCGGATGAATATAACCGGGATAATGGTGCAATGATTGCATATGCAGGGGAACTTCTCTACAAAAAGAAAGGGACTAAACCAATAGAAAAATGGGAACCCGAACCTTTCCAGAGGATAGATTCAATCTAATCAATAGTCCCTTCAGGGTACATCAGGTAGTTTAATTTCAATTCCCCTTCTTCCTCTTCCGTGCCCAAGACTACTCCATCCATCCATTCCTCCAGCACCACAATTTCCTCAAATATGGAAACCTCTACCCAGGCATCACATAGGGAAGGCCCTGGAACAATCTTCCAGAGGAAAACCCTTTCCCCATTAAACTTTTCCATTTCCCCTTCATGCAAAGAGAAGTTGCTCAGGTTTCCATTGAATTCCGCATAATCTGCCCAATCCCGTTTGAATGCAGCAGGGTAATTGAACCAGTATTCGCTTCCATTAATCTCAAACCTGTCCAAAAGCCCATCTGATTCTGCGCACCCAAACGGATACAACTTGAAGTATTCCTTTTCCTTTGCCATAATCAGCCTGCTTTGGTTGATCGCAGCAATAGCCACGCCATTCTCTTCATCATAAACCCTATACCTGGTGCAGTCTCCATTGCAGTCCAGCAGCAATTCTGCGGGCTGGAACTCCACCAGCATGCTCACAGTTTCGTTAGTTTCCTCAACCTCTTCATCTTCATCTTCGGGCATCTCTTCAGGCCCAGGCTCCTCCTCAGGTTCTTCCACAGGCTCTTTTGCAGATTCATCCACAATTGCTACGGATTTGTCCACCTGCCTTATTGGTGGCTTATACTCTCCCACTTCATCAGCCCCTTCAACATCCACTGAACCTGTTTCTTCTTCCCAGGGCATAATGCATCCTGCAAGAGCCAGTGCAAAAACAGCAACTACTGCAAGCAAAATCCTCCCATTCATACTCCGGATATTGAACCCAAACTATTTACATATTTTGGTTTTTCTTCCAACAAAAAATTTTGTAGGTATATTTAAAACTTCCCTAACCAAATCTATCCCTTATGAAAACTTACAGGCTTATTGCTTCCGCCCTGCTGGCGGCTCTTGCATTTGTACTCCAGATCTCTAACGGAGTGCTTGGAATCCCGACAGGATTCGGGATGACAATTGACTTTGCCGCGGTTCCGGTGCTTATTGCATTGTTTGTTTTGGGTGCAGAATATGCAATGATGGTACTTGCTCTCCTTGCACTTATAATCCTTACAACTTCCCCAACAGGGTATGTAGGCGCACTAATGAAGATGGCCGCAACAATCCCCATGATTGTTGTCCCCTATTTTATTGCAAAAGAAAAGGAAATCTACAAGGACCTCATAGGCGCGCTTGCAGTAATCATTGGAGTGCTCGCGATATTTGCGGTTTCCACAGAGCTTGCGCAGATGCCAGGCCTTGAGATGCTTGCAGGGATATTCCCTCTCCTAATTATAGTCGCAGCAGGATATTGGATGGCCAAGAAGGGAGGGAGAGTAGACCTTTCCAATGCAAAGCTCGCCTTCGTCGCTTTGATAATTGCAGCATTTGCAAGAAGCCTCATAATGACTTTCTCTAACCTCTATTTCGCAGGCCCGGTGTTCTTTCATATAAGCCCGGGGGAATTCATAGGTGCCCTGGATGCGCTGTTCCTTCCGTTCCTTGGAAGCGGAATGGGCTGGTTCGTAATATTCTTCTGGAACGTAATCCAATCCGTAGTTGAATTCGCATTTGCCTGGATTCCTGCATACCACTTTGGACTCGTGAAGAGGTATTCTGAATGATTTCCCTGGAGAAGTTTTCACTCAAAATAAAAGAAAGGCAGGTGCTTCGCGGAATAGATTTTGCCGTTGGCAAGGGAGAAGCGCTCGGGATCTCCGGAAGCATGGGCTCAGGGAAAACCTCCCTCCTCTATTGCATGAAGGGCATAATCCCCCATCTCAAAAGAGGAAAAACCACTGGAAAGCTCCAAATCAACGGAATGGAGAAAAACAAATTGCGCAGGGACGTTGGAATCGTTTTCCAGGACCCCAACGACCAAATCTTCTCAAAGACCGTTTATGATGAGGTGCGCTTTGGGCTCAAGAACCACGGCTTCTGTGGAGGCATACTCGAAGAAAAGGTAGAAAATGCACTAAACCAGGTGGGGCTCTGGAACCGCAAGGACGATGACCCGTTTGAGCTTTCCCACGGGCAGAGGCAGAAGCTTGCAATCGCTTCGGTTCTTGCAATGGAACCCGAAGTTATTCTTTTGGATGAGCCCACTTCCAGCCTGGACCACCGCACCACTCTTGAAGTTTACAAAACGCTTGGGGAATTGCGCGAATCCGGAAAAACGATAGTGATTGTTGAGCACGATACTGATTCACTTGTTTCATTTGCAGACAAGTTTCTCATCATTGACCACGGGAACCAGAAGGCTTTTGGGGATGAGGATGTTTTCTCGCTTCCTGCAGTAAAGGAAGCAGGGGTGAAAATACCATGGGGCTTAAAGGCAAAGCAGGATTGATTGCCGCTCTTATTCTCCTGATTGCAGCAATCCTTACTCCTTTGGAGTATGTTCCAGCAGCTTTCATTATCCTCCTTATCTGGGCCGCTTACCACCGCGTAAGCATCATTACTGCGCTTGCAGCAACAGTTTTCTTTTCCTTAACGCTTGGAATTGCCGCCTTGGTCCTGGGCCTTGGAATTGAGCATTCCATACTCACATCCCTTCGCGCCATCACAATCCTGCTTCCAGTATACACATACTTTTCATATAGCTCAATGCAGGACGTAATGGAAACCCTGGAATCCGTTGGGGTCCCGAGGGATTTCTCCTTTATGTTTTCCATAACCATTCCATATGCGCACGTTCTCGGAAGAAAAGTCCAGTTCGTAAACATCGCCCAGCAGAGCCGCGGCTCCCGTTCTCCCTGGGCAGTAATCATGCCTCTTTTGAATTTCGTGTTTGAGCGCGCCCGCATCCTTGCAATCTCAATAGAATGCAGGGGTTGGTCCCCTGAAAAAAGTTAGGAATATAAAGCCTGGTTGAGATATTCTTTTACACGTTCTAAATCGATGATATTATGGAAAAATTAGCCCAGCTTAGAGAGAAGCATTACGCCCTGGAAGAAAGGATAGAAGAAATTGGAAAAAAGCACTTCCCGGCCAGTGTGACTCTTTCCAGGGAATTAGCCGAATTAATCGAAGAGATAGAATCAACCCAAGAACGGGAGAAAATCCCAAGCAACCAGGTTCTCAGCGCAAAAATAAAAATCGTAAAATACGGAATCAAGCTTGCAAAAAGGCTGAAATATTTTGAAGAGGCAGTCGTGATAGAGTTTGACAGGGGCAACATCACAAAGGAATTCGGAAGAGGCCTAATCTCAGTTACAAAGCGAATTAAAGATAACAAAATGCCCCTAGCAAAAATGGAATTCGGGCAGTTCCAGGAAATTATTGACCTAAGCAGGGAATATGAATCCTCCAAAGAGAAACTCGATGCCGAAAGCAAGATACTCAAGAAAGAGCAATACCGCATAAAGCAACTGCTTAAGGAACTCTCCTGGCTTGAGGCCCAGAGTGTGGACCTGGAAAAGGCCCGCAAGCACGAGGAGCTCCTGAAGAAAATGGCGGAGCTGGAAAAACTCCGTGCATCTTACCTGCAGTCCTTAACCTCCGCGCCGGTAGCTGCGCTGCTTGAGGATTCGGATTCCCTAAAGGAACACCTTCCTGTTTTCCCTCCAGAAGCGGAAATGGCAGAGCTACAGGAGTTCTTCTCATCCTATCCCGCAATTGGGAGATATGGGGTGGCCCAAATCTGCGAGCTGCTCACCTTCAGTGAAAAGAAGCTTTCGCACATCTGCCCCGAAACCTCCAAATTCAAAAAAGTGGTGCTGGGCAACAAAAAACTGTTTGATGCACTTCACAATATTGAGCAATCCGGCTTCCTGGCTGTAGATGGGGGAAATGAAAAAATACTGGAATTTTATGCTGGAGGGGTTGAAGGCGCCCAGCCCATTGTTGCGCAGATAAGAGTTCTGCAGAAAGAACACCCCTCCTGCAAGGCAGAACACGAAAAGAAAAACGAACTTGAGGAAAAGAAAAAAGAATTTTCAAAGTACTCAAAAGAATCGCTGGAAGCGGAATTGGAGGAAGCAAATTCTAAACTTGAATTCCTGCACTCCGCACCAGGGAAGGAATCATTGCAAAAAGCAGAAACTAAAGCGGAGAAGGGAGGCCTTCTCTCGAAAATCTCCTCTTTTTTCAAAACCTGAATTGAGGTTAAGAATATAAAGATTTAAGGATAGTGATTTCTGATGCTGTTCCTCAAGCGACTCGCAGTTTTGATGTTTTACGCATCCCTGCCGCTCCTTATCCCTTTAGGCTACAGCATCTACCTTGAGGATGGTGCATGGGCAACCCTTGCATTCACAATCCTGTTGATGACCCTTCCTGCAGTTCCCCAAATCCTCAAGCACATTTTCCAGAATATAAAGAATTTCATCATTTCTATCTTCAAATCAGATACTCCCTTCAATTATGCAAACCTCCTGGACCTGGACAAAATGCGGGAGGAGGTTGCAGAGCTCACCCTTGGGCAGATTCTTGCGCTTGTATCTGCCGCATGGCTCATTATTCCTGCAATCTCCGCAATCCCCTACCTTGCATATTCTTTTGAGCCGGTGGATGCATACTTCGAATCCATTTCCGGATGGACCTCCACCGGGCTTTCCGCGCTTCCCACGCTGAATGGGCTCCCCCCAAGCATAATCCTGTACAGGAGCGTAACCCAGTGGATAGGGGGCCTTGGAATCGTTATCTTGATGCTTACTGTGATGAAGGGCCGCGAAGCCAAGCACTTCCTCAAGGCAGAAGGCCGCACCTCAACTGATGTGGGAATCAGCAAGACCGCAGGCTCAATCTGGGGAATCTACCTTCTCCTTACCCTTATTGGAATCGGGGTGCTTTATGCAGTTGGATTCGACCCCCTTAATGCAGTAAACCTCACTTTTGCAGGGGTTTCCAATGGAGGGTTTTTCCCATTTGACTCCTACAGTTTTGATGATTCCCAGAAGCTTGTGCTTGCAGGCCTGATGTTCGGGGGCGCAACCAGCTTCATCTTTTATCGCAACCTTCTTGCCCGCAGGTTCAAGGAAGCGTTTCTGGATGAGGAGCTTGCCTTTTACATTCTCATTACGGTTGCAGCAGTTGGCCTCATCTACATAGTTGGCCATGAAGGGATATTCAACACCTTCCTTAACTCAGTTTCCGCAATTGCATGTGGAGGGTTTGCAATCGGGGACCTTTCTATAATGAGCGCTTTCCCCACTTACATACTTATCCTGCTCATGCTCATGGGCGGAATGATGGGTTCAACCACAGGAGGAATCAAATTGTGGAGAATCCTGGTTGTGCTCAAATCGATAATGCGCAACATAAAATCCGCGTTCCTTCCCGCAGGCTCGGTGCAGATTGTAAAAATCAACGGGAATCCCATAAGCGAAGAGTTCATAGTTGAAAGTTCCACATTTATTTTCGCATACCTGATTCTGTTCCTTTTCGGGTGCGGTGTCCTCATGGCAATAGATTTTGAAATTGAGGATTCCATGTTCATGATTGCCTCTGCAATGGGTAATGTAGGGCTTGCAATAATCCCGATTCCTGAAATGGCCCAGGGAACGAAGATATTTTTAATTGCTTTGATGTATTTAGGTCGTATAGAGATTTTCCCGAGTCTCGCACTTATCCGTTACATACTGAGGAGATGAATATGAGGGTCTTGATATTTGGCGCTGGAAGAGTTGGAACCAACCTTGCAAAATTTTTGGAGAAGAAACATGAGTTGACTGTAGTTGACCAGAACAAGGAGGTCTGCGACCGCCTTGCAAGCGAATCTGATTTTAATGTAATCCATGGAGACACTACTGACCCCGCACTTCTTGATGACCTTAAGCTTGGTTCGGCTGATTTTGTATTTGCAGTTACCGGGCACGAAGAAGCAAACTTTCTTGTTTCGCTTTACGCAAAACAGGCAAAAGCTAAGCGCGTGGTTTGCCGCGCTTCTGAGCCCAAGTATTCCAAGTTGATGGAGCGCCTGGAGGTTGAGCCATTGCTCCCGGAGTGGACCCTTGCGCGTGAGCTCGCAAGCATGGTCATGCATCCGGTAATTACCCTTCTTCTGGACCCGCGTTTTTCCCAGATTGAAATGCTTGAGAAGTCTGTTGGCGGTCCCCTGGATGGGAAAACCATTGCGGAAGCTTCCGAGAAGGAAAAGGCAGCCATTGCTGCAATTTATGACGGGGAACAGTTCCAGCCAGCAGCGCCTGATTTCGTTCTGCAGAAGGGAATGAAAATTGTGATTATTAAGCACAACCCCAAGTAGACACCTTAAAAAACAAATCCCCCATTTATTTTTCCATGAAGCTTGCTTTCAGTGAAACTCCTAAGGACAGGTTTAGGCAGCCCCTCATGGAGAAGATAGGGGGAAAGCTTTGCGTGCGCACAGTGTATACTGAGCAGCGCGCGAGTTTTAGTGTGGAGCAGGCGCAAACCCTGGACAAGAAGCTCCTGCGCATCATAAGCAGCTCCAATGATTTGTGCCGGCTTATGGAAGTGCTGCAGGAGGGTGCAGACCCGAATGCGAAAGACCGGTCCCTCAACCACACCGCATTGATGGTTGCTGCGCGCAAGGGAAAAGCTGATTTTGCAGATGTCCTCTTTGATTTTGGGGCAGACCCATATCTCAGGGGCCATGGAAACACAACTGCATATGAGGTAGCCAAAACCTGGGGGCAGTTGGCAGTAATCGAGCTTTTCATGAAGCGCGGAATTGATTACATTCCCAGATGAACCTCTAAAGCAGGTTTAAAAACAGTTCGATAGAACTTAAGTTCGCTTACAGGTGTATCTGAATGGCAGAAAAAAGACCTTTTGATGTTTTGAATAATGCGTTGAACAACACCGTCGTTATCGGGTTGAAGGGAGGCGTGACATTCCGCGGCATTCTCGCTGCATATGATGTTCACATGAATCTCGTGCTCGAGAAAACCGAGCTTCTCGTTGAAGATGAAGTGAAGAAGGGCATCGGGACCTGCCTCCTTCGTGGAGACAGCGTTGTCTATATCTCACCTTCCTAGTTTTCTCTAGGAAGCATCCCACTTTTTACGTTGCGCCATTTTGAAGCGCATATGCCGCGCAAATGCGCGTGCACTTCAAATTGTCGGGCTTGTAGCTCAGTAGTAGAGCGCTCCCTTGGCATGGGAGAGGCCGGGGGTGCGACTCCCCCCAAGTCCATGAAATTTTTTTCTGCTGTTTTACGCTGCGGTAAAAATTTCATAAAAACATAACCCGTTTTAAGCTACCTTTTTGTTTTCTGCCGTATTCTATCATGTGTTCTGCACCAATGAAAACCTCCGCTTGTCGGTTTTCATTTCCTGCCCCTCTTCCCTCTGGGCAGAATCAAACTCCCCTCAAAACATAACCCACGTTACGCTATTTTCTTGTCTTACCCTACAATTGTATCATTGGAACGGATTTGTTGCTTTAATCCACTTCACTTTTGCAAAATCCTTTTCGTTTTCTGTGAGGATTTCCTTGGTTCCGTTTTCCTGCATCGTTGCAGCAAGGAGCGCATCAAAGAAATGAATTCCGTAAAGCTTTGACAGAGAAAGCGCTTCAACCGCAGTGTTTCCTGAATACTCCAAAACTGTGGAAAACTTCATGAATCCAAACAGGTATTCCTTGACTGTTTCGTGGTCTACTGCAGGCTGCGCTTTCTCCCGCAGCACCCTTGAAAATTCAACCAGATTCTGTACGCTAACAGCCATTTTCTTCTTATTAACCAATTTTTCTATGCTTTCTACTGCTTTAGGGTGTTTTTTTTCTTCCTTTTGCACCGAGTAAATCAGGATGTTGCTGTCAACAAGCACCTTATTCATATATCTCAGCCCGCTTTTTGTACATCTTATAGCCGAAGCTTACGCCTTCTTTCAGTTTTTTGAAAAATTCTTCCTTTATCTCAGTTTTGCTTTTTTTCTCCATCTTCCCAAGAGCCTCAGAAACAATTTCGCTAAGCGAGCCCTTTTTTCCGCCATACTTTTCCTGGGCTAGCCTTCTCAGCTTTTCTTCATCCTCATCATCCAACGAGATGTAAACATTTCCCATGGCATCACATCCATATTTAACTATCTAATGGATATATAAATTTATAATCCTATTGTTTTGTGCATTTTGCAAAGGTTTTTATTTTTCAATGCTAATATCTGTTTGGTGGGTTTTTGAGTGATCATAGCGGCTTGATAAAGGCACTTCTTATCGGCGGTCCCCTTATTGTTTTGGTCGTGCTGACTGCGCTTTACATAAGTCTGAAACTGTCACATGCTCCAACAGAAGCACAAGGATTAGAGGTCTTTGGGTATGATAGGTGCAATCCATACTGCGAGCGCATCGGGTGGGAATATTTTAGGCACGAGATGACTGATGAAGGTGAAGAGTGCTGGTGCCATAAAGGTGAAGAGATAAAGAGGGTTGTTTGACCGTTGTTCCACACCTGCACCGGCAAAACCAGCGGAAATCCGGTCTAGCGAACTATTTAAATAAAAACTGAGCAATAAATCCAGGTAGATCTATGTTATTCAGCGCAGTGGTTCACAAAGAAGACGATATGTATGTTGCCGAGTGCCCAGAGGTAGGCACTGCAAGCCAGGGAAAAACAATGGAAGAAGCCTTTGTGAATCTGAAAGGGGCAACAGAGCTTTATCTTGAGGAATTTTATTCTTAAAAGTTAGTAGAAACCAGGCTTAGTTAAGTATTTAAATCCAAGATGAGGGAAATTAGCAATGAAGTCATTGAAACTCATAGTAAGAGGAATAGTCCAAAAAGTGGGATACCGGAACGACGTATACCATACAGCCCGAAAATTAAAGCTTAAAGGCTATGTGAAAAACTTGGATGACCCGGAAGAATCTGTGGAGATTCTGGCCCAGCATGAAAACCCTGCTGTTCTGGAAGAGTTTATTGGGAAAATCAGGATCAACGATGGATTTATTGAAGTTGAGGAAATAGCCAGGCAGGAAGTCCAGGAGGAACCCAGAATCAAGTTTGAGATTATACGCGGTTCCTCGGAAGAGGAAAACGCTGAAAGGCTGGATGTGGCGGAAGTCCAGCTCAAGAGGCTTACGCATACGGTTTATACGGGGGATCTCAAACTCCATGAAGGAAACCAGAAACTCCATGAAGGGAACCAGAAACTCCATGAGGACAATCAGCAGGTAATCGGAAAGCTTGATTCAATGGATAGCCAGTTGGTTTCATTTTCTTCAAATACTTCCTCCAGGTTCGATACAGTGGACCATAAGTACGGGAAGATTTCGGATAAGCTGGAGGAAATCTCGGTTTCACTGAATAAGCTTGTTTCTGTTTTGGAACGCTTTGCGCCTAAGAAGTGATAAAACCTCTTTTTGTTTGGTTTTTACACAATAAAACACTAAAAAGCAAACCTTTATATAGCGCGCGCGTTCCTAATTTATACTGGTGAGACCCATGGCCAATGTCAAACAGGACAAGAAAGTCCAGCTCGGCGGTGCAGAATTCAAAAAGCCTAGGATTAGGCTGCGCACCAGGTTAATGGAGAGCCTTGAACGCATTTTTACTACTAGACAAGAGAAACTCGCTGGTGAGAAAGGACTTCTTGCTGCACCGATGGGCAGAAGGAGAATGCTTGCTCTTGGTGCTGCTGCAGTTCTTGCAGCATGTACTCCGCTTCCTGCAGTTGCAAATCCAACTAAAGCTCCTGCTAAAAAAACTAAAAAAGAAGTTGAATATGAAGTGTTTACTGATCCTAAGGAGTTAGAACCTTACTTCAAGAATGCTGAAGGGAAATATGTGGATATTAAGCCTTTGGAAAGTAAGCGGGTTGGAGATTATACTGTAACTTTGACTACTGATATCGGAGGCATTTATACTGTTACTATTGAAGAAGGTCCTGAGAAGGGGAATAGGCACGGAGTTTCTTTAGCCAATAAAGTAGAAAACATCAACATTCTCACTATCGATATGGGAAATTCTAACCCATACATTAAGGGGACTATGATTGTATTCGCGGATAACATGACAGTATATTTCCAATATTTCAATAAAAAACAGAATAGACATGAACTGAGAGGAGTTTCTCTGTGGTCTGGACATATGCGAGCTGGGCCCATTAGGACTGGATTTGAGATTCTAGAAGATGGAATAGATATATTCAATGCCCCTGTAAAACTTAGAGATGGGGACATTGTTGCCAGAGCATCCTTACTCACAAATGGTGATTCAGGAGGCATGTTCTTCCAATACAGAGATCCGAAGGCTAAAGATACAAGAACTGTTGCAATGTTGGACAGGAAATGATTCCTTCCCCTTTATTTTTAAATTTACTCTAATAATTATCTCTAGGGATATATATGGGTCCATTGAGTCGAAAGAAAAAACCTGGTATTGATGTCGACAAAGCAACTACAGAAACAGGTGCTACTCAAACTCCACAAATGGTCGAAGCAATAAATGGTGCCACTTTAATTGGAATTCAAGCTGATGCAGCACAAGTAGAGCAACACGCAAACAAACCACCAGAAGAAAGAGCCCAGGAATACAAAGAAGCAATAAAGAAAGTAGGAGGATCTAAAGAACTCCAGGACGAAGTATCCAAAAACCTCACAGACCAAAAAACAGGTCCGTTTGATGGTTTTTATGCAACCCTAAGGGAAACTTATCAAAAAACAACGGATACAAACACTAAAAGTTTCCTTAAAAGCCTGGAAGAAAGATTTACCAGTTTAACTAAACAAAAGAGTCCAGAAGCCCAAAGGGAACAAGAAGCCTTATCCACCCTAATGAAGCTCGCGCCTAAACTGCAGGAGTACAACAAAGCCATGTACGAAGCAGGCTATTCAGACCAACAGATCAAGCAGTTCAATATTCGGCTTAGGGAAGAATATGTCAAAGCTTATACGGGAGCAAGGGCAGAAGGCCTTAGCGTGGAAGATGCTGCCCAAAAAGGAAAGAACGCAGTGGATACAAGAATCAAATATCAAAAAGCCCAATATGTTAGGGATAATAGGTTGAGTAGGGCTGACGCAGAAAAAGACACTGATCTTAAACAAATGGATGCAGCGTCCGCTTTTCTTGCAGGTTCTGTGATTCCTCAGGCATTGGCTATTCATAGTGGAAATGCCCAAGCTATTTCGGACCTGGATAATGCCACTAACCGGGAAGAATTGGAGAAAGCCATTCAAGAACATAATCTAATGAGCAATACTGCTGTTAATGAGATGTTTAAAAGTACGGATTTGGCTTTAAGTAATGGTCTTTTGATTGGGCTTGGGGAACTCTTTGATGCTGGCTTTGACTCTGAGTTTGGTGAAGCAGGAGCAGAATCAGGCGGTGCAGAAACAGCGGCCGCCCAGGCACAAATGATGCGTGACATTGAAGACCTGGCAAGAGAAGACCAGGAACGCGCAAATGAGGCAAACAAGCTTATTGCAGACCTTATGGAGCAGGCAGAGGAATCCGGGGAGGAAACCACCGTAGGGGACCTCAAGGACGACGAATTAAAGGAAAGGCTTGAGGAAATGGGCGTTGAGCAGGACAAGACAATAAAGGAAGCAATCGAATTCACGAACAAAACCATGGAAACTCTGGCAGCCCAACAGGGCAGGGTAGACGAACTCAAGCAGAATGCAGTAGAAGGGCTTGAGCCTTCATTCCACACGAACCCCCAGAAAGCCCTGGAAATGAACGGGATAATGAAAGACGGGCAGCTCACAGAATTCGGCCAAAGCGTAATACCAGATATCCTGAAGGCATCCGGAGGAAGCTTCAACAACGCCCTGGACCAAATCATGGACGCAATACCCATAGAAGGAAGGGAGGAGTTCATGGACAGGGTGGGGGAAGCAAGGCTTACGATAAACGAATACATGGCAGACCCGGGAAATGCGGAAAAGCAGAAGGCGGCTGCAGAAATACTCGCAAACCCGGAGTTTGTGGCAGTGAGGGCAGCATTCCAGGAAGCGCTTGCAGATAATGCTGCAGAGGCAATCGGAAAGTTGAATGCATAAAGGCAACTCCTGTTTTTTAGCAAGAAACTTTGTTAACTACATCAATTTTCCCCAGTTTTCCAATAGGGGATATCATCATACTGCTTAATCTGCATACGTGCGGAAGGATGGTTTGTAATTTTTCTTCTGTAATGATGTGGCCACTTGCTCTCAAAACAGACTCCGCTAAATTTTCCACTTCATCTGCACTCAGTTTATTTTGTCTTGCCAAATCAGTCCATATCCTCAGTGTTTCTCCATCTAGGGATAGGAGACCCGAACTGATTAATTTCGTTAAATCCCCCTCTCTTCGGTTGAAATCCTGCGCTCCCATTTCAGATTTTGCTAAATCAACAATTTTGTCCGCAGTAGTAATCATACGGATATGGGCAGGTACTCCAGATTGAGAGTATTTTCTGACAAAATAATCTATTGCAACTAAAGCTCCTCGTTCTAGCGTGCTGCTGCAGGTTATTAGACGAATCAAGATTCCTTTTTCTAAGTCAGTTAGATCGGAATCCACTACTTTTGAGAAGGCTCCTGCCTTCTGCTTCCTCTTCAAGAACCCTTTTTTTAATGGAGATAATATTCCACTCCCCCTCTGTCCTTTTAATTTTGACTTTAGATCGGAAGTCCCAACATCATTGATCGAGAGCGGTATCTGTCTGCTTCCTTTTCTCCGTAAACTTCTTTCTGTAGATGCCATTTGGCACGCGGATGCCCAATGTGTGTCTATATGCTGGAATAAAGCATCATTTATGGATGGGGACGAGAGAATATACAAATCAGTAAAGGTAAGCAACGGAAGTTTGTCCTGTTCCATCATCCCATTTATCTCTTCCAGATTGTCCAAACATCTGAAATCAAAAAATTCCTGCAAGTCCTTGACATCTGAAGCTTGAACCCTCCCGCTCAAGCGTTTAATCCTGTGAAATTTAGCAATTTTTTCTGATGAGATGCCACGCAATTCTAATAGTTTTTTCTCAAATGTGCTCATATGCGTTTTTAATCTCCCCGCATCTCCGCTTAAAGCAGCATGCATAGCTAGTAGAATATGTGGAGCAGCGCACGCAGGGTCTTCTGCGATGATTGTTTTGCATATATGTTGCACTTTATGGAGAGCCTCAGCTTCATTAACGTTCTGCGGAGCAGCTGCCTTATCCAGTTGCTGTGTTATAATACCAGTCATAGATACCATTAGCGTATTTTTCTCATGAGTGAACTGGACTGGCAAGGCCATCCCCATCTTTCTGTGATTGATGAGTGGGATAACGTGAGATACTGTCTTCAGAGCCATGAGATCGTGGTTTCCTGGTTGCATACAAAGCCCCCTATCGCAAGCCGCTATTGCGTCATCCAAATTACCTGAGCAGAAATATGTAAGTGCCAGATCGAAGTAAAGGCTTGCGGCTAACTCATCATCTTTGGATAGAGATACATCTGTTGCAGCGATGTCTGTCCCTTTATCCATCTGGTAACTCAAAAATGCCAGTTTAGCATTATAGTTTCTCCTTTTTCCTAATGACTTTATGGCACGTAGAAGAGACTGTTCAGAAACACTATAGTTTTCCGGACTCTCTCCCACGTACAGATGCATCCTCGCTTTAAATTGTAACGTTAATGGATCTGTAGAGTTAAGCCTGAGAGCTTCATCCAGTGCTTCCAAGCATTGGCTGTGTTTCCCCATTCTCTCATATACTTGAGCCAAATGATAATAGAATTGAGAATTTCTATATTCAGGTTCGATGGTGTGAAGAAGCGTGTAAGAGGTAGCGGGGTCACTTTCCAAGCATTGCATCGCCAGGTATCTCGCAGATACCGGATTGCTATCCCAGAGTTGTTTAGCTAACCTAAAATGTTTCTGTTCATCATGTATTCCCCTCTCCCTAGAGTAGCAACCAGAGTTGGAATGAAACATTGAGGCAAGTTTTGTTTTGTCCAAGCATTTTACTTTGTCAAAATGATAATCAAATATCCCATTGACTGGATCTATAACTAACAGCTTTAGGTCCGGGGAGTCTATAGCACTTAGAGCTGAAAGCATCTCTTTTCTGAATTTGGGGTTAAGGTTAAATGCTGGGTGGCCTTTGACACGTTTATCTTTAATCAAAATTCCTATGCATGCGTGTCCAATTTCGACCCTTTGTTCCGTATTCACAACTTCCAAAGCCATTACCCTGACATCTCTTCTATCTGAGACTGCAATCTCCGCCATTTCCAAATATGCCATTGTCAACTCCAAGCAATTTGCCTGTTTTGTTTTTAGAACTTCTTTAACCGTCTTGCTGCCATGTTCCCTGTCTTCTATAAACATACTCCCTTGAATGCCATATTCTCCTTCGCTCTTCAGAATCTGGAAAATAGCCGCGAGTCCAAGAAGGGGATCGCCGTATTCAGTATTTATCGCAACAGCGACTCTTTTAGCTTCTGGCGGGAGTTCGAATATCCCCCCATACTCAGTTTTGGATTTTTCTGGCGCCGTTTCCACTAAATAGTTGGGGGAGCTGCGCATCCTTCTCAAAACGCCCTTCGGAAACTCCAATCTACTCCTCTCTCTTGGATCTGATATGTCCGTAGAACCGACCATCTCAAGTGAGTGTGAAAGAGAAGGTTCTCCTGCTACCTTTTCTGTTCCGTCTGGTGCGATTATACGGATGCAAGAATCAGGGTCGAATCTTATCGTGTCTGCAGGATGTTGCATCTTGAGAAGAGTGCTGAAAGCTTGGACCGTTCCAGTAAGACGATTTATGTTCTCAGGAGGTGTCTCCCTCTTTTTCCAAAACGTTTTGATACTAGTTGTTGATTGCTCCAATCCAGTAAATACCAGAGGCATATTAGCCTCTTTTGCTGCATTCTGGAAATCATTGATAACGGACAGTGTTTCTTCCGCGATGGTGTTGGAGCCAGGGAGGTGGAGGTCAAAGGCTTCGATCTCCTTAGCTATATGGGGATCCATCAACACCTGAAAAGCAGTAACCGCGAGACCAAATATCTCACCACATGTTGGAACAGCTCCTATGTCGTGGAAGAAAGCACTGGATTTATCGGCAAGTGCCATTCCATAACCACTAAACTCATCTACAGAATCAAGAATCTCAATAAGCTGGCTTTTGGTATCTTCGGAATATGGTTGGTTGAATATGTGGTCTTCTGGATTTCCTGCATCAACAATTCTCAAATCTTCTTTTGCTGACCATATTACCCAGGAATCATCTATTTTAAGAGAAGTAGCCCTTAGAAAATCGTGTGTATCTCGTGTGATCTGAGACGTTACCATAGGGATACTCGGGACTACTCCCTCTTCATCCATACACCGTCTGAATGAGGATACTATGCCATCCTGGATATCTGTTGCAACCGGAAGATCCCCTCCGTTTTTTAGCATATGCTCTATGTAAGATGCTTCTACAAGCATCATTGTTTCGTAATCTATCCTCTCACCGAATCGTATGGTTCTCATCTCTTCCCCTGCTCTCTCTTTAAAAGCCTCACTTTCCACAAATCCTATTTCTGGCAGATCGGATGTTGCTTCGGATAAGAGTGCATTTATCGTGTATGCCAGAATACGGTTATTTGCTTCATATGCATCCACTACCGTATCCAATACCTGTTGAGCTGTAGGTTCCACCCCATCACGAATCTTGTGGAGGATGCATGCGTCCAAGGCTAGTCTGGAAGCTTGGTCCTGCTGAGTTTCAGGCAAGGTCTCCTTTATTGCTTCTATTGCTGCTGGGGAGATCCCGGATTCGTCATCAAGTTCTTCATAACCCTTCTTCCTCCGCTTTCTTCTTTTGATGAGTTCCTTCGCTTCGTTTATTTTTTCCAAAGCGCTCCTGAACTCTTTATCCCCCTCCTTGGTTCTGCCATCGCATTCCCCCAACGCCTCCAACAGCCTGAATATCTCTTCCCGATGTAGCCCCTCTTCAAGCAGTTTTATATTTATAACCTCAAAATCTTTTGCAAAATATGCTGAATGCAGGACGTCCCCCCCAATTAGCTTCTCGAATTCATTTACAATACCGATCAATCTAATATATGTGTCATCCTGCAACTTATCCGCGAGATTTGGAAACATCTCCGATAGCATTTTTCTTGCGGTGCGTTCGGTGAGGCCCTCATATAGCCACTTTAATGAGTGACCTGCGTAGTCGCTCCTGAAGTCTCCGATATGGTGGAGCGATTCATGCAATATAGTCGCCAACACAGATGCTTCAATAGCTTCTTTCCCTTTCTTGCCAACATCTGTTTTTATTTTTTCTAAATTAATTCCAAAGAAAGCATATTCTCTGGCGTATTTCCCTTTCACAGGGTATGTCCCTAACCATTCAATTTCATCTTCCTTTGCAAAATCCCCCATCATCTCTGGGTGTGGTTCGTAAAATTTCTCTGCAAATTCGTAATTGCCCCTCGCAACGAAAAATTTCAAGGATTCTAATGGATTTGATTTGAATTCGCCAGGAAACTTCTCATTAAGCCACGTAAACATCTTGTCGTGCATCTTTGGCACTAGCCTTGTCCATTCCCTTACTTCAGCATCTGCCCCTTCCCTTGAGCGAATCATCAGGATTGTCCGCTCAACTATACTCTTTGCTTTTTTCAAAACTGTCGCAAGCGGTTTTCTCCCACGCGTTTGGGCAACTGGGAACGGAATTGCCATAGTATCTGCTTCAGGCACTTTTTCTCACCTAGTTCTCTTCATCATATTTTTCCAATACCTCTTTCAGGTGCGTTCGTGGATTTCTTCCCCCGTCAGCCTGAACCAAGCCCTATTCCGCGCATCTCTAACCTCAGTATAATATACTTCCAGTTGCATATGGGCCTCACGGTTTTCTTGATTCATTTTTTTTCCTACAGAGATATATTCTTTGCACAATTTCCTGTAGTCTTCCCTAGTGGTCACTTCATTGAATCTTCTCTCGAAGTCCAAATGGATTTTCTTAAACCTCTCTTTCGTTTCCTCAAATTCTTGTTTTTTCTCTTCTTCTTCCATTTTTGTCACCCTTAGTTTTTCATCTTCAGTCCTCTTCCCTTCCTTCTCTTTCCTTATTTTATGTGCTTCCTTAGCCTGTTTTTCAGCTTTCAGCTTTTTTTCCTTATCCAGCACACGGGCTCTTATGAAAAGTAGTATGAATACTGCAACTATAATGTGCAATGGTTTAATTCCTGTTTCTTCATCAGAATCCTGATTTCGCTTCATTTTTTTGTCTTTTCTGGCCACCTTGGATTTCATTCCTGCATTTTTCCTGCGCTTGCTTGATCCCACATCATTTATAACGTCGTCTATAACGCCATTTGGGAGGGATCCGCTCCCGTCCCCATATCCTTCCTTGCCTTTATTTGCCTTCCGCCTCAATTCCTCCTCCATCCTCTTCAACATGGCCTTCGGTGATTCCTGCATTTTGCTCTTATCCCGCTCTTTCATATTTTCCCAAAGTATTTCATGATGCCTGTACCAGGGAATAGGGCGCTTACCGGCTTCTTTGCCTTTAGATTTATCCACTTGTGCAATTACAGAGAGATTGTCCGGGAGCGCCTTGTGGCTTGAGGCAGGAAATGCGGGCTTGATACATATAGCAGAACTTGCAAGCAATGCAGTAGAAAACACCAGGATCCTTCCCTTCCCCATATGTATTATTAGCGGTGGCAAAAAGTATTAAAACTTGTGTGAATAGCTGGCAGATTTGAGCGGATGCTACTAGTTTGGTGAAACCCTTTTATTTTTTCCCTCCCTTTTCCATCTATGCTGCTGAAAAAAATAGCCCTCCTACTATTATTCGTTATTTTTCTTGTCGCATCGCAGTATGCACCAATTTTTTACCCGGATGACCCCCTACTGGTAAAGGCGGTGGAAACCCTTGCAATAATCTCTTTCGCACTGCTTCTGGACTCCTTAGTAGGTGGAATAGTCGCAAGAATCAAGCTTTTCAAGGTAAGGTATTTTCTTGCAAAGATTTCCAGTTACCTAATCTATGTAGTTGCACTCGTAATCGCAATGGGAATCTGGATTGAGCAGACCCAGAGCTTAGTAGTTGCAATGGGTTTCATAGGTGCAGGAATTGCAATTGCCCTCCAAAGGCCCCTAATGAACCTGGTAGGATTCCTTACCCTAATAACCGTAAGGCCATATGAGGCAGGAGACAGAATAGAGGTAGATGAGGTAAGCGGGGACGTAATAGACATTGAATTGATGTATACGAAGCTCATGGAGATAGGGGGAGATGCAAACTACGACCAGTTCACAGGAAAAATCAAGGAAGTCCCCAACTCCTTCGTATTGGAAAAGGTGGTAACAAACTACTCAAAGGATTTTGCATTTATCTGGGAAGAGATGATGCTTCCCATCACATACAGCAGTAACCTCAAGAAAGCAACGGAAATAATGGAGGGTGCAGCAAACAAGATCACAAGGCAATTTGTAGAGAAAAGCACCAGGCAACTGAAGAAAATGACCTACAAATACCTCTTGGAGTCCAGGGACGTAAAGCCCACGGTTTACGTAATCCCAACGGACAACTGGATTGAGCTAAGATTAAGATTCATAGTGGATGCAAAGCACAGGAGAACACACGTGGATCCGGTATTTAAGGAAATCCTGGACAAATTCCAGAAAGCAAAAGATATACGGATATCAAGCAAAACAACCGCGAGAGTCTGGGACACCAGGAGAAAAGCAGATTACTAAAAGAAATTATTCAGGAGGTTTTTCTTCCTCCTGCTCTTTTTCATCATCCTTTTCCAGGAACTTTTTGCAATGGCCCACTGCAAAGTCCATTGCTTTTTTAGAATCCCTGCTTTTGGAATACTCAGATGAGAATGCTGCAAAGAAGGTCTCTCTTGCCCCTATTGAGGCACATGTGGCAGGGTCTTCAAGCAGGTACTCGTGCTCGTTTCCGCTTTCGGTTACACTGATCTTCTCTTCTCCCTTGAACACTACAAGAACCCCATTCTTCTTTATATGGGAAAGCAGGTTCTCAGGAATATACTGCATTTCCAAAGGAGTGGTTTTCAGCACCTTGACTTTCTCAACGTTCTTCACACACCAGTCTTTCTTTCCCCCGAAATTGTCCGGATCACGGACAAATCCGCGGGAATCCACATAAATCTCGCTGAAATCTCCCTTCAGTTTATCTATGCAAATTTCATTGGAAACGGCATATGCAAGAACTACGTTAGATGTAATTGGTGCATGCGTTATCTTGCATGCGAGCGGAAACCTTCCCTTCTCCTCCCCATTCTCTATATGTATCTCGACAATTCCCCTTTTGCTCTTTGCAAGCTCATAATCTTCCCCGAGTTCATCAAATACGTTCTTAATGAAATGGGCTGGTCCGCCCTCTTTCTTCTCAATCGTATTGTTGTCCCTGTCCATCACTAGGTTATCCGCAAAGCATCCTGCTATAAAGAACTTAGCCATTTCATCACATCCTTTCCGTGCCTTCCATCAACTCTCACTTTGTGAAAGTCCATTTACTGGTCGCGTAATTTTTACCTTCCCCAAGCTAAGCAGTACCAATTATCACTTTTGGATCTCCTGGTTTTTAATTCTAGCTACAAATTTTTTTGTTAAGTGTACACCCACACATTACCTCCCAAACCCCCTTTTTCGGAAGCGCACCTCCGAAGGCTTTTTAAACTAAAACGAAGAGTATACTGACGTTACAAGGTAAGGCGCCATGCACATTTCCAGCATAAAGCTCAGAGGTTTTAAGTCATTCAAAAAGGCAGAGATAGAGCTACCGCACGATTTCATTTGCCTTGCCGGGCCTAACGGAAGCGGAAAAACCAATGTGCTTGATGCAGTGCGTTTTGCACTCGGGGAAAAATCCCTCAAATCCCTTCGTGCAAGGAAAGTAAAAGACCTTATCTGCCACAACTCCAAGATTGCGGAAGTAATCCTGAATTTCCAGGATGAAAAGAAATACGAATTAAGGCGAGCAATCAAGGAAGATGGAAAAGTGCGCTATGTGCTTAATGGAAAAACAACCACGCGCACCTCAATTCTCGAATTGCTCAAGAAATATAACCTGGATGCAAGCGGAAGAAACATCATTGCCCAGGGTGAGGTCCAGCGTGTTGTAGAGATAAGCGGGAGGGAAAGAAGGGGGATAATTGATGCTGTTGCAGGGATTGCCGATTTCGAGGCAAAAAAGAAAGAAGCGCTGAGAGAACTTGAAATTGTAGATGGAAGGATGAGGGATGCAAACCTCGTGCTCGG
>JGI10211J34971_10000564_pt1 | contig 30305 bp, 30 predicted proteins | sample Etolagsediment_FD_34971 | JGI IMG/M metagenome (IMG submission 34971)
AACCATTGGTAATCCGGCTGGCAATATCATCGATATTCGTGCGATGGCTGCGATGGCTGCGCGAAATGGTCTACCACTGGTTGTCGACAGCACAGTGGCGACGCCAGCACTGTGCAAGCCGATCGAATTAGGAGCCAACATTGTTGTACACGCGTTAACCAAATTTATGGGTGGTCATGGGAATTCGTTGGGCGGAATTATCGTCGATGGTGGAAACTTTGACTGGACTGCTCAAGGGGACAAATTCCCTGGAATGACAGCTCCGGAGCCTGCGTATCACGATGTGGTCTATTCCGATGCGTTTGGTCCGGCTGCCTTCATCGCGCGTGCTCGGACGGTTCCGTTACGAAATACCGGTGCGGCTCTTGCGCCAATGAACGCATTTTTGTTGTTGCAAGGCATTGAGACCTTGAATCTTCGCATGGAACGCCACTGTGAGAACGCTCAGAAAGTCGCTGAGTTCTTACAATCGCATGCTAAAGTTGAATGGGTCAGTTATGCCGGTCTTCCAGAGCATCCGCATTATGAATTGGCGAAAACACAATTGGGTGGAACGCCATCGGCACTGTTGACCTTTGGCGTCAAAGGTGGATTTGAAGCAGGTGTGAAATTCTATGATGCCCTTGGCCTCTTTAAGCGTTTGGTGAATATCGGAGATGCTCGTTCACTTGCTTGCCATCCAGCATCAACAACGCATCGTCAATTGTCTGAAACTGAACAACTGGCGGTGGGCGTGAAGCCTGAGATGATCCGTTTGTGTGTCGGAATCGAGCATATCGATGACATTCTTGCCGATCTTGAGCAGGCACTCGCTGCTGTATGACATCGGAGTTAAAAAACGACCGCTTTCTCAGAGCACTGCTCCGTCAACCTGTTGATCAAACTCCAGTTTGGATGATGCGTCAGGCGGGGCGTTACCTTCCTGAATACCGAGCAACCCGGAAAGTGGCTGGTGATTTCATGAGTCTTTGCAAGAATGCAGAGCTTGCTTGTGAGGTCACTATTCAGCCGCTTGAACGGTATCCGCTGGATGCGGCGATTCTCTTTTCTGATATCTTGACCATTCCTGATGCAATGGACTGTGGGCTGTACTTTGAAGCTGGCGAGGGCCCTCGTTTCGAGCGTCCTGTGCGCACTCGCGCAGATATTGATGCGCTTCCGGTACCACCGATGGCAGATGCTTTGGATTATGTGATGAATGCCGTGAGCACCATTCGTCGTGAACTGAACGGTCGAGTGCCTTTAATCGGCTTTTCAGGCAGTCCCTGGACCTTGGCGACCTATATGATTGAGGGTGGTGGCTCGAAGGAGTATCGGTATGCGAAGGGATTGATGTATTCAGATCCTGGCGCACTTCACGCACTCCTTGAAAAGTTGGCCGTTGCTGTGACGGACTATTTGAACGCGCAGATTGCAGCAGGTGCTCAAGCAGTTCAGATTTTTGATACTTGGGGTGGTGTTTTAACCGAGCCTGCCTATCGTGAATTTTCACTCGCCTATATGAATCGGATCGTGAACGGCCTTGTTCGTGAATCGGAGGGTCGTCGGGTCCCCGTGATTTTGTTCACGAAGGGCGGCGGCGCCTGGCTTGAGCAGATGGCGGCCACAGGATGTGATGCACTTGGCTTGGATTGGACGGTTGATCTCGGTCGTTGCAGAGAGCGCGTCGGAACGGAAGTGGCTTTGCAGGGAAACTTGGACCCATCCGTATTGTTCGGGTCTGATGACTTGGTGACCTCTGAAGTTGAACGACTGTTAAAAAGCTTTGGTTCACATCCCGGTCACGTATTTAATTTAGGCCATGGTATCAATCAGCACGTTGATCCTCAGCGTCCTGCCACTATGATTGATGCAGTACAACGAATTAGCCGCGAGATTCACTCCGGCTCACATTGAGGTCGATATCATGCGCATGATTGCAATTGCGTTGGGTCTCGTCCTGGCGGGGAACGCCATGGCCGAGTCAAAAGGATTATCCGATATATACAATTTGGCCGTCGCTAACGATCCCGCGTTACGTGCTCAAATAGCAACCCGTGATGCCTCTCAAGCGCTGGGGGAGCAGGTCAGAGGTGCTCGTGGTCTGAGCGCAACTGGAAGCCTGTCAGCTAAAGAAACGCAAAACTTCAAAGCCGATGATAATTACGAAACCGGAACATTATCCGTGACGCTGAGCTTGCCGCTGTATGATCGGGGATTAACTGCATCGATCGATAGCCAAGACGCTGCCACACGAGAAGCTGACGCGGCCTTGGCTGCGTATCGACAGACACACATTGTGTCTGTGACGAATGCGTATTTTGCCGTGTTGTCGGCAGACCAAGATTTGCTGGCTGCGAAGGCTGAAGTCGAGGCTTTTGAGCGTCAGCTCGAGCAAGCCTCTGAACGATTGACCGTCGGAATTGGGACGCGTGTCGATGTCGATCAGGCGCGTGCACGTCTGGATTTGTCGCAAGTCGGTCTGATCAGCGCTGAAGTCGCGTTGGAAACCGCAAAATCGGATTTGCGCCAGTTGGTTGATGTCCCAGTGAGCGATCTCGCCGATCTCGTTGAGAACTTCTCTGCTGAAGTTCATCGATCGTTGGATGGGGATCTTGATCGGTTGGCGGATAATCATCCTGAGGTGATCGCCGAACAAGAAGCCTACCGAAGTGCTGTGGCTGATCTGGACGAAGCGCGCGCTGAAACGACGCCGAGCCTTGCGTTATCCTCCACATTTTCGGTGTCGGATGTCTCCGGCAGCAATACCAGTTCAAACAATGTCAATGCTCGCAGTAATGTGTTGAGTTTGACGCTGTCTGCGCCGATTTACACCAATGGCGTGGCGTCTGCGAAGGTGGCTGTGGCTCAAGCGGGTGTTGTCAAAGCGGAAGCTAACTTGCTGAAAGCTCGCCGTCAGGTGCTGGGTTCCATGCAGGAGGCCTATCGAAACCTCGAGGCGAGTGCCCGTACTGTGGAAGCGCGCCGTTTGGCGATTGTGTCAGCGGCTAGTCGTGTTGAAGCGACTGAGGCGGCATACGCAGTTGGCTCGGGTGATATTGTTGAAGTGCTGAATGCGAAAAAAGACTTATTCGCAGCCGAGCGTGATTTTGCAAAGGCTCGCTACACTCACGTGACACGCCAATTGGAGTTTGATCAGGCAATTGGTGACTTGTCTGAATCGGCGATCGCACGCATTGATCAGCAATTAATTCAGTGAAAGTCCCGAGAGCTTGGGGTGAGTTCCCCAAGCCAAGCGCTGGCATCTTGCAAGGTGTCAGCGATGATATGAATCACACCGTGAGATTCCTGAACCTTGCCTCTGACTTTGAGTAAGCGGCTCGCTAGGATCTGATGCCGAAAGGTTTCCACCAGAGAAGGCCAGACTAAACAGTTAATCTGGCCTTCTTCATCTTCAAGTGTAATAAATACCACTCCTGAGGCAGAGCCTGGTCGTTGACGCGTGGCAACAAGACCGGCCACCCAGATTCGAAGATCAGGATGTCTAGGGAGTCGTTTCAGTTCTGAAGACCGTCTGCATGTTTGAAATTCGGACTGAGTGCGCAAAAGACTCATCGGGTGCGCTTCCAGTGATAAGCCCGTTGTTCGGTAATCGGCGACTAAGGTTTCTCCGAGCTGGGGAATTCTGGGCTTAAACTCTTGATCTGTTTGCACCGATTGCTGAAACAACGGAAGTTGTGACTCTTGATCACCCAGTTGCCAAAAACTATCGAAACGGTTGTCGGTGAGCGCTCGAAAAGCATGCGCACTTGCCAAAGTCTCGAGTTCAGATGTCGACAGTTCGGTTCGAATACGAAAGTCATTCAAACTCTGGAACGGATGATGGCGTGCCTGAAGCAGTGTCTGAGCAGTCTTCATGCTGAGACCTTTGATGAGATGGAATCCAAGACGAATACAGGGTGAACCATCTGAGTCTTCAAGAGTTGATAGCCACTCTGATGCATTGACATCAATTGGGCGGACAGGAATCCCATGGCGTTGAGCGTCTTGTAATAATTGTGAGGGTGTATAGAACCCCATCGGCTGCGCATTGAGAAGGCCGCAGTAGAATGCAGCCGGAAGATGACATTTAATCCAAGCAGATAGATACACCAGTAATGCAAAACTGGCTGCATGTGACTCGGGAAATCCGTATTTACCAAAGCCTTCAATTTGATGGCAGAGTCGCTCAGCAAATTCCCGTGAGTGACCTCGTGTCAGCATCCCGTTCACGATTTTTTCGTGGAAATGAGAGAGCCCATGTCCGCCTTTCCAGGTTGCCATGGCGCGTCTGAGCGCATCGGCTTCTCCAGCACTAAAACCTGCGGCAACCATGACCAGTTGAATCACTTGTTCCTGAAAAATTGGAACACCGAGTGTCCTATCCAAGACAGCACGGATCTCTTTTGGTTGTTGCTCTTTGGGTTCAAGGCCTTCTCGGCGTCTTAAGTAAGGGTGCACCATATCTCCTTGAATGGGACCCGGGCGAACAATGGCGACCTCAACAACAAGATCATAATAAGTCCGTGGTTTTAAGCGTGGCAGCATCGCCAATTGCGCACGAGATTCGACCTGAAATACACCGATCGCATCTCCTTTGCAGAGCATGTCATAGACGCTAGGGTCTTCTGGTGAAATATCTGCGATGGTGCGAGGAGGATGGCGATACTGCCCCTGCGTTGGTTGATAGCGGGCTTGGTAGTCGCAAGCGAGCTCAAGACTTCCTCGAATTGCAGTCAGCATCCCAAGCGCGAGAACATCAACTTTTAACAGCCCGAGCGCGTCAATATCATCTTTATCCCACTGCATACAGGTTCGATCTTCCATGGCTGTATTTTCAATGGGACACAGTTCCGATAGAGGACCTTGGGAAATCACAAAACCACCGACATGCTGAGTCAGATGTCTGGGAAACCCTACAATGTCCGTGACCAATTCTGTGAGTAGTCGAATTTGTGGGCCCTGAGGATTAATGCCAAGTTCGGCAAACCGATCCAGCATGGCATCTTTTTTGTCCCACCAAGCCAGACTTCCAGATAAGGCTTCGATTAAGTCCAACGGAAGGTTCAGAGCCTTGCCAACGTCCCGAATTGCGGAACGCTTTTTGTAGGTAATGACAGCAGCAGCTAACGCAGCTCGTTCTTTTGAATATTTGCGATAGATGTATTGAATGACTTCATCTCGCCGGTGATGTTCAAAATCGACATCGATATCCGGTGGTTCATTTCGTTCTTTAGAGACAAATCGTTCAAACAAGACTGAAACACGGCTTGGATCGACTTCGGTGATAAACAAGCAATAACAGACGACAGAATTCGCCGCAGAACCGCGTCCTTGGCACAAAATGCCCTGAGAGCGAGCAAAAGCTACAATATCGTGAACAGTCAAAAAGTAGCACGCGTATTTCATTTCCTGAATCAGTGACAACTCTTTTTCAATCAGTTGACTGATGTCTGGTGGGATCCCGTTTGGCCAGCGTTGGTTAGCACCTTCAAGAACCAGGTCTTTTAAGAAGATATGTTCATCTGAGTATTGTGGTGGGCAGATTTCTTTTGGGTATTCATAACGGAGATCGGCCAGAGAAAAATCAAAGCGATCGAGAATATTGAGTGATTCGTGTAGCCAAGGTTTTGGGTAACGCTGCAAAAGCCCTTGATGATCCATTAACGTTCGCTCACTAGAGCGCTCCAATTGATCAGCAATCTCAAGAATCGGCGCACCCAGACGAATGGCGGTTAATGTGTGTTGTAATTTCAGGCGCTGTCGAACATGCATGATGGGTCGCTGACTGGCAACAACAGGAAGGTTCCATTCGAATGCAGCCAAATCAATGCGTTCTGCGAATTCTGCTTGGTGCCCTGATTCTGGAAGGTGTGCTGTGATCCACAAGCGCCCTCTAAATGCATAAGACAGACTTTCAAGTTGTGTCGTCCAGTCCAATGACTGAGGATTTGGGTGCCAGAGGCAAAGTAGTGTGTCTGTCTGTCCAATGAAATCGCGTCGAGTGAGCTGATAAGAGCCCTTAGGGGATCGTCTACGCGCGAGTGAAATTAATTGGCCAAGTTCGCCCCAGGCGTTGCGACTGGGTGCCAGAAGTGTCAATTCCAGTTGATCATCGAGCCGAAATCGTGCTCCATGAATGAGCGGAAGATTGAGTGTTTGAGATGCAAGGTGGGCTCGCACAGCACCGGATACTGAGGCCTCGTCTGTGAGGCCCAATCCAGCATATCCCAGCGAGTGGGCGCGCGTGACATATTCTTCTGGGTGCGACGCACCTGTCAGAAAAGTGAAATTCGATGTACAACACAGCTCCGCAAACATACTGTTATTATATACAGTAATTTGCGGACCCTCATAGCGAGTTTTTGCTGATTACTTTTCTAATGCAGCCAGTCGTGTTTCAAGTTCAGCGAGTTTCGCTTCTGCTTTTGAGAGCTTTTCGATCTGTTTGTCATAGTCTTCACGGGTGACTACGTTCAGATCTTTTAAACCTTGAGCGATCAAATCCTCGACTTGTTGTTTGAACTGAGCTTGCATTTTGCGTGCAGGCTCAGGGAGTGCTTCGGAAATTTTTGTGGCGATATCATTAAATGCGTCACGATTCAGCATGGTCAGCCTCCTTTCGGTTGATGTGTTCATGATGCGGGCGATTCAAAAAAATTTCATCTGATTCAGTTCGCACTATTTTAGTGCTGCGAAAGTCGTTACAGTGCGTGGTGTGCGCAATTTCGGTGCTTTCTGGAGGGTCTAAAACCCGCCAAAGCCCGCAATCTCCTGCGAAGTGATTGATTGGCACGGTGTCTGCAATGACTCCCTCAGAGAGGTTTTTCCTCCCGTTAGGGTCTCGTTAGTAAGGAGCAATACATGAAACTGGTAACGGCGGTTGTGAAACCGTTCAAGTTAGATGATGTCAGAGAAGCACTGTCAGATATTGGCATGCAGGGCATCACTGTGACTGAAGTGAAAGGCTTCGGTCGTCAAAAGGGGCACACGGAGTTGTACCGTGGTGCGGAATACGTCGTTGACTTCCTGCCCAAAGTCAAAATTGAAGTGGCCACGACAGATGATCAAGTGGATCAGGTGATTGAGGCCATCTCTAAGGCAGCAAACACAGGAAAGATCGGTGACGGCAAGATTTTTGTGGTGAACCTCGAGCAGGCGATCCGAATCCGTACCGGCGAATCAGGAAACGAAGCGCTGTAAGCGCAACAACAACACAACTCGATCAAAGACACACTTCGCAGGAGAGTCATTGTGAACGATTTAGCTACTGTGAGTGGCGATCTGGCCCAGCTGGCCTACGCCCTCGATACATTTTATTTTCTCTTATCCGGCGCATTAGTGATGTGGATGGCGGCTGGTTTCGCCATGCTCGAAGCTGGCCTTGTCCGCGCCAAAAATACCACTGAGATCCTAACCAAAAACGTCTTGCTTTACGCGATTGCGTCCGTGATGTATCTCATCATCGGGTACAACCTCATGTACATTAATGATTCCTGGAGTGGAGTAATCCCGGATCTCGGCTTCTTGATTGGCGATGAAAATACAGCCGACGCTGTGATCGCTGGTGGGGACGACGCGCCCTACTACTCAGCGCGCTCTGATTTCTTCTTCCAGGTTGTCTTCGTCGCCACTGGCATGTCGATTATTTCAGGTGCTGTCGCGGAACGAATGAAGTTGATGGCGTTTTTAGCCTTCGCAGTCATTTTCACTGGCTTTATTTATCCTATCCAAGGATCGTGGAGCTGGGGCGGTGGCTTCTTGTCAGAGGCTGGTTTCAGTGATTTTGCAGGCTCTGGGATTGTCCACATGTGTGGCGCAGCGGCGGCTTTAGCGGGCGTTATTGTACTGGGTGCGCGAAAGGGTAAATACGGCCCGAACGGTGAAATCAACGCGATTCCAGGGGCAAATATGCCGTTGGCAACATTAGGCACATTTATCTTGTGGCTAGGGTGGTTTGGATTTAACGGTGGGTCCGAATTGATGGTCTCGAACGTCGATGAATCCAATGCGGTGGCTCAGGTTTTCTTGAACACTAATATGGCGGCTGCGGGTGGAGCTCTTGCTGCAGCAATCGTCGCCAAACTGAAGTTTGGTAAAGCTGATCTGTCCATGGCGCTTAACGGTGCTCTCGCCGGCTTGGTAGCGATTACCGCTGATCCGTTGTCACCAACGGCACAGATGGCGACGATGATTGGTGCGATTGGTGGTGTCATTGTTGTGTTTTCTATCTTAAGTCTCGACCGTCTCAAGATCGACGATCCTGTGGGTGCTATTTCGGTCCACGGCGTAGTGGGTATTTGGGGTCTGTTTGCTGTGCTTTTATCAAATGGTGACGCAACCTTTGGTGGTCAGATTATCGGTATCGTGTCGATCTTTGCCTTTACCTTTGTGGCATCACTCGTGGTGTGGACGATTCTGAAGATGATCATGGGCATTCGGGTAACAGAAGAGGAAGAGTACCTCGGAATGGATGTTGTTGATTGCGGTATTGAAGCCTATCCAGAATTCAAGCGTTCTTAAATACCTCCTTCTGGGACAAGATTGGGGCGGCTTTGCCGCCCTTTTTTTATTTCTGAATTTGCGTACACTCACCGATCCCCAAAAACGATAAAGAGATGAAATTTTGCGCGCTGTATTTCTTGACTATCAATCCATGAAGCCCGATGAGCTGGATTTCGAAAAGCTCGCCGGTGCGACCACTGAATTTGTGACCCATGATGCGACTCCACCGGATTCTATCGTCGACCGTATTCAGGGTTTTGAAGTTGTGATCTTGAATAAGGTCAAATTTCTACGCGCTCACTTTGAGGCTGCGCCTGAACTCAAACTCATCTTGGTCTCGGCGACTGGGACAGACAATGTCGATAAAGCGGCTGCAAAAGATCACGGAGTGGTCGTGTGTAATGTGACTGCCTACGGAACCCCGTCGGTGAGTCAACACACGCTGATGTTGATGCTGATGATTGCTACACAAGCGGAGCGTTACCGTCATGACGTTCAAGCTGGTCGCTGGTCAGAAAGCCCGATGTTTTGTCTGATGGACTATCCCATTATTGATTTGGCAGGCCGGACACTTGGATTGATCGGATATGGTGAACTGGGTCAGGCAGTCGGTCGACTTGCTGAAGCTTTTGGTATGCGTGTTTTGGTCATGGGGCGTGAAGGCGTTGACTACAGCGATGGGTCTGAGCGCGTGAGTTTCGATACATTGCTAGAGCAGTCTGATTTTGTCAGTTTGCATGGATTGTTGAATGAGCACACTGCTCAAATGATGAATCGCGATGCTTTCCGAAAAATGAAGCCGGGCTCGTTTCTGATTAATACCGCACGCGGTGGTCTCGTTGATGAGGATGCGTTGTGTGATGCTCTGGAATCAGGGCAACTGGCGGGTGCTGGTCTTGATGTTGTGACCACCGAGCCGCCGGCGGTGGATTCTCGGCTGTTAAACTGCAAGCATCCGAATTTGATCATCACACCACATTCCGCATGGGCAAGTCGCGAGTCACGTCAACGCATTGTGGACATTATGCAGTCGAACTTAGAGGCTTTTATCGAAGGTGCGCCGATTAATCGTGTGGCGTAAGTAAGCCCACTAACTGCTCGAGGCGGGTAATGGTGTGATCTGCAGGTACCGCTTCCTCGGGAGTTCGCCCGTGCGTGTTGAACCAAACGGTCTTCATGCCCACCTGACTTGCTCCAATCACATCATGCTCGATGTCATCACCGATGTGCAGACATTCATGTGCTTCAATGTTGAGGCGAGCGAGGGCTTCTTCGAACATGACTGGATCGGGTTTGGGTTTTGGGAAGTGCTGTGACTGCAGGGAAAATTGAAAATATTCACCGAGTGGCATGGCCATTAAGTCAGCATTTCCGTTGGTGATCGCGGCTAGCGGATAGATTTTTGACAAATGCGAGAGTGTTTCAACCGTTCCAGGGTAGGGCTTTACCTTTTGACGCTCCTGGTAAAAGATCCGGAAGCCTTCTCCAGCAAGTTCCTCCGCTTCGGCCTCAGTGGCCCCTTGATGTTGGAACCATCGAACCAGTGTTTGTCGGCGAACGACCGTGAGGTTATGCGCGATCTCTGGCCGTTCCTGAACAATTTGCTGCCGAACCGCACGGAATGTCTCCAAACTGAAGTCGGCCATCCAGGCAGCCGGTGTTAAGTCTCTCAAATGTGCAGCCATCACGTCTTCGGCATTTAAGATCGATAGATCGGTTTCCCACAGGGTGTTGTCCAGATCAAATGTCAGCGCTCGGATGGATTTCATGATTTGGTCTTCGCCCGCGGATGCGCGTTGTCATACACCTCAGCGAGATGCTGAAAATCGAGATGGGTGTAAATTTGTGTTGTTGACAGACTCTGGTGCCCCAAGAACTCCTGGATGGCTCTTAAATCTCCAGAGGACTCCAGCAGGTGCGTCGCGGCTGAGTGCCTTAACGCATGCGGATGCACGTGTTGGTCAAGTCCCACGGCCTGTGCTCGTGAATCAAGACGTCGCTGCACGGTTCGAGGAGAAACGGCGACGCCCTTTTTGGTAATAAAGACCGAATCGCTCAGGCCTTGATCCCAGTCTGCTCGGGCTTTGAGCCAGGCTGTGAGTGCAACACGGGCCTTGTTTCCCACAGGAACAATCCGTTCTTTGTGACCTTTACCAAGTACTCTGAGTTCTTCGGGAATCCCTCGAACGTCTCTGAGTGTTAAACCCAAGACTTCAGCTAAGCGAAGTCCCGAGGAGTAAAGCAATTCATACAGCGCTTGATCACGAATTGACTCTGGATCATTCGGATTGATCGGGCTATCGAGCAGACGTTGCATGGCATCTGGGCTCAGGACATTGGGTAGGTGCTTTCCTGTTTTGGGTGCGCGAATGTCGGCTGCGGGGTTGGCTTGGATCAGACGTTGGTTCACCGCTTCTTGAAGAAGCCCGCGGAGCGCGGATAGTTTGCGGCTGATTGATCGTCCAGTCATGCGTTGTGAACTCAGTGCTCGCACCCAACCAATGATCGAAAGTGGATCAATTGCACTTAACTCGATCTCTTCGCCTAAGAACTGCACAGCTTGTTTGAGATCGCGTGAATAGGCTTCGATGGTCTTCTCGCTTCGTCGCTGCGTCTGACGCATGCCGTCAAGATATGCTGCGACGAATGCGCTGAAGGTCACGACTTACTGCGCCTGACCGAGGAGCCGAGGAAGAATCATCGCTAGCGCTTCGCCGATATGATCGAGGAATAGAGTGTCCTGATTGGATTGGAAGTGCGTTGGGTCCGGATGCCCAAGCGCCAGTACTCCGTATGTGTGTCCGCGGACCAGGGCAAGAGTTGCACAGCTCTCAACGGCCGATGAATCGTCGCCGAAGAGTTGGTTTTTCCGATCTTTGGTTAGCCGTCCAACCCAAGGCTCTTTGTCTGAGACGGTCTGTGCAAGTTGTCCGCCATCTTCCAGTGACGCGGCTTTAATCGGCTGAATCATGGTCAAACTGTCCGGAACATTGAATTGATCGGACAGCAGTAGTCTAACCACAGGAATATCAAAACCACTGGCGAGTTTTTCATCAAGAACAACCGCCAGGTCATCTAAATCCCGTGCATCAAGAAGAGACAGCACCAGTGTGCGTGTCTTTTCGAACAGCACGCTGTTGATGCGTGCTGTTTCAATCATGTGATCATTTTCTCGCTCAAGCTGTTGAATCTGCTCTCGGAGTTTCCTGAGCTGATATTCCACCAGCGAGATTGCAACGCCGGAGTCAGTTGGAATTTTGAGCTCACGCACCAGCGTTGGATGTTGCTCGAAGAAATCGAGGTGATCCTGCAAATACGCTGCGATCTGGTCTGCTGTGATCGTCACAACCGAAACTCTCCTTCAAAGACGGATTCAGCAGGCCCGGTCATCATTAAATCATGACCGATTCCTTGCCATTCAATCTGCAGGTTTCCGCCTCGAGTTGCAACACTGACTTGGCTGTCTAACTGCTCAAGTAATCGGGCATAGGCCACTGCAGCACATGCTCCGGTCCCGCAGGCTAGTGTTTCACCGGCGCCTCGCTCGTAAACACGCAACCGGATTTCTGTTCGAGAGACGATTTCGACAAAGCCGACATTGACCGAATCTGGAAATTGAGGAAGCATTTGAACTGCTCGCCCAATGTCTTCAACGGCAATGGAATCGACCGAATCGACGATGCAGACAGCATGAGGGTTTCCCATACTGATGAGCCCGAACTGCTTCTGGTCAAATGGGATGTCGAGAGCAACGGTTTGTGAAGCATCCAGTTCAGGTGGGCCGACATATGGCAGAGCGTTGGGGTCGAGTACCGGTTGGCCCATATTGACACGAACCAGGCCGAGATCGGTTAACTCAAGTTCGATCAATCCACGTGCCGTATTCACGGTAATCACAGGCTTCGATGTCAGTTCTCGATCGGTCACAAATTTGGCAAAGCAACGTGCACCGTTTCCACAATGTTCAACCTCGCCGCCGTCGGAATTAAAAATCCGATAATCAAAATCAGCATCCGGTCTCGAGGGTGGTTCGATCAGCAGGAGTTGGTCGAATCCAACGCCGGTATGGCGATTGGCGAGCTTTTCAATTTGGCTCGCACGCAGATTGACATGCTGGCTCACGGCATCGATCACGACGAAGTCATTACCGAGGCCGTGCATTTTTGTGAACTGAATTCTCATGGTCTGTCCACCAGGTGCTCGAGGGCCCACAAGCTTTCAATCGATTCGCGCTGGCGAATCAGGTGGGTTTGGCTTCCGTCGACTAGGATTTCTGGTGCCCTACCGCGGGTGTTGTAATTCGACCCCATCACAAAACCATAGGCACCTGCCGAGCGGACCGCGAGTAAGTCGCCTTCTTTGAGTCGCAATTGACGACCTTTGCCCAGGAAGTCGCCAGATTCGCAGACCGGACCCACGACATCGTATGACGCTTCAATCTGTCCAGCGCTTGGCGTTGTATTGACAGGAATGATGTTTTGCCAAGCGCCGTAAAGACTTGGTCGAATTAAATCATTCATTGCGCCATCAACAATCGCAAAGGCTTGGTCTTGGTTGGTTTTCGTCAAAAGGGTTTGCGTGACGAAAATTCCAGCATTGGCTGCAATGGAACGACCAGGCTCAAGAACCAATGTCAGATTTCGATCCTTGAGCCGTTCTTTCACAGCTGCAAGGTATTCTGATGGATGCGGTGGTTGCTCTTGGTCATAGGTCACGCCGAGTCCACCGCCAAGATCGATATGCTGGAGGGTGATTCCTTTGGCCGCCAATTGGTCAATCAAGCTTAAGAGCTTTTCAAGAGACTCGATCAGCGGTGAGATGTCTGTCAGTTGGCTACCAATATGACAATCGATACCCACCGGGTTTAACCCCGGGAGTTCTTGTGCACGCTGATAGGCGGCGATGGCCTCTTCGTGCGCAATGCCAAACTTATTGGCTTTCAGGCCGGTAGAAATGTACGGATGGGTTTTTGGGTCCACATCTGGATTAATGCGCAGTGAAACCGGAGCAATCCGACCCATGTCTATTGCAACGGCGTTAAGATGCTCGAGTTCCGCCAGAGACTCAACATTAAAGCAATGGATTCCGACTTCCAAGGCACGACGCATTTCATGCTGTTGCTTGCCGACTCCTGAGAACACGACTTTAGAGGGGTCGCCTCCTGCTTTGAGGACTCGCTCAAGCTCACCTGCTGACACAATATCGAAGCCTGCACCTTCGTTCGCCAATATTTGCAGGACTGCCAAATTCGAGTTGGCTTTCATGCCGTAACATACCAAGTGTGGAATGTCTGTTAAGGCATCTGCGTACGCATGGTAGTGTCTGATTAGGGTGGCTTTTGAGTAAATAAAGCAAGGCGTTCCAAAGCGCGAGGCAATCTCAGATACAGGAACATCTTCGGCGTAAAGCTCACCGTCTCGGTATTGAAAATGGTCCATGATCAGCGCCCGTCGACAGTTTTGTCCGGTTGATCAGGAAGGAACAAGGGTCCGGTTTGTCCGCATGCGCCGAGCAATAAGCTCGAGCCAATAATGATGCTAGTCAGTAATTTTTTCATAGCGAGAAGTATACCCGGATTTGAGTTGAAACCGGCTACACTGTTTGCAACATGGGGCAGAAAATGTACGCAAATATCTTAACAATTGCAGGTTCCGATTCTGGCGGCGGCGCAGGAATCCAAGCAGATTTAAAAGCGATCTCAGCGACTGGTGCCTACGGGCTCAGTGTGATCACTGCGCTGACCGCGCAAAATACGGTCGGGGTTGATGCGATTTATCCGGTTGCGATCGATTTTTTAAAGCAGCAGATGCAGACGGTAGCTCGTGATATTCACATTGATGCAGTGAAAATTGGGATGCTGGGAACCCCGGAGGTGACGGAGGCGGTTGCTGCTTTTGTCGCTGGCTTGGATTGCCCTCTGGTGATCGATCCCGTCATGGTTGCAAAAAGCGGTGATCGGTTATTGCACGCAGATGCCATCGCCTCATTGCGTGATGTGTTGATTCCAAAAGCCACCCTGATCACGCCGAATTTGCCTGAGGCAGCAGATCTGCTTGGCCTTGCTGAAGCTGATGATCGTGAAGCAATGCAGGTGCAGGCGTCCGCATTATTGCAGCTCGGCTCTCGTGCTGTGTTGCTTAAAGGGGGCCACTTGTCGACCGAGGACTCGCCAGATCTTTTAGTATTCGATCATCAATCGACGTGGTTCGACAACGAACGCATCCAGACAGCAAATACACACGGAACGGGATGTACCTTATCCAGTGCGCTTGCATCTTATCTAGGACAAGGTTTTTCAATTCCCGACGCTGTGTTGGCAGCCAAAACCTACATCAGTGGAGCTATTGCAGCATCAGACCAGCTGAATGTCGGTCATGGTCACGGCCCGGTCCACCATTTCTGGGATCTGTGGAGGAACAATGACTGATTGGCCAAAACTGCAGTTTGCTGAGAAGGATTGGGAGCTTCAGTCGCAAAAGCGTCTTGTGGACGGGTTTTTTCAGCTGGATCAACTGACGCTCACACATCGTGGCTATCTGACCGACTCGGTTGGCCCAATGGTTCGTGAACTATTGGTGAGGACACCGGCTGTTGTGGTCATTTTGTGTGATGTGCAACGNCAGCAATTAGTCATGGTGGAGCAGTTCAGGATTGGAGCTGCCATGTCAGAGCTCGCNGACAGTCCATGGATGCTCGAGTGGGTTGCAGGAATTTGTGATTCGGGAGAGACACCCGTCGAGACCTGTCGTCGAGAAGTGCTGGAAGAGACAGGCTTGGTGATTGAGGGTGATCTTCGGCAATTATTTACCTACTACCCAAGCCCCGGTGGTTCCAATGAGTTGATTCACTTGTATTTTGCCCATTGTGATGCGTCCAATGCAGACAGTTTTTGCGGTCAAGGCAGTGAACATGAGGATCTGAAGGTTCACGTAATTTCCATTGCGTCAGCGTTGGAAGCATTGCAGACTGGCGTGGTAAATAACGCAGCCACCATCATCGGGCTTCAGTGGTTGCAAGCAAATCTGGATCAATTGGTGAAAGGAGAGTGACTTGCCTCAGAAGGCTCGCCATGTACCAAATTTAAAGCGGCACCATGCAAGTTGTGGCTTGAATTACAGCCTATTGTTACGTTTGGCGCGCCGCTTTGGTGCCGATGAATCCGCCCAGTTTGTGCTGCCATTTGGTGGTCAGGATTGTTTGGTGCGCATGCGGTTCACCGACCTGGGGCCTTACACTGGCTTGTGTGAAAGTCAGTGTAGCTTGTTGCGCAGTGGTCACACTTGGGTCCCATTACCTGCATTTACTGTGCGGCTCTACCACGACATGCAATTGGCTGAAGTGACCGATGAGAGCTCGTCGGACTTTATTGAGGGGGCCTATCCATACCCCAATCCATCGATGGTCCAACCCAATGAACGAGAGCAATTGGATCAGTTTTTAAGTGAATGGCTCTCTTATTGCCTGCATCACGGCCTCGCCGATCTATCAGCATACGGAATCAACACCAATGAGTTATCAAGCACAGGATATTGAAGTCCTTTCCGGACTAGATCCCGTCAAACGCCGCCCAGGAATGTACACCGACACAACCCGCCCCAATCATTTGGTGCAGGAAGTGATTGATAACTCGGTGGATGAAGCCTTAGCCGGTCATGCCAATCGTATTGACGTTGTTTTGTGCTCCGATGGCTCGGTATCGGTGAGTGATAACGGTCGCGGAATGCCGGTGGATCTGCATCCGGAAGAAGGGATCCCTGGTGTTGAACTGATCTTGACCAAACTGCATGCCGGCGGAAAATTTTCCAACAAAAACTACCAGTTCTCAGGTGGCTTGCATGGTGTTGGCGTGAGTGTCGTGAATGCACTATCCACCGCTGTCGATATCGAGGTTCGCCGTGATGGAAAACGCTATGACATCGGCTTTGCCAGTGGCGATAAGGTTCGCGAGTTAAGTGAAGTCGGGACTTGCTTGAAAAAAGAGACCGGCACGACTGTTCGATTTACGCCTGATCCCCAGTATTTTGATTCAGCCAATATTTCCGTGGTTCGCCTTCGTCATCTTCTGAGAGCGAAGGCTGTTTTGTGCTCCGGGTTAACGATTTGCCTGAATGATGAAAAAACCGGTGAGACAGAATCCTGGTGTTTTGAAAACGGCCTGACCGACTATCTTCACTCCGAGATTGGGGATTCATTGGCTGTTCCAGAGGCTCCTTATACTGGAAATTTTTCGGCTTCCCATGAGGCGGTTGAGTGGGCCTTGACCTGGTTGCCCGAGGGCGGGGATCTTGTGACTGAGTCCTATGTGAACCTCATTCCGACCCCGCAAGGCGGGACGCACGTGAATGGTCTGCGGACCGGATTGATGGATGCACTTCGCGAATTTTGTGAGTTCCGCAATCTGATTCCTCGCGGCCTCAAACTCTCACCAGATGATNTNTGGGAGCGCTGCGCCTATGTGTTAAGCGTCAAACTNGAGGATCCGCAATTCTCGGGGCAAACCAAAGAACGCTTAAGTTCGAGAGAATGCGCAGTCTTTGTCAGTGGCGTTGTCCGCGACGCGTTCAGTTTGTATTTGAATTCCAATACAGCCCTTGGCGATCAGTTAGCGGAAATCGCGATTGCCGCGGCGCAGCGTCGATTAAAGTCGAGAAAACAGGTTGCTCGTAAAAAAGTGACTCAAGGTCCTGCACTGCCTGGCAAGCTCGCTGATTGCGCAGGCGGTGATGCAATGGCTGGAGAGCTGTTTCTGGTCGAGGGTGATTCAGCTGGTGGGTCAGCGAAACAAGCACGGGATCGTGAATTTCAGGCGGTGATGCCCCTTCGTGGGAAGATCTTGAATACCTGGGAAGTTGATTCGGATGACATCTTGGCGTCTCAGGAAGTGCACGACATTGCGGTGGCTTTGGGTGTGGATCCGAGTTCTTCGGATTTAACCGCTCTGCGTTATGGCAAGGTCTGTATTTTAGCCGACGCTGATAGTGATGGATTGCACATCGCAACCCTCTTGTGCGCGCTTTTTGTGAAGCACTTCAGGCCTTTAGTTGAGCAAGGGCACGTATTTGTGGCGATGCCGCCGTTATATCGGATTGATATCGGTAAAGAGGTGTTTTACGCCCTGGACGATGCGGAAAAACAAGGCATTTTGGATCGTCTGACAGCCGAGAAACGAACCGGAAAGATGAGCGTCACACGCTTTAAAGGATTGGGTGAAATGAACCCTAGTCAATTACGGGTCACTACCATGGATCCGGATACTCGACGATTGGTGCAGTTGGTCCTTGATGATTCGGATGCATCTGCTGGAACTGACGAGGTGATGGATAAGTTACTTGGTAAGAAGCGAGCCGCTGATCGCAAGCAATGGCTTGAGGCGAGTGGCCACATGGCGGATATTGCTTAAATCTCCTTGAATTTTCAGCCAATTTCTCTAAGATTCCGCGTCCTGAAACCCAATTGAGGACTCGGCATTGATCGACGTGTTCCCGCGAGAATTTGCTCACACTTGGCTTGATTTAGTTGAGACCACGCCGTCGCTGGTCTTTGATCCAGAGGTCTGCCGTCAACAGTGGACCGATCTGTCCCGGGCGCTTCCAGGGGTCACGCTCTACTACGCCGTGAAATCCAACCCCTACCCTGGGTTATTGCAAACGATTGCTGATGAAGCGGGTTGCTTTGATGTGGCGAGTGCTGCGGAAATGAAAATGCTCGAGCAGCAAGGAGTTCATCCATCACGGATGATCCACACGCATCCCATTAAGACCGACGTTGAAATCGAAAAAGCGGTAGCCGCTGGTGTCACCACCTTTGTGGTGGATAACGTCGATGAGTTGTGGAAATTGATTCCGCATCGCCATGCGATTCGAGTGATGTTAAGACTGTCCTTTATCGCCCCAGATGCTCCGATTGATTTGAGTCGAAAATTTGGTGCTCCCCCGCAAGACACTCTGAGCATTTTGGATGTGGCCAATGATTCGGGGATTCGTGTGGATGGTCTTTGTTTTCATGTTGGCTCGCAGGCTGCAACTGCAAATACTCATGCCGATGCATTGGCCGTGTGCTTGGATTTATGCCAACAGATTCGGGCAGAGGGATTACCTGAGATTACGCGCATTGATATTGGCGGTGGATTTCCAGCGCATTATCTCGGTGAAGCGGTGGATTTGACTGCCTTTTGTGCGCCGATCCGCGAGGTGCTGACGCAGGTACCTGACGGTATCGAGATTTTAGCCGAGCCTGGTCGCGTGATTTCAGCGCCTTCGATGGCACTCGTTTGCAAGGTAGTTGGGCGTGCCAAACGTCGTGACGGTTGGTGGTTCTATCTCGATGATGGCGTGTACGGTGCTCAGTCCGGTCGCTTGTTTGATGGCATGCAATATCGGATGTCGGTCTTTACGTCGAGTGATGAATTGTCACCTTGCGTTTTCGCAGGACCGACGTGCGATTCGATCGATGAGCTTGGACGGTATCCGGAGTTTCCGATCTTAAATATGAACGATGTCGTGGTGCTCCACGAAATGGGTGCTTACACGCTCGCAAGTGCGACTCAATTTAATGGGATTGCACCACCTGCTGTGGTGACTCGGGATCTTCCCGTTCGGATCCAGGAATACGGAAGTCGGTCGTGACCATCACGGCATTGATTGATGGCGGTGGGACGAAGACTCGTGTCCGCTTCCTCAACAATGCGGATCAATCTGTGATCGGTGAAGTTGTGACAGGACCTTCGAATCTTGGCCTTGGCGCTGATGTGTGTTGGCAGCAAATTCGTGATGCTGTCGACTTGGCAGGACTTTCAATGCCGGCGAAGTGCGTCGCCGGAATGGCAGGGTCAGAGTATCGGCAGCAACGAGCAGAATTTTTAGCGCAATCACCCTGTCAAACCGTGTTGGTCTCCGATCGAGATGCCGGCCTTTTCGGTGCCCATCATGGGAAGCCTGGTGGTTGCTTAACGGTCGGGACCGGTGTTGCTTTCGCCTGGATAGATCATCAAGGGAATCTTGGGCGTCGCGGGGGATTTGGGTTTGTTTTGGGGGACCAAGGCGGGGGTGCTTGGCTTGGTTGGCGGGTACTCCAAGAGCTGGTTTGCCTGTCTGATTGCAATCAACTGGACAGATTTCATCATCGCTTGATCGCCACCTTAGGCATTGGGGAGACTGCGAATCACTGGATGCACTTTGCCAACGGAGCGGGTCCTCGCGACTTTGCCGGACTGGCGCGGGCGGTAGTGGATTCTGAACACGACGTTCCATTAGCTGCTGAGATCTTGACCGAAGGACTGCATTGGCTCTGTCGTTTGATCGAAGACTTCCCTCGATCGCTACCGCTCTCACTGGTGGGCGGATTATCGACTCTGTATGCACCGCGATTGGCGGCTCTTGGCTATCAGGTGGTTGACCCTGAAGGCGATGCGCTTGATGGGCTTCGTTTTATCGATCAACATCTGAACCATCTTATCGTCGACCATTGGACTTCTGATGCCTGAGATTAACGGTCATATGATGACTGCCAACGGACCAATGACGGGCGTGCTTCGTTTTGGCGACACGATCGAGTCCTTGTCTGAATCTCAGGGGGTCGACGATCGGATCATTCTTCCTGGAATCATTGATTGTCATATCCACGGTGGCGGCGGGGGCGACGTGATGGATGGGATGTCGGGGATCCGAGCGCTTGCCAGAACACACGCGCAGTTCGGAATGACGAGTTTCTTGGCAACCACTGTGACTGCCGAGGACGCATCCATCGAGCAGGTGCTTGACGCTGCTGCTGAGGTGATGGCCAACCGGGAGCCCCAAGAAGCGCGTTGTTTGGGTGTCCATCTGGAAGGCCCGTATTTGAGCGAGGGGAAATTGGGAGCGCAGCCTCCGCTCACACGATTCGTTGACGCTCATCGGGTGGAAGCATGGTTTCGGCGAGGAGTGATCAAAGTGATGACCTATGCGCCTGAACAAGACCCCGACAATCGACTCCCAGCCCTTGCTCAGTCGTTTGATGTGAAATTACAAATTGGACATTCAGGTTGCGATTATCATCGTGCGATGCAGTGTTTCCAGGCGGGGTGTGGTGTGACGCATGTATTTAATGCGATGACCGGTTTGCACCATCGAAACCCCGGCGTCGCGCAGGCAGCATTACTGAACGCTGAGTATGCTGAGATCATTTGTGACGGCATCCATGTCAGCGAACCTGCGTTTCAGTTGGCCAGACAACAGATTCCTCGACTCTATTCGGTGACGGATTCAACNGCCGCTGCTGGAATGCCTGATGGTGAGTATCAGTTAGGGACTCACCGGGTTTTCAAGCGAAGTGATGTGGTCTGTTTGAGCGATGGAACGCTTGCAGGCAGTGCATCCACGGCGGATGTGACTGTGAAGACCTTGCGTGAGTTTGGATTGGATTGGTCAGAAATCGTCGCCATGACGAGTGCGCGGCCAGCAGCCTGGCTTGGGCTCAAAAACCTTGGAGCGATTGAGCTGGACTATTCTGCAGATTTTGTGACGTATCGGAATCAGCAACTCGAATCAGTCTGGATTGGCGGGGTTGCTGTCGCCGGGGCTGTTTCGTAGGGGGCGACAATTGCGACGCATTCATGTTCAATAGGGGTATTACGGTGAAAGGATTAAACATGCGACTGATGACAATTTGTTTGGCGATGCTGGCGCTTTCAGCATGCTCGATGCTCCCTGAGTCATGGAAATTCGAGACCGAATTTTGGACCTCTGACAACGAGACTGTTGACGTAGAACCAGCAGAAGACTCTGAAGTTGAGAAAGAAATCGTCCTCAAACTTGATGAGAATCAATTGGCGAAAATTCAGGTCGGTCAAACCAAAGCGGAAGTCCTTGAGATCTTAGGTCCATCGGCTAATGTCGACCATGGAGAGACCTTGGCTGATCATTATGTGAAAGGCGGGGAAGTTTACGACGTCTTGTATTTCCGGGCGACTGTTGGTGGTGTCGAAGATATTCGAGCCTTNTTGTTCAAAGCCAATCAGTTGGTCGGTATTGGTTGGTCGGAAATCAATTAAACGTCCTTAAATCTAAATGCGAATGTGTTGCATTTAAGTTTGCATGACGCTAATCTCTCTGAACTGAACCTGAGGAGAGATCAATGCGTACACCCCAAATCCTGACGGCTATTCTCACCGCGCTCGTCGTCAGCCAATCTGTTGCTTCCGAAGTCAATGTGTATTCGGCGAGACAAGATTCGTTAATTACCCCGTTGCTTGACCGTTTTAGCGCATCGACTGGGATCAAGGTGAACCTCATCACCGGTAAAGCGGATGAATTGTTGTCGCGGATGAAAGCGGAAGGCCCGGCAACCCCAGCTGATGTCTTCGTGACGGTCGATGCGGGACGTTTGCATCGAGCGAAGGAAGCTGGTGTGCTGGCTGCCATTGAGAATGCAACGCTGTCAGCGAAAATCCCAGAAAATTTGCGCGATGTTGATCGCCAATGGTTTGGATTGACGGTTCGCGCGCGGCCCATTTTTTATGCCAAAGATCGCGTGAATCCATCTGAACTTTCGACGTACGAAGCCTTAGTTGACGATCAATGGAGGCGCCGGATTTGCATTCGTTCGTCGAGCAATATTTATAATCAATCACTGGTTGCCTCGATGCTTGAGGCGAGCGGTGAGGATGCAACTTTGCAGTGGGCAGAAGGACTCGTTGCCAACCTGGCTCGGAAGCCCACGGGCGGTGACACGGATCAGCTGCGAGCCGTCGCTGCCGGTCAGTGTGATGTGGCGATCGCCAATACCTATTATTTTGGCCGCTTGATCGATTCAAACAAGCCAGAGGACCGAGAGGTGGTTTCAAAGCTTGGCGTCTTCTGGCCAAATCAAGGCGACCGCGGTGCGCATGTGAACATTTCAGCGATTGCAGTGACGAAATATGCAAAGCATCCAGCTGAGGCTGTCCGGCTACTTGAGTATATGGTGTCCGACGATGCCCAAGCCTACTATGCTGAAATCAACCATGAATACCCAGTGGTGCCCGGAGTACCATCCTCGCCGACGATTGCCTCACTTGGCCAGTTTAAGTCCGACGCCTTGAATTTAAGTCTCTTAGGGATCAATAACAGACAGGCTGTAACACTGATGGATCGCGCCGGTTGGCAATAACTTCAATGACTCAATCCAGTCGTTGGCCCGTTCCTCGATTCAACGGGCTCTTAATGACAACGGTCGTGGCCGCACTCTGTGTGGCCTTGCCTGTTTTGGTGGTCGTTTCTTTCGTGATCACAGGTGTTTCCGATGCTTGGAATCACTTGTTGGAGACGCTGCTTGGGCGTTACGCACTGAATTCACTATTGTTATCGGCATTGGTTGCGATTGGAGTGGTCATTCTCGGTGTCCCTGCGGCATGGATCATTTCGTTTTATCGGTTTAAAGGCCGCGGAATCTTGTCTTGGCTGCTATTGCTGCCGATGGCTTATCCTGCCTACATTCTGGCTTATACCTATACAGGAGTCCTTGATTACAGCGGACCGGTACTGACCGCGATGCGGGAACTCAATGCGCCGACATGGGCCATGGATCCCCTGTTGAATATCCGATCACTCCCAGGTGCAGCCATCATGCTCAGCTTGGTTCTCTATCCCTACGTGTATCTCTTGGCCAGGGCCGCATTTATGGATCAGTCGGCGAATCTGATGGAAGCCGCCTACACGCTTGGTCAAAGCCGCTCTCGCGTGTTTATGCGGATTGTGATTCCAATGGCACGGCCTGCGATCGCTGCGGGGACTTTGCTCGCAGTGATGGAAACCTTGGCAGATTTCGGTACGGTGCAGTTTTTCGGAGTGCAGACGTTTACCACGGGCATTGTCCGAACCTATTACGGGTTTGGTGATACCGTTGGCGCAGCGCAACTCAGTACGTTACTCCTTGGTTGTGTGTTCTTTTTAGTGATTTTTGAAAAATCCTCACGCAGTCGGGTTCGCTATTACTCAGATCGGCTGCGCAAGCTCAATCAGACGAGCGTGACCTTGAGCGGTTGGCGACAGTCCGTCGCACAACTCCTGTGCGTCCTTCCAGTGTGTTTCGGATTTCTCTTGCCTACAGGAATTTTGCTGTATTGGGCATTCTTTTATGCTGAACTGCAATCGATGTGGAGTCTGATTGTCAGCAGCTTCTTTTTGGCTGGATTTGCCTCGCTTTTGATCGTCTGTGTGGCGCTACTCATTTGTTACGCCAATCGTTTATATCCGTCAACCTGGCTCAATTATGCGACGACTTTTGTCGGCCTTGGCTATGCATTGCCTGGTGTCGTGGTTGCGATCGGCGTATTAATTCCCTTTGGCGCGTTTGACCGTGGATTGTCAGAACTCCTGCGTCCGTTTGGTGTTGAACCATCCCTGTGGTTGTCGGGCACCTTAATCGCCCTGATGTTTGCCTATCTGGTGCGTTTCTTAACGGTTGCCACTGGCAACTTGACGAGTGGTTTATCACGGGTTCGGCCGAGTATTGATCAAAGTGGACGATTACTTGGGTTGAGTCAGATGGGGGTCGTCCAGAAACTCCACGTCCCGCTCATCCGTGGTTCTGTGTTGACCGCCCTATTGGTCTGCTTTGTTGATATCCTTAAGGAATTGCCAGCAACCCTGATTCTACGTCCTTTTGATTTTAATACGCTGGCCGTGAAAGCCTATGAGCTTGCTGGGGATGAGCGCTTAATCGATGCAGCCGTTCCATCGTTGTGTATCGTCTTGGTGGGGTTGCTACCAGTGATTTGGCTGAATCGATCGGTCACGCGGGAGTAATATGGAAACAGCGGCTTTAATGATTCGAAAACTCCGTTTGTGCTATCAGGACACACGGATTGTCGATGATTTTTCATTAAGTCTGAAACCGCAAGAATTGGGTTGTCTTCTTGGCCCTAGCGGTTGCGGGAAATCCACATTACTTCGTGCAATCGCCGGTTTTCAGGAGTTACTCGATGGCGAGATTTGGCTCGACAACCAATTGTTGTCGACACCTCATCAACGCGTTCTCCCCGAACACCGTGGCGTTGGTATGGTGTTTCAGGACATTGCTCTGTTTCCCCATTTAACACTCGCCGAGAATATTGCGTTCGGCCTGACAGGTTGGCCTGAGAGTCAACGGACTCAGCGAGTCAATGAATTACTCGAATTGATTGGCTTGTCTGGCTTGAATCAGCGATATCCGCATGAACTCTCTGGTGGTCAACAACAGCGTGTCGCGCTTGCTCGAGCGATGGCGCCAAAACCCAAACTCCTACTCCTCGATGAGCCGTTTTCCGGTCTTGATACGGAGCTCCGAGGACGTTTGGCGAGTGAAGTGAGAACCATCTTAAAGAGTGATGGGATTTGCTCGTTGCTGGTCACGCACGACCAGCGTGAGGCATTTGACTTTGCCGATCGGATTGCAGTCATGCATCAAGGTCACATCTGCCAGTTCGATACGCCTTTTAATCTCTATCACGAGCCATCGAGTCCATTTGTTGCGCATTTTGTCGGACCTGGTGAAATGATTGAGGCAAGAGTCGAGGGTGCTCGATCGGTGTCCAGTCCATTAGGCCTTCTGACCAACGATAAAGACTTAGGCTTCGCACCCGGGTCTGAAGTGCAACTGTTCTTGAGGCCCGATGATCTGATTCACGATGATGATTCTGATTACACAGCCACCTTAGTCGGAAAACATTTTCGGGGCGCGCATCATTTGTATGAGGTCAGGCTCGACCATGGTGTCGTCCTTGGGTGCTTCGCACCTTCTCATCATGACCACGCGATCGGTGAGAAGATCGGCGTGAGTCTTGATATTGAACACTTGGTGGTCTTTCCCAAGTGAGTGTCTCACGAGATCCGATTGGAGCCTATCACGATCACCTCGCGTTACTTCACGATCAGTTACGGATCGCCCAGATCGCGATGTACCGTCAGAATCGCAAGGCCATCATTGCCTTGGAGGGCTATGATGCATCCGGTAAGGGCGGAGTCATTCGTGAACTGTCTTATGCATGGGACCCGCGAGGGTTTCAGGTGTACCCCATTGGCCCGCCAGCGATGACCGAAGCGGCGCATCCGTTTTTATGGCGTTTTTGGAACCGCCTACCCACTCCAGGTCAAATCGCTGTCTTTGATCGATCTTGGTATGGCCGTTTGCTGGTTGAGCGGGTGGAGCAGGGTCTGCCAGACACCGAGTATGAAACCAGTATCGTTGAAATCAATGCGTTTGAACGCATGTTAATGGAGAATCAGATCACCCTGGTGAAACTGTTCCTCGAGACTGATCGGGAAACCCACCGGACTCGGTTGTTGCGGCGAGCAGAACGTCCTGAAAAACGCTGGAAATTAACTGAAAGTGATATCGAGAGTTATCGACATCGTGAGGCCTACGAACAGGCGTTTGCGAATCTAGTGAAGCGCTGCCAAACCCCGCCCTGGCATCGGATCAATGCGAACGAGAAAAAGCAGGGTCGATTGGATGCATTAGATTGCATCCTGCAAGCGCTGGAAGTGGACCTGAAACCACGAACCTTTGCGCTTAACCCGGGAGTCTCTGAACGATTGCATGAGTTGTCGAAATAATGATGTTAATTTGCCAAAAGCTCGGTAAAGTTTGCCCCATGGACAAACGATCGCTGATTCCTTGGCTTCTCTTATTGGTGAGTTGTTTCTCGTTCGCAGATGATCTCTACCGGTCGGAAATCACCTATCTTTCGCCTGTCGATCGACAAACCGAAGTGGATCGACTGCTTGCGATTGAGATCCCTTCTGAACAGCAATACCTGACGCAAATTGCATTGCAAAAACCCGAGATATTTGTTCGTCAATTACGTCGAGCCCGTGAGGTATTGAATACCGGCGGTCAACCAGGTCAGATTGCTTCAAGACTTCGGACCGAGGGCTTTATCTCACCGGATGTCCAGACATCTCTGCAAGCGTTTCTCTTTGGCCTTCATCCTGACGATGTGGTGACACCATCGAGAGTGATGGAATTTTGTGATCCGTTTGAATACACCGGCCGGCGGCTGGGATTATTTACTGTCTGAAACCCCAGACTTGGATGATTTTGCAGCTCTAGAGTGCGCTCCAGGAAAGGCACCTGCCGAGCTGTTGGGGCCTTTTGAATATCAGTTCGTGATTCAGGTCGCCCATCCGAATATGGAATTGTCACTGTGGCGCTTTGATCCTGCAGAGGCTCTGACCTATCCCGTTGCAACGCTGGTTGAGACCACGGTCGATGACTATCGATTTATTGATCGGTTTGGCAATGCCTTTGGAATACTGAGCCGAGATAATTTATCCATGCAAATGCCAGGCAGTGACCCTCTGCAATGCCAAAAAATCGATCCCGTGATTATGCGGGCTTACCAAGATCATCGTCGCGAAATGATGTTGTCGGAAAAACAACTCTAACGATTGGCTCTGCAGGGGAATCGACTCATCATCGCGACTCGGATCACTCCTTGTGCAGGAGCCTGAAGATCGGGGTTGCGTTCGTCGATATAACTCTTAACCACACTCATTAAATTCTTAATTTGCATTTGGTCGGCCGGCGCGTTGAAACAGAGTTTCGGGGAGTGGGTTTCGTGACGGTTATTCCAGCTGTGGACAACGCCTGCCAGAAACCCATGCGCGAGCATACTGGCAGGGGTGCCGAATTCTTGGTTGGCTTGAGACAACCACAGTTCGCCCGAGTACGCAGTGGCGTTCGAGCCGTAAAGCAAAGACGCAGAAATGATGAGCATACGAATCGGACGCTTCATGAGACCCTCAATATTATCGACTGGTTAAGTAATCGGACGAACCACCGATACATTTACCACGAAACGTCGATTGCTGACATCTGGACAATCGTTTCTTGCCGCTCCTCTGACAGGTGTCGATGGGGCCAAGCGATGCAAGCGGGTAGTCGAATCAAAAGCTCTCGTGATTAGTGAGTTAGCCTACAAGAAGGTTGAATCAAGGGGCAATCTGGCCAACAATGTTCAACCAAGTTGGCGGCATCAACGCTCGTAGAACGCGCTCAATTTGGCGAAAAAACAATATGAGTGAAAGACATGCAGTCAACTCTTCAAAAAATTATTGCGCGGTTCCCTGAACGCTCCTTCGTTGTTCGGTCGGGTTCTGATACTCGTTATTTTGTTTTAAAGACCTGGCATCAACTGTTTGGCGTGATTTCGTTTGCCACTTTGTTGCTCTGGACTGGGGTTGCGTCAGTGGGATTTTCTTGGAATTACAGCGCGCGGCTGACTGTCGAACAACAACTTGCGATGACCATTGAAGAGAATCAAGCATTTATCGCGCAACTCGAAAGCGATCAGAAAAATGCCTATGAACTGCGACAAGCGTTCGATGATGAAGTGCAGAAGAATCGGCAATGGTCATCGCGCTTTGAGCAAATACGAAGTCTTTCCGGCGGTGTGCTGAACGAGGCGACACCTTCCAATGTGGCTGCATTTATCCCATGGTTCGAGGGTCAGTTGGCATTGCGTGTTCGCGCTGTTGAGCAAGCGAATGAAGACCTCACCGAACTTGTCATGGACATGAGTGAATCGGTGGCGGAAATCTCCGGGCATCGTCCGCCAGAGTCTGTTGAGACCGTAGGGGCTTGGCTGACTGATGTTGCGGGCGATTTAACCGAGGCCTACGAGACCCAGTCGCGAGCGATGGAAGTGTTACACGACAGCATGACTNCGGCGCTGTCTAAAGGGTTTGCGACCATTGATGGGACGCCACTGGCGGATCCTGAATTTGCAGGGTTCTCACCATCCTTCGGTANCGGTGGTCCAAGCCTCGAGATTGCCAGTGATCACCATGTGTTTGAGCGTTTNCAAGATCGATCAGATCGTTTGATGACACTGAGCCAGGATTGGAAAGCGCTACAGTCGCTTCTCGCTTGCGCGCCTTTGGCACCCCCTGTCGATTATTACAATCTGACCAGCGACTTTGGTAATCGTAAAGATCCTTTCACGAAAAAGCCGGATTGGCATGAAGGGGTGGATCTGGGTGCATGGCCAGGTACTCGAGTCAGAGCGACTGCTCCTGGAGTGGTGACCTATGCTGGACATAAAGGTGGTTATGGACGCTTTGTTTTGGTGGATCATGGCTGCGGCATTGAGACCGCTTATGGTCATCTCAAATCGATCGACGTAAAGAAAGGCGACACCGTCGATTATCGCGATACGCTTGGAAAGGTCGGTAGTACTGGCCGTTCTACAGGCCCACACGTGCATTATGAAGTTCGTATCAAGGGCAAGCCCGTCGATCCCTATCAATTCATCGAAGCAGGACGTTATGTTTTCAAAGAACAAAAACTCACAGTCGCAGACGCGAAGTGAATCAAGGAGCCAATCAATGAAGTCACCGAATGAAACCTTCGCAGTGTTAGCACCAAACTTGGTCGTCTCCGGAAACTTGGTTTCTGAAGGCAATATTCATGTGGATGGAACAGTCGAGGGTGATGTTCAAACGGTCCATCTGACCATTGGCGCCTCTGGTGTCGTCAAAGGCCGTGTGTTTGGTCGTGAAGTCAAAATTTCTGGGCGCGTGGCAGGTTCGATCACTGCTTGTGAGCTGGTTCTGGAGGAATCGGCTGTTATTGAGGGTGATATCCATTACCAGTCGCTCTCTGTTGCTCGGGGCGCGCGAATGAATGGGAATTGCCAGTTCTCTGAAACGGACCTCGACATCACTGCGTTAAGTGGTAAACGACCGGCAACAAAAACCGAAGGTGCCCTCGCCTTTGGAGATGCTGCGATGGAAGCAACATCAGCTGAAAAAACAACAACGCGAGCCAAAACGGCACCGTAACCGCTCATGGCTCGTGATTCGGAAATTCGGAGGTTAGTGTCGCCGGAAGCGTTGTTTCATCGCTTTGCGGATCTCTTTCGAGGATTTTTTCTGGTGTGTTTTGCCCTGCTTGCCACTTTAGGGTTGGCGGGAACGGCCTATTTTTCCGCACAAGTGGTCATCTCAGATACTCCTAGTGCGCCGCTTCAGGAGATTGCAAATCGCTTCAATGCGCCTGAAATTTCCGAGTTTGAGTCGTTTTCAAATCGCTTGCTTCAAGGGCAGATTTTGTGGCCGCAGGTCTCGATTCCGGTCGATGTGGCAACAACAGACCTAACGGATAAAGAGCGTAAGGCCATCCAAGCGGGATCTGCATTATTGGAGTCACTGGTGGCTTCTCGTGGAGTGGAGAAAGACGAGGAGCGACGTCAACGTGTGGCTCGTTTGATCGAGCACGCGCACCAACGCTTGAGTGTCCAGCCGGGGATCCCGGATATTTCGTTTGCGACCTTGTTTTTTGATCATGTCATGCAAGCCTCATTGCAGCCTGCATTTTTCCCGACAAATGCCTCTGTCGCCGGTCAAGCGCGAGAGCGGGTTGATCGGTATTTGACAGAATATCCGCTGATCCACGTGCAATGGTTCGCAGATCAAGTATCAGACCGGGCGCTCACGATGGCGCGGGGTTCTGATCAACAGGCGTCGGCGATGGCTGACTACCAATTGGCATTAGCGATTTCTGACCAGCAGATGCAGCGGAACGCCGTATTGACTCTGGTGTCTTTGGTCATGTTCAGTTTAAGTGCATTGTTATTTCTGTTGATTCGCATCGAACGCAATCAGACACTCCAGACGCAATACATGGCAAATCGCTATGTCATGTATATGCCAACGCCCAAGTCAGATCCTTAATCGACGCCTAAGACGACGGAACACGGCCTTGGTTCAACTGTAGATGCGTTGTTGCAAGCCGAGTCACTTCATCAGCGTCGTGTGACACGTCAACGATTAGTCATTTGATTCCACAGCATTTCGAAGTACGACCGAAAGTCTTTTTTCGCTCGG
>JGI10211J34971_10000565_pt1 | contig 30304 bp, 28 predicted proteins | sample Etolagsediment_FD_34971 | JGI IMG/M metagenome (IMG submission 34971)
TAAGTCAGAAAAGTACCTATGCGGCAAATTTCTTGTTTGTCGGAGCTATGAACCCTTGCCCTTGTGGAAATCTTTTAAATGAGTATAAGGAGTGTAGATGCAATGAGCTTGAGATTCAAAAGTATAAAAATCGTTTGAGCGATCCATTTTTAGATAGAGTAGACCTAAATGTGGTTATGCAAAATGTGAAAGCTGATGATAAGCCATCATATAGTTCCAAAGAGATGCATAAAATGGTACTCGATGCAAATATAAGGTGTGTCCAAAGAGGACAGAAGAATTTTAATGGGAAAATGAGTGATGCTGAGGTTGAAGAGTTTTGTGTATTAGAAGAAGATGCTAAAGTAGTTCTAGATATGGCAATACAAAATTTCGCTCTAAGTTTTAGAAGTATAAAAAAAGTACAAAAAGTTGCAAGAACTATAGCAGACTTGGCTGCAAGTAATACTATAGAAAAAGAGCATCTACTCGAGGCTCTTAGCTATAGAAGAAGATAACTTTTTATAGCTAGAGACTTTTAGACATTATAGTAAGTGGCGTTTGGATGGTAAACGACTAGTGCGGAAGTAGACTGTTCAGGATGGATTTGAAAGGTCTCACTCAACTCGATTCCAAACTCTTCAGGTTTTAAGAGGTCAAACAGAGGGCGATTGAGTTCTAGGTCAGGACAGGCTGCATAGCCAAAAGAGTAGCGTGAGCCTTGGTATTTGTTCATCTGTACATCTGCTAGGTTGGCTTTTCACCTTCTGCGATGTTCAGGTCGAGTCTTATCTGCTTATGTGCAATTTCCGCAAGTGCTTCAGCTAGTTCAACTCCTAAACCATGAAACTGGTAGTACTCAGTGTAGTTTCCAGCATCATAATTGCTCTCTCAGCATCACTCAACTTACTTCCGGCACTTACACAAGTAAGGCTATAACATCATCGCGTTCTGAGTGGAAAAAGTCACTGAGCGCACGGTGTGGTTTTTTACTTTGGCGAGGAAAGTGAAACTCTTTGATGGCTGTCTCTTTTCTATTCTCGAGTGGTTCTTTATTTACTTCTGCTACTGAGTTGTAGCCTTGTGTTTCATCAAATATAAGGAGTTTGTTGTCATCACTACGACATGGCCAGTAACCATAGATGATTGTTGGTTCAAACAGTTTTTTATCTAAGAACTCAGCCTTGAGTCTTTCATATGCTGGCCAAACGACTTCATCGAGTTGCTTTTCATAAGCCTCTTTACTCATCCCTTTTGAGCTATAGCCCCAGCGAGATTTAAAAAGAATTCTATGGTTTATCCATTCAAACGCCATCTCAATTTGTTGCTCAGTCAGTTTCATCTCACGTCTTCCCCAAAATGGAGGAGTTGGCACTGTTACATCACGGTTTGGCATTGTAAGCTCTTCAAATGGAGGAATAATTACCTCTTTTTTCTCTTTTACTTCTATCTCTGGAGCATCAGGGTGGAGGTTTGTATCCATGTTTCCAGCTTCAATTCTACTCATGGCAGTTACACCGTCAAAGGCATCTTTACAGTAAAAGATAGGTCCATCGTAGGCTGGACGACAAAAGTCATCTATAAAAGAGCGAGTGAGTGCTGCACCACCTAAGAGTATAGGAATGGTAATTCCTTTTTCTTTAAGAATGTTGAGGTTTTCAAGCATTACCTGTGTTGACTTAACAAGTAGACCGCTCATTCCAAGTGCACTGGCGTTTGACTCATCAAGGGTTTCTAAAAATCTATCGAGTTCTACTTTTATACCTAGGTTGATGACTTTATAGCCATTGTTTGAGAGGATGATGTCTACAAGATTTTTCCCTACATCATGAACATCCCCTTTAACAGTACCAAGAACAAGTGTAGTGTCTGCTGCTTTTTCAACTTTTGGAAGGTATGGGTTGAGGTGGTCAACTGTTTTTTTCATAGTTTCAGCACTTTGAAGCACAAAAGGGAGTTGCATTTGACCTGAACCAAAAAGTTCACCAACAACTTTCATGGCATCGATAAGAATCTCATTAACGATGACTTCAGGAGCTATGGTATGACGAGCCTCTTCCACCAGAGGAATCATACGCTCTTTGTCCCCATCCATAAGGAGTTTTGCGATTTTCTCTTCACTACTCATTGCCAGATATGCTTCATCTACTGCATCATTATCAACCGCCTCTTTTTTAGAGAAGTGCTCTATAAATGCAAAAAGTGCTTCTCCGTTTGGTTTACGGTTGAAGATTAAGTCATCACAAATATCTTGGTCAATTTGGGGAATTTTATTTAGTGGAACGATATGTTTAACATTGATGATAACAGAAGTGAGTCCCGCCTCTACACAGTGGTGTAAAAACATAGAGTTGAGGTATGGTCGTGCATCTTTATCGAGTCCAAAAGAGATGTTTGAGAGTCCCAAAATCGCTCCAACTTCAGGGTGTTTTATACGAAGCTGGCGGATAGCTTCTATGGTGTTTATACCAGCATCATAGTACTCTTCATCACCACTACCGAGGGTAAATGTAAGTACATCAAAAACGAGATCTTCTTTTTTTATGCCATGGCGATTTGTAGCGAGGTCGATGATGCGTTCAGCTACTTTTATCTTATCTTCAACTGTTTTTGCCATCCCTACTTCATCGATAGTAAGACAGACAAGTGAAGCACCATATTTTTTTGCTAAAGAACAGACAGCATCAAATTTTTCTTCCCCATCTTCAAGGTTGACTGAGTTAAGGATTGGTTTTCCGCCTATGTTTTTAAGAGATGTCTCAAGTCCTGTTGTTTGTGTTGAGTCGGGCATGAGTGGAAGGGCAATTTTTTGTGCATACATTGACATGACAGCATTCATATCTTTTGTCTCATCGCGTCCTGCAAAGCCGACATTTACATCGAGTACATGAGCACCAGCTCTTACCTGTTCTTGAGCAACACTTAGAGTCCCTTCATAGTTTTCATCTAAGAGAAGTTCTCTAAAAGCTTTTGAACCTGTCGCGTTTGAGCGTTCACCTACAAGAAGAGGAGCAGGCTCTTGCATAAGTGCAACTGTGTTAAAGAGCGAAGCTATGGAAGTTGGGTGTGAACCACTTGGTGCTTTTGGAGTGATAGATGTCACTCTATTTGTAAGGGCACGAATATGTTGAGGTGTTGTCCCACAACATCCACCTAAAAATGAAACGCCATCATACTCTAAAAACTTCTCTTGTTGCTCTACAAACTCATCAGGCCCCATTGGGTAGTAAGTGTATCCTCCACGGTTTTGCGGAAGTCCTGCATTTGCATGTACTGAAATTGGCTTATGCCATACTTCACTCAATGTTTTTACATGTTTTAAAACCTGTTCAGGTCCTGTTCCACAGTTAAAACCTAGACTTAAAATATCAAATGGCTCTAAAATAGTAGCAATTGTTGCTGCATCTGTTCCTATAAGCATAGTTCCACTCAGCTCAATTGTGACAGAGACCATAATAGGAATCTCGACCTCTTTTTGTCTTGAAGCCTCTTGACAAGCATGGAGAGCAGCTTTTATCTGAAGAGGATCTTGTGCTGTTTCAAGTAAAAAGATATCTACCCCACCATCTATGAGAGCCTTACAAAACTCAGTATAGCCCTCGTACATCTCATCATATGTAATGTGACCAAGTGAAGGGAGCTTTGTACCAGGTCCAATAGAGCCAAGGCAAAAACGCGGGTGTTCAGGTGTGGAGAACTCCTCACACTTGCGTTTTACTATCTCAGCTCCCGCTTTTGTCAATTCATAAGCACGGTGTCCAATTTGGTACTCATCAAGGACCCAAGAGAATGATCCAAAAGTATTTGTAGTAATAAGGTCAGCACCAGCTGTTAAGTAGGCATTGAAAATCTCTTCCATAATCTCTGGGGCTGTTACATTAAGGAGTTCATTGCACCCTTCGTTGCCTTGCCAAGCATCTTTTGGAATCTTGTCGTCACGTTGCTGGAGTTGTGTACCCATAGCACCATCTATGATGAGTGGGCGTTTTTTAATGGTTTGTAGTATGTAGTCTTTTGTTATCATGTCTTTAAACTTTTTATAAAATATAAAGAGATTTTAGCAAAGAGGAGCATAAAATATGCTGTTGGATATTAGCTCTGCTCACTTTTTAAGATAAAAATGACGAGAAAAGAACAAAAACTATTGACTTAGTTCGTCAATTAAGAGTATAATGACGATGAAATTCAACATTGAGAGAGGTTTTATCGTTCATGGTACTTGCATATATACGTCCAGATAAGAACTTTATCGCAGCACATGAGCAGTTGCAATATATAAACTCTTATGCAACTTCGAATACCCTAAATATTGATGATGAATTTGTAGATCAACTCTCGCAAAACAAGCCTTTGAGTGAACGTACTCATATAACACACTACTTTCAATCTCATAGTAAAGCTATACTTTTGGTCTATGATGTTTGGGTTTTAACAACAGACATGGAAGATTTAATTCAAATGTTTTCATGCCTTTTAAAAAATGATTTTCAGGTTCACTTTATAAAGCAAGCCGTTATAATGACACAAGAAAGTAGTACAATGCTAACACTTGGCTTGATGGATCAGTTAAGACAAACACTCAAAGAAGAGTCTAAAAAAGTGATAGGTAGGCCTAAGGGAAGTAAATCTAGTTCTAAGTTTGATATTTATATAAATGAGATTATCACATATATAAAAGATAAAAAAAGTGTAAGTGAGATGGCACGATTACTCGGAGTGAGTAGAAGTTCATTAAAAGATTATATAGAGTCGCGTGAACTAAGAGAGCTTGCTTTTGGTTCTTTGGTATATGAAGTCCCAAAAGACGCAGAAGAAAAAGTAATTAAGACGATTACTTGTCCAAACTAAATTTATGGAGAAAACTATGAGTGAAAAAGCAAAAGGTATAGAGATACCAACACCTTGGAGATACAAACGTTATGTTGTTTATGCAATCGCTACTATTGTTGCATTAGGACTACCTTGGATAACAATAGATGGAAATCAATTCTTCCTACTTAGCTTTGATAAAATGAAACTGCACCTTGCATTTATACAATTTGATATGCAAGAGCTTTACTTGATGCCATTTTTATTGATGTTAATGTTTCTAGGAATATTTGGTATGACTGTTGTTGGAGGGCGTGTTTTTTGTGGGTGGGTTTGTCCACAAACAGTTTTTCGTGTAATTTATAGAGATTTAATTGAAACAAAATTACTTAAACTCCGTAAACGTATCAAAAACAAACAACAAGAGCCTGATATGTCAAAAGCAGAAAACAAAGTAAAAAAAGTTATCGCTGTTTTAATATGGTCTGCGTTAGCACTTATTGCTGGGGCTGACTTTATTTGGTATTTTATTCCACCAGCGGACTTCTTTACATATATCCAAAACCCAGCTGAGCATATGACTATGATAGGATTTGTACTTGGTGTTGCGGCATTTTTGATTTATGACATCATATTTTTAAAAGAGAACTTTTGTGTCTATGTTTGTCCTTACTCACGTGTGCAGTCTGTACTGTATGATGACCATACTATTATGGCTCTTTATGACACACATCGCGGTGGAGATATTTATGAGGGGCATGATAAAAAGTTTACAAAACAAAAAGAGCTTCAAGCATTTACACCAGCAGCTGAGTGTACNACTTGTGAGTCCTGTGTNACAGTNTGTCCAACACACATCGACATCCGTCAAGGATTACAGCTTGAGTGTATTAACTGTCTTGAGTGTGTGGATGCTTGTACAACAGTAATGGGCAAACTCGGTAAGCCATCACTTGTAACATGGTCTAGTGATTATGAGATTATTGATCAAAAAGGGAAGACTAACTTTTTTAGACCTAAGGTTTTAGCATATGGTGCTTTACTTGTAATTATTTCTATTATCTTAGGAATGATGGGAAGCACAAAAGAGCATATGCTTCTAAACATCAACAAAGAGACGCGTCTCTACTCTACAAAACTAGAGTCAAATGGTAAAGTAAGAGTAGACAATTCATATGTGTTCTTACTTCAAAANACTGAAAATGAACCGATGAAATTTTTCTTTGAAATCATCATGCCTAAAGAGATAAAAGGNACGNTAGAGATTGCAAAGCCTTCAAAACCATTTATGGCAACACCNGGTTCTAAAAAGAAAAAAATTGTTACACTAAGCACCACAGATGTATTNGTATCAGATGCTAGAGGTGATACTGTTATCCCTATCGTTATTCATGCATTCGCACTTGANAAAGATGGNAAAAGAAGTGAAAAAATCTCTGTAGTGAGAAACTCAACTTTTACTTTCCCAAAAGAGAGTGTTCTAAAAGCGGCTAAATAGTTTTTAACATAAAAAAAGATAAACTTTTCTCAATATATTGAGGGAGTTTATCGTGCTAAATATAGTTAAAAAAATCTTTTTCTACCTTGTTCTTTTTTATGGCTTTCTAGGCTTCATCATCCTTCCTCTTGTTCTTAAACCAAAACTCATTGAAATACTCTCTCAAGAGATAAATGCTAAAGTAGAAATTGGTAGTATCTACATAAACCCTTTCGTTTTTAAGCTAGAACTCTCAGAAGTACTTCTAAAAAGCTTACAAGATGAAGAGCTTCTAAGGTTCAAAGAATTTAATGCAGACTTTGAACTATACTCCCTTTTTAGAAAAGCAATCCACTTTAGCAGTATCTCTTTGGTTGAGCCAAAAATCTCTTTAGTTTATAATACAGATAAAACATTTAACCTTTTAAATATACTCAAAGAAAAAGAGGAAATAGTCGAAGAGGATAAGAGTTCAGTAGCAATTCCTAGAATTATTCTAGACACTCTAAGTGTTAAAAATGGAGAAGTGAAGTATCGTGATTACACACTCAAGAGACCGTTTTCTTTTTCGTTTAACACTATTGGATTTGACTTAAGAGATGTGGATACAGATGAGTCTAAGGGCTCAAACGCAAGAGCGCGTTTTTATACAACCTTGGGAGATGGTGGGTTTGTTGACTTTAGAAGTAACATTGAGTCACTTGCTTCATTTAAGGCAACAGGGAGAATTGATTTTGAGGCGAGTAAGCTCTATACAGAGTGGAAATATGTTCAAGATATCTTAAATCTTGAAGTTGCAGATGGAAAAATATCTTTTAACGCTGAGTATGCGTTTGCTCTTGATGATATAAATGCGACTAAGATTGATAAGCTTAATTTAAGTGTAGAGAAACTTAGAATAAAGCCAAAAGCTAAAACTAAAGATATTTTCAACATAGAGAAACTCACCATTGAAAATGCAACAGTTCTTCCGATTCTACAGCATGTAAATATTGAAAAAGTCTCTCTTGATGGGCTAAGAGTTCTTGCTAAACGCGATAGTTCTGGTGTTATTGATTGGGTGAAATATATAGAAATAAATAAAGAGACAAGTAGCACGATAGAGAGAGTAGAAACAAAAGATGCAAGTTTGCAAGAGAGTAAAACAGTAAAACCTTGGGATGTCAATCTTAGTGATATCTCTTTACTAAATATCACACTTAAGCTTGAAGATGAGAGTGTCTCACCAAAAGTAGATACAGAGTTAAGCAGACTCAATATATATGCTCAAAATGTTACTTTGGCTGGAGAAGAAGCATTAAATTATCAGATGGATATGCAACTCAACAAAAAAGGAGTATGTAATTCTCAGGGGAGTATCACTCATAAGAAGCTTGATGTTGAGAGTTTTTTTGAGTGTAAAGGAATTGACATTGTTCACTATAATCCTTACATAGAAAATGAAGCGAACAAAGTACTTCAAGCATACAATATAGACTTGAAAAGTGCTTCTTTAAACTTCAATGCAAGTGCACATCTTCAAAAAAATGATGAGAAGATAGACCTTTTGGTATCAGGGGCGAATCTTGCCTTAAATAGTCTACACATTCACAAAAAAAATAAAAAACACGAACTATTAGGTTTCTCTAACTTTTTGATAAATGGAATAGACTTAGATACAACAAAGAGAGAAATAGAGTTAGAGAAGATTACTCTCAATGGTTTTAATCTAAATGCTAAAAAGTATAAAAATGGTTCTTTAAATTTAGAAAATCTAGTTGTACCTAAAAATGTGAAAAAGACTCAAAAAATAAAAACTACAAAAACAGAGCAGAACCCTTACTCTGTAAAACTCAAACACTTTGCACTCAACAGCTCTAGTGTAAGCTTTATAGACTATTCGCTTCAAAATAGAGCGGTAAATAGACTCAGTAGTATTTATGCGAATGCATATGACTTGGATTTAAAAGAGTATAGTTGGTTGCGTTATGACTTAGCACTAAAAGTAAACTCTCAAGGAAGAGTGAAATCAAAGGGAAAACTAAGACATACCCCACTTATGCAATCAGGAAGTTTTGATATTAAAAATCTCTCTCTCGTTGCATTGACACCTTATCTTCAAGAGAGTGCTTATGTAAGTGTTGAGGATGGAAAACTCTCATTAGAGGGAAAAACTACTTATCAAAAGAACACTAAAGATGCTGATTTGAGAGTAGAGGGAAGCATCTCCTTGGATTCCTTTTTTGTTAATGATACCTTGAATCAAACACAGTTACTTTCTCTTGGCGATTTAAAAGTCAAATCATACACTTTTGAGTTAAATCCAAATAGAGCATATATAGATGAGGTAGAGGTAAGTTCTTTTTATATAGATGCAAGTTTGGATGTGAATAAAACACTGAATTTTTCAAAACTAATAAAAAAAGAAGATATAAATACCTCTTCTGAGTCATCTCAAAAAGAAGAAGTACGCAAAAAAACACAGCAGAGTAAAGAGCCATCTTTTCCATACAGAATTTTAAAAGTAAATGTAGCACTTGGAAGTGCAAAGTTTGCTGATTATTCTATTCCTATAAAGTTTGCTACACATATCCATGACCTTGGAGGTACAATCTACTCAATATCTAATGCTGTGGGTGATACTACATATATTGATATAGCAGGAGAAGTTGATAAGTATGCTTCTACTAAACTCAAAGGGAGCATCGATAGTGCTAATCCAAAGGCATATACGGATTTGGAACTTGACTTTAAAAATTTGGATTTAAACTCTTTTACTGGATATAGTGCTAATTTCGCTGGGCATGAGATTGATTCGGGTAAGCTCTATCTTGACCTCGGTTACAATATCCTAAACTCTCAATTGCTTGGCAGAAATAGTGTTATGATAAAGAAGATTAAGCTCGGTCGTGAAGTAGAAGATGAAAATGTTACAGTCTTGCCTTTAGGTTTTGTTATAGGACTGCTTGAGGATAGTGATGGCGTTATAGATATTGATATGCCTGTTGAGGGTGATTTGGATGCACCAGACTTTAAGTATGGAACACTTGTTTTTAAAACATTTGCAAACTTAATCACAAAAGCAGTTACATCACCATTTAAGTTTTTAGGTGCTGCTATGGGATTAGATGCAGAAGCATTAGAGTTTATTGCATATGAAGCTGGAAGTAGTGATATCACACCACCTCAAAGAGAGAAACTTGATAAAATAGCCGAGTTAATGCTCAAAAAGCCAAAAATTAGCTTGGGAGTTGCTGGGGTTTATGAACTTCAAAAAGATAAAGAAGCACTCCAGCTCTCAAAACTTGTAGATTTAGTTGTTAAAAAGAGCGGTCTTAAAAATATAAAGGATCATGAGAGTGCGATGAGTATAGATATGCTTGAGGATATTTATGAAGAGATGAGAGATAATGATGTGCTAAGCAAAACACAAAAACACTTACATGCTAGTTATAAAGATGAAGCTTCATATGATAGAGCTTACCAGAATGAACTTATAGAGTTATGTCGAGATTTACAGGTAGTTGCAGCAAATGAGTTGATGAGTTTAGCAGATGTAAGAGCAGATACCATTGTGAATTATCTCATACAAGATAAGATGATTGATGCTAAACGGGTAGAGAGAAAGGCTTCTATAGTGGGAGAAGGCGATAGTGATACATTTGTAAAAATAAATATGGAAATAGAAGTCAAATAACATTTTGGTATAATTCGATTTATTATTAATTATATAAAATTTAAAAGGGTTTAGATGTTCGAGATATCTATATATAAAAAATACACAAAAGGATTACTTGCAAGTATAGCGATTGCAATTTTGGCAACTGTTATCACTCACTTTATATCTTTCAGTACAGCAACAGTCGCTATTATATTGGGAATGATTGTAGGAAATTATTTTTATTCTACTTTTCATGCAGATGAGTCTGAGTACAAAAGCGGTGTGAAGTTTGCAGAGAAAGATTTACTTATGTTTGCCATCGCACTGATGGGAATAAATCTTAACTTTACTATGTTGGCAAACTTAGGAGTTAAAACAATACTCATTATTGTTTTAGGAATGGTTTTTACAATTTTTATGGGGATGTTTCTAGGAAAGCTTTTTAAACTAAACTCAAAACTCGCTCTCATGATAGGTATAGGAAATGGTGTCTGTGGAAGTTCAGCCATTGCAGCAACTGCAGGTATAGCAAAAGTAAAGAGTAACGATGTTGGTGTGAGTATCGCACTTGTAAATCTCATGGGAACTGTTGGTATATTTTTAGCACCATTTTTAGCACACTTTTTTGGTTTTAGTGACATAGAGTCTGGTGTTTTTACTGGAAATACACTTCAAGCTGTAGGACAGGCTGTGGCGGCTGGTTTTAGTATCTCTGATGAGTCTGGACACTATGCAACTGTAGTGAAAATGGGAAGAGTGCTTCTTCTTGCTCCTCTTGTTTTGATACTTATCTATGTCGTAAGTAAAGAAGAGAAGAAAAATGCAGATGAGTCAGTTCAAAAAGCAAAAATTGGAGTACCATCTTTTATACTTTGGTTCGTGTTTTTCTCTATTCTTGCATCTCTTGGAGTCTTACCCAAAGAAGTCGAAGTTGGTATCGCTTCACTTAGTCACTACATAACATTAGTAGCTATGAGTGCTATAGGTTTGATGATTCACTTTGGAACGATTGTAAAAACTGCGGGAACTGCATTTAAAGTTTCCTCATTGCTGTTTGCGTTACAGTTGATTTTTAGTGCAATACTCATTAGTATGTTGGATATATAGAGTAGTAGAGAATCTTTTAAGCACTTAGTGAAGTCAAAAAGTATATAATTTGCTTATAAAGTTTTAAAGGAGAGAAGCAGTATGTCACATTTACCAAACAGACTAAACTCCTTTTGGCTCTGGCGTGAGGTCTCCTCTAAACTTGGTGTTTCAAATCCTGCTTACAAATATTGGAGAGAGACACAGAGTATTAAGCTAAATAACAAGTATATATTTGTCAAAAAAGATACTCTTCCTCAAAAACATCTACATATTCAAGAGATACTCACAGATCTCTCGGGCTATCTTCCAATAAAATATGCATCAGATCAGCTTCATGTAAATGAACATATATTTTCTTACGAGAAAATGAAGCTCCACAGAGAGTTTGAGTACAAGTATGTGGAGGATATTAAGTTTGTAAATATTAAAAAGTTTTTTAGAGAAAATGGCATTAAAGTGCCAAAAAACTCTTTGATACAACTAGGAAAGCTCAAAGATTTAGAGATAACACCTGAGTCAACTTTTTATAGGCTAAAAGATGACTATGCCGTAGTGATTTATAACTAATGAACACCTTCTTTATAGAGTTTAGAGACCCGCTTTTTTCAATTATTGTTTTTTTTGTAATCATCTTTATCATCACTTTTTTTTCTTACTGGTGGAGTAGATATAAACGCACAGAAGATTCAAAATATCTTGATAGGTTTTTACAGCAGTTTAATAACCTACCATCAAAAGATGAGTTGCGTTTACTTATTTCAGGAGGAGAGTTATCAGAAAAATCATGGTTGCTTCTTGCAAGTTCTTACTCTAAAAATGGTGACTATGAAAAGAGTATAGAGATTTATAACGAGATGCTTAAATCTGCTACTCCTAATGTAAAAGAGACGATGTTTTTACTTGGAAAAACTTATTTTAAAGCTGGTTTTTTAGAGCGTTCAAAGCAGATATTTTTAGAGATACTAAAAAAGAATCCGAGAACTCCTCAGGCACTTAACTATCTGCTGCTTGTATATGAGCATATGAGAGACTATAAGGCTGCATTAGATGTTTTAGAACCCCTTGATGAACTTGGCGAAGATACAAAAAAAGAGAAGATTTATCTACAGACTCTCATGTTGCTTGGAGATACAAAGCTCTCAACTCAAGAAAAATCCCAAGCACTTATTGAGTTATATCAAGAGTCACATGAGCTTACACATCTTATATTTGAGTATCTTTTTCGTGTAAATGCAAATCTTGCATGGAAAAATTTTGATAGCTCCAAGAGTGAACTCTTAAGCGATATCTTTTGGCAACTAGACTCTAAGGATTTGGATTTAGATATAATTTCAAAAAATGGTTACTTAAGAGAGCTTTATAGTGCTAGAGGCGATGTGCAGCTTACTGCAAATAGTTCTGTTTTTGAATTTGATATTCTTATAAAATTAGATAAAAAAGTAAATGCTACACTTACATTTGAATATGTCTGTGACAATTGTAAGGTTGTGTACCCTTTTGTTTTTCATCGCTGTTCCTCTTGTCATGCCATTGCAACTGCAAAAGCAGAGTATAAACTTAGTCGAGATTATCATAAGGATTTTAGTGAAGAAAATAACTCTTTTCAGTGATGGTAGTGCTCTTGGAAATCCAGGTCCAGGGGGATATGGAGTTGTTCTGCGTTTTGGCGATAAAGAGAGAGAACTCTCAGGTGCACAAGAGCATACCACTAACAATAGAATGGAACTTTTAGGTGCTATAGAGGGTTTAAAAGCTCTCAAAGAGCCTTGTGAAGTAGAGATAATATCTGACTCCTCTTACGTTGTAAAAGGCATAAACGAGTGGTTAGATAATTGGATAAAAAGAGACTTTAAAAAAGTTAAAAACCCAGACTTATGGAGAGAGTATCTTGTGGTTTCAAAACCACATAAAATAGTTGCGACTTGGGTAAGAGGACATGATGGACATGAAGAGAATGAGCGTTGTGACAAACTAGCACGGGATGCTGCACAGATGATGAAAGATTCACTACAATAGGAAAAAGAGAGATATGGCAAGAGAGATAGAAGAGTTAGAAAATAAGTTAGGATACACATTTAAAGACAAAAAGCTTATTATCGAAGCGCTGACACACAAGAGTTACAAACAGCCCTACGATAATGAGCGTCTAGAATTTTTAGGCGACGCAGTTTTAGATCTAATCGTTGGAGAGTATCTTTTTGTAAAGTTTAGAAAGTCTAATGAGGGAAAACTCTCAAAGATTAGAGCTTCATTGGTAAACGAAACGGGTTTTGATAAGTTGGCTCGTTCTTTAGATTTGGGGGATTATATACTACTCTCAAACGCAGAAGATAATAACGGAGGCAGAGAGAAGTCTTCACTGCTTTCTAATGCATTTGAAGCTATCATTGGTGCTATATACCTCGAAGCTGGACTTGAAGTCGCACAATCTATCGCTGTAAGAATTATTGAGAGCAATTATGACGAGATATCACTAGATTCACTTTTTCGTGACTTTAAGACTACTCTACAAGAGATGACACAGGCTAGTTTTGGTATTACACCAGAGTATAAAGTGATGGCAAGTCGTGGACCAGACCATAAAAAAGAGTTTGAAGTTGGTGTTTTTATAGAAGGCAAAGAGTATGCAAGAGCTTTAGGAAAAAGCAAAAAAATTGCACAACAAATAGCTGCAGAAGAAGCGGTCAAATTACTTATGAAGGAGCAGGGGTGAATAGTTTTGGAATGAAGCTGCGTTTTAGCACTTTTGGAGAGTCACATGGAAAAGCTATAGGATGCCTTTTAGATGGTGTACCTGCGGGACTGAAAATAGATGAAATGTATATACAGAGTGAACTAGATCGACGTAAACCTGGGAAGAGTGAGTTTGAGACCGCAAGAAAAGAGGCAGATACTGTAGAGATATTGAGTGGTGTTTTTGAGGGACTAAGCACAGGGACACCAATTGCTATGATAATTTATAACACAAATCAAAAATCAAAAGATTATACAAACATTAAAGATGTTTTTCGTCCAGGACATGCTGATTTTACTTATTTCCATAAGTATGGATTAAGAGACTACAGAGGTGGTGGTCGTAGCTCTGCACGTGAAACAGCAGCTCGTGTCGCAGCTGGTGCGATTGCAAAACTAATGCTTAAGGAACTTGATATCGAAGTTCTAAGCGGTATTAGTGAAGTGGCAGGGATTGTAAGTGAAAATTATAATTACGAGAGTGCTAAAAGTAGCATTATCTATGCACTTGACCCAAATAAAGAGCAAGCACAAAAAGATGCCATTTTAAAAGCAAAAAATAATCATGACTCTGTTGGTGGTGCTTCTAGGGTGTTGATAAAAGGAACGCCTGTTGGACTAGGACAACCACTTTACTATAAACTTGATGGTGTTTTGGCAGATGCAATGATGGGTTTAAATGCTGTTAAAGCTGTAGAAATAGGTGATGGAGTGCTAAGCTCTCGAACACTAGGCTCACTTAATAATGATGAGATAAGATCTACTGGATTTGAAACAAATCATTCAGGTGGTATTTTGGGTGGTATTAGTAATGGAGACGATATAGTTTTAAATGTGTATTTTAAACCTACTCCCTCTATCTTTAAAGAGCAACATACAGTTACAACTAGCAATGAAGAGGTTAACTTTTCTTTAAAAGGACGACATGACCCTTGTGTAGCAATAAGAGGAACAGTTGTATGTGAGGCAATGGCAGCACTTGTTATCGCCGATATGTTGCTTTTAAATATGGGATCTAATATGAATGGAGTTACTAAATACTATAAGTAAAGTATTTAGTAAGCTATGTAGTTTTTAGTAAGTTTTAACTCCACCAAGAGTTTCAATTATTGAGGGAATCTCAGCATCAAGTTGATTTATCTTTTTTAGCTTTTCACTGTCTGTTATATTTAAAGCTGCAGCCCAAGCAGCTAGTGTTGGCATTCCAATTATAATTTTATTTTCACCAGGCTTTATATATGCATACATGGAGCAAGGTGCAAACATAGCCGCTTTTGGCAGTGGGTTTGGCCCATCGAAGATAGTGTAGGAAAATGGAATGTGGCAAAGCGACCAAACAACATAATGGCTATAGCTCGGAAGAACATCTTTTTCTGTATTGAGACTAAATTTCATATTGTAATAACCTGCTATTATGTACCCTTTTGTTTCAAATTCGGCTTCAAATGTCTCTTGAAATTCATCAAAAAAATCATCTATATCTTCAGGCTCTTCAAAAGGAATCTCAAAAGTCATCATACTATCTTTAGCATAACCATGAAGTTTAGTATATGACTTGGTCGATTTGAATGTTTTTTCTATTTCATCATCTAGAGGCTTAAACATATCTATAAAGCTTTTTCTGACATCTTCATCACTAATTTGTAGAATATCAAGTGCAGCTTCTGGCATAATGTGTGTGAGTACTGTCTTACCATCATCTTTTTTTCTGTAAATTACAAGATTAAAAGGAGTAAAACCACCAAGCTTTGGTTCTTTATTAAAAAGAGGCCTAGCTACATTGTCATTTATAAGTGAAGAGAAAGAGAGTTGCTCAAGTGATGTTTCGCCAACTTGTTGCTCATAAACGATATTTACATTATGGTGAGCATCATTTACAAAAAAACCTATCTTAGCTAATGGCTTTTTTGTAAAGTCGAAAAACTTTTGATCAGTTGAATCATCAGTGTTGTCAAGTGTGTATTCAACCGCGAGTTTATCATTTGCACTTGGTGTATATATCTCTTGTGCTTGCAGTAAAGATGCAAGAGTAGCCGTTATCACTAATGATGTAAGTAAGAGTTTGAACATATGGTAAATCCTTTGTAACAAAATAAAAAACCTCTAATTAGCTTCTTTACTCTAGTACAGAGAACTACTTGAAATATAATCAAGTAGTCTATAATTAATTTTACTCAATCATACTGTTAACGATATCTTCAATCATGCGCTGTGCTTGTCGAAGTGGTTGAATCGATTCTTCATCCTCAATGTCAAGTGTAGTAATCCAGTTTTCAACCGATAAAAATCCTAAGTGCATTTTATTTTCACCTGTTTTTTTGTAAATATAAAATGAACAAGGAGCCCATGCACCAGCTTCTGGATGTAGTTTAGAAACTGGATAAATTACATCAAATTTACAGATAGAGTAAGTGTGATAGAAATCATATACTCCTGTATACCCAGCATCATCAAATATCTCTTCTTGTAAGTTTGTATAGTTTGGAAGTAGGAAACCTAATGGCTCCAATTCAGCTTCAAACTCAGCCTCAAAACCTTCAATATACTCTATTGGATCATCCCCATCTAAGTTTAACTCTGCTACAAAATCTGTCGCTAGAGTTTTATCTGGATATTTTACAGTATGATTAAGTTCTTTGAAGTGACCGTTTGGCATTCCTTTTTTAAGTGCGCTTTGGACAAGTGCAGCATACTCAACTAAATCTGGATCAGTCACAGGGATTCCTGTAGATCTTGCCATACCATGAATAGTTAATGTGGAAACATTCATTGTTTTAGCCTCATCATCTGACCAAATCGACATAGTAAGTGGTGTTAGAGCACCAAAGTTAGGATACTTTTTTACAAGTTTTAGTGTTAGTGCAGCATTGCTAAATATTGCTAGATTATAAACTTTATAATGTAGTTTATTTTTATATCTTAAAGCAAAAGGCTTGTTCATGTCATTGTTTCCTGCAATTGAGAGCCCAACAGCATCAAATCCTTTTTCTACAGTTTTTACAGTAATGGATTGATCAGCATTTGGTGCAGAATACACCTGTACATCTTGATTATTGCTAGTCTTAGCCGGAGCAATCTCCATTGCATTACAATTTAATATTGATAACGCTATAAATGTAGCGATAACAAGCGAGTATAATTTAGTCATTTTTTTCCTTTGTTTTAATTTCCAGTGTTACTTTAACATCATTTATATATAAAATATATTAATGATTTAAAATTTCTACTTTATCACCTAAATTAATAGTGCCAGATTGAGATATTGCTTTAGCGAAAATCCCTCTATCGTCCTTTAAAAGTTTTGGCAACCTACTATTTAGTGTTGATAAACCTTTGCAAAGTGTGCAGTTTTGTGTTATCTCTAGTTCTAGATTTCCAATCTTTATTTTATCAGTAGAAACTAAAGAGTAAGGATTGATATCTATGAGTATATTTTCCCCTAGTAAACCTTGAGTGACATTAATGCCATTCTTTTTACTTATACTGTAACTCTCTATGGAGGTTATTAAGATAGCTCTTTGTGTGTCTTTTTTATAAAACTTATCACCTATGATACCATTTTCGTCTACTAATATTTGTTCAACACTTTCACGTGTTTTTTCTGTATTATCTTTTGTAATAAATAGTTCTAGTACTTTTCCTGTCATATCTTTTCCATCGTTTATATCTTCTCACTTTCTATTTCAACCATTCTCTTAAACTCCTAAAAAGCATTCTTGATTGATATATCTATCAAATGATATTGTAGTTTAAAATTATGAAAGGTGAGATAAAAAGAGGATTTGTTTAACAGAGTTATAAAAAATTTAGACTCTATTGTAAAAAAGGTTAGAAGTGCTTGTGCACTTCTTTAAAGAAGTATACTACTTAATCGTAGCACTTCCTTTTCCTGTATTGCCTTTACGATCAGTCCAAACCATTTTAACTTTGTCTCCCTTAGCACCAATACCTTGGAATTCAAACTTGAAGATAGGATTTTTAGATAAGAATTGGCTTGTTGACGCATCTAATACAGTCTCACCATTTACAGTTGCAGAGAGATGAGTGATAAAGTTTGCATCTTCTCTATTTCCTGTTTTCTTTTCCATTTGGTTATATGTAGTCATATCATGTTTAGCCATTGCTTTAACTTTAACTACACCTTTTTTAAGTTTTGCTTTTACTCTTATACCAGCCATTTTATTTCCTTGTGTTTTATTATTTTATATGTAAATTGAAAAAGGGATTAACCTTCACATCCACCAAGTGCAACATCTAAAGTTTGTTTAGCTGCATAAAGCTTACCGTCTTCACCTTCAACTACAACTGTAATAGTTCCTGGTTTACCCATTTTTATTTTAATGTCATAGTTGTTTACCGAGTATTTGTTCACTGAGTAAACCATAACTGCTGACTCTGGATTAGCATCTTGGTATACCGAAATAGTTTTTGCAGCGATTTTTGTTGAAAAGTTAACTGGAATTGCTCCACCACTACTTGCTACTGCTTTTTTACCACTGTTATATGCTTCACCAGCTGCTTTTAAAAATACACTATCATTTTCAATAAGTTCAGTTGTGCCATACATAGCCTTAATAGCATCATCTACAGTGTGTGCTGTCCATACGGTTGGCTTAAGTTTTCTAAAGTCTTCTGCTTTTACACTCGCAGGTACAATAGCTAAAGCTAATGCACCTAAAGTTAAGTTTAAAAATTGTCTTCTTTCCATAATTTATTCCTTTATTTCTTATTTACTCTGGTTGATCATATAATCAACAACTGATTTGAAATCTGCATCAGATAGACTTGAGCCACCTTTTGGAGGCATACCATTGATACCGTTGATACCATTGTGATACACTTTGTCAATACCTTTTGCAGTTACAGTTTTCCATACTGCTGCATCGCCAAGAGCAGGTGCACCCATGCTTGTATCCGCATGGCACATCATACATGCTTCTTCATATTGTTTTTTAGCCCCGCCATTAGAACCTTCTTTTTTTGGAAGATCTCTAGCGGTTGCCATTGGTGGTAAAAATTCCGATATTCCAGCTCCAGCGATACGAGTAACTTTAGCAGTTGTCTCTTTACAGTCTTTCATACAACGTTCACTTGGATTTACTTTTTGAGCACCAAAGTTTTCTGGATTTGCATAAAAAGCACGAACATCATCTAAGCCAGTTGGACCATCAATATTTGGTATAAAACCATTATTGTTTGGCATATCTATTTTAAGCATTGCTTCACGGTTAAGTACAAACTCTTCATCTACAACTTCTCCATCAATTTCTATTTCATTGATGTTTAAAATATAAGCTGTGAGTGCATATGTCTCATCCGTAGTAAGTGTTTTACTCATTGGATGTGGCATAGCATCTCTTATGTACCACCAAAGTGTACTTACTTTTGGCCAGTATGAACCAAATACACGCGTTGGACCATCGCCTGTTGCATTTTTATATCTGTTGTTAGTCAAAGTTTTTTGTAACTCGTAAGCATTTCCTTTAGAGAGTGCTGGATATCCACCACCACCTGAACCAAAGTCACCATGACACATTACACATTGGGCTTCATAAAGAGCTTCACCTTCTTCAGATGTACCTTCACCTTCTGGTAAACCAGTTCCATCAGCCATAACATCTTTATTCCATGCTGCTATTTCATTGTCAGTTGGTACACGCCCATTGAATATTTTCTTTGCTTCAACAGCAACTTGCGGGTTCACATAGTAAGGACCTTGCTTGTCATTTACTACGGGGTAAACAAGTCCACCATCAATTGTTGCTTTACCGTTTACAGTACTTTCACCTTTTGGTTCTGTACTTCCAGGCATACAGCCTGAAAGTATCGCTACTGTAGCTGCTACTGAAGCAGATATAATTAATTTACGATCTAATTTGAACATGATTTACCTCTCCTGTAGCTGTAACTTCCCAAGTCTCTACTGCGTTTCTATGGTATACAGACTCTACACCCATCACTTTAGTTTCTTGGTCGATTGTAGGTTGAATATATCCTGCATCATCCATAGCACGTGAAGTCAGTAAAAGAACATCACCTTTTTTGTATGTATGCATATAACTCCAACGGGTCCATGACTTAGGAAGTACTAAGCCTTTTAATTTTGCTTCAACATAACTGTCTCCACCGTCAAATGATAAGTCTACACCTGTAATTGTTCCCATACCTGACCATGCAAGACCTTCAATCTCAACGATGTCACCATCTTTAAGATCAGTCCATGGAATCTCCGGTGATGGAGACGTAACTGTTGAGTTTACTTCATTCGCATAAAAATGTTGTATTGCTTTACCTGATGGTTTTAAAGCAGTATATTTTGATGTTTCTTCTTTGCAGTACCAAGGCTCAGTAGCAAACTCTAAACGTTTAAGCCACTTAACACATAAGTTACCTTCCCAACCTGGAAGAAGTAATCTTACAGGATAGCCTTGTTCTGGACGAAGTGCTTCACCATTTTGTCCCCAAACTATCATTGCATCATCAAGTACTTTATCAACAGGAACAGTACGACCCATTTCAGAGTTGTCAGAACCTTCTGCAAGCATCCACTGTGCTTCTGGTTTTAATCCTAAGTCTTCTAAAATAGTTTTGATATAAACACCTGTCCACTCAGCACAAGACATAAAACCTTTAGCAAACTGCACAGAGTTAAACTGTGGTCCTCTCCACTCTTGTCCACCATTTGCTGGACATTCGATGAAGTGAGTACGTGTAACACTTGGGTAGCGTTTGAGCTCATCAAGTGTAAGTACAATAGACTTTTCAACTAAACCATGAATCATTAAACGGAACTCATTTGGATCTACATGTGCAACACCACCGTGTGAACGTGAGAAAAAGAGACCATTTGGAGTAATGATTCCCATCGACTCATGAATTGGAGTTACAGCAATTGATGCTTGATAGTTTCCAGAAGCAAGAAGTTTCGTATTTCTTCTTGTTACATTATGTTCGTAGGCAGATGGAATTCCATAACGATTTTTTGTTACTGGGTCTCCCCATTTTTGTCCCCATGGTACATGGTGCATGATAGCTGGATCATCTGCTCTGGCATTAGACGATATTAAAGATGTTCCAGCAAGCGCAGTTACAGATAGTGCAGCTGTTTTTCTGAAAAAATCTCTTTTATTAACATCAATCTGATCATTAGATTTTTTATTATCCACATTGTCTCCTTTGATAGATTATACTTTTATATTTTATTTAACATTGACTTTGACTTTAGAAAATACAAAGTTTTTTACGCTCAAATTATGCCATTTTATACTTAATTATAAATATAGCTAAGAGAGTATTATACTAAAATGTAAGATAACAATGTTATATCAGTAGGGAGGGAAGATCAATTGGTTACTTATTGAAACATATACGAGAGAGAGTTAGGAATTAATTTAATTCTTAATAATTCCTAAAATCAAATATGTGCTGTTTTTCTTATCTTCGTAAAAGGGAATAGTGTAGTCTTCGTGTTTAATGTCTTTTACATTTTCATTATTAAAGTAGATTGATTTTTTGTATTTATTTGCTTTTGTCGGTATGTTGACGATAATAGTATCAAGATAAGTTTTAAATTTTTTACTAGCATCGTAATCTTCTTTAGAGAAATCTTCTAGTAATTCTTTAAGTTTAGTTTCATAGATTTGTGTGCAAAGAATTTTCAATGCTTGGCCTTTTTTTGAAGCCAAGCAGAAGACTCTTTCATACTAGAAAAATAATCTTTAAATGATTTTTTTTCGTTAAGATAGAGCTCAAGCTCTTTTTGCATTTTTTTCTGCATATCGGTATTTAGCTTTTTGCTCTCCATGTGTTTTTACTCTTTAGTGTTTATAGTTCCATATAGGGCATTTTGTTCAGCAGAAAAAGATTTGATATCATCTATAGCATCTTCATAAATAGTTACTTTAGCCTCGTTGCTATCTTCTTCTTCAGCTGCAGCCACAGCATCATTTAGCCACTCTTCCATAGTATGTGCTTTAAATGGCATACCATGATTATATGTGATTTCACCACCTAGTTTCCCTTGAAAAAGGGTTACTCCCGTTGCACAGAGTAAGAGAAGAGTGGCAAGAACTTCAATTGTAAAGTTTTTCATTTTGCAACCAAGCATTTTAAGTAGTGCTATGGCTCCCATCGCTATTGCAAGATAAAGACCAAGGTTTTTGTGCTGAACAAGAGTTGCTTTACCATCTGCACTTAAATAATCATATATCGCTGGCCCAGCATCTGAACCTGTATACCAAACACCAACCATAGCTAAAGCTGCAAACAAGAAAAGACGTGATGATATTTTTGACATACCTTCAGTTTTTGTAAACATATATATAAGCCCAAAAACTAGGGCAACTATTGGTAGTGCTATTGCAAAGTGTGCTGTAGCTGGATGTATCATGTGTGTCTCCTGTAAATTTTATCTATCCTAAGAATTATGATTATAATAATTTATTATTTAAAACAAGCTTCTATTTTTTATCTATAGCATCTTTTGCAGTTTTTATTGCACTTCCTAGTGCTATTTTTGCAACTCCCCAAGCTTCTATCCCCATGCGTTTTGCTTCCTGTGCTCTTGGTGACTTCATTGCCGAATCTGCCTTTCTGACTGCAGTTCTTGCAAATTCTGAGAACCTCTCTTTCATTGCATCTGCAGTCTCCTTAGAGATGTGAACTAGCTCTTCAAGATCATAACGCATTTCCTTGTTGATATCTAGGAGAAGTTCTCTTGTGGCTTGTGAGCTCTCTGAGGCTTGTGTTGTAATAACTTGAGAAAAGAGCGTGTCTGTTTGATTAAGATCTTCTATAATAGTATCATAATCTTCAATGAGAATATGCTTTGCTTCTACTGGCATATATGCTAAACGCTGTTTAAATCTATCTATGGAGCGTACAAGTCCTGAGCGCATACCCTTCAGTGTGGCAGAGAGAATCTCCTCTGCTTTTGTTGGTGTAGCTTCTGCAACATCAATAGCAGCTATTAAGATAGTAGAGAGTATTTTTCTAATTCTTATTGTGTTGAGTGAGCCCTCTTTAATAGACTCAAAAGTTATATCTTTAATGACTTCAATAATGGAATCACCAATATCATTATCTTTCTCTTTTTCTAGAGCTGTAATAATAGCTGACTCAACCATTTCGCTAAGTATTTCATAGAGGTCGATAGACTGAAGTTTGACTTGGTGTAGTTTGGAGAGTGCAAGTTCAGAGGATAACTCTTGCTCCATTATGTCAAAAATCTCATATTTTTTGTTTTGAAGTTCATCAGATTTTCTCTCAATAGAGCGTTCTATAGCATCTTTTTGAGCTAAGAGCATCTCTAAATCACTTTTGAGCATGGATGTTTCAATGTCTATGACTGCAGTTGTAACTGTTTTCATATCTGCCAAAGAGAGTTCATTGCTATTGATTGCTTCATCTCTAAAGAGGGTAGCTACTCTTTTTTGAAGTGTTTTTAATCTTTTATTGTAAATATTGCTGATATTGTCATTAAATTGTCCGTCACTCATTATGTCTCTCCTTTAGAGTACCATTTTTATATCTTGATGCTTTTTAAGAGCTTCAAAGATAAAGGTTCTGTCATCTTCATTATGCACAAGTAGGTCAAGATTCATACTTGTGTATTTGCCTGTTTTTGATTTGTTTGAGGGTGAGAGTTTGTGCTCTCTCTCTTGGATAACATCATGAATTGCTTTTTGAAGTGCTGCTTTTTCACTTGCAATCACTTTGTAGCACCAGTTGCATGGATACTCTAAGGCAAGTTTCTTTTCGCTATCGTTGATAATTTCCATTTTTTCCTCCTGATTTTTCTTCTAGTTGTATATTTTTGATAACCATACTTTTATCAATTGCTTTTACCATGTCATATATAGTAAGTAGTCCTATGCTTACACCAGTGAGTGCTTCCATCTCTACACCTGTTTGACCTGTCAGTTTTGCTGTTACTTGAAGTTTAAAACCTGGAAGTTCTGGAAGTTCTTCTACATTACAGTTAATTCCACTCAGGTTGAGTGGATGGCACATTGGAATGAGTGTACTTGTCTGTTTTACACCCATAATAGCTGCGATAACCGCAGTTTGCAATACAGGACCTTTTTTATTGTTGTTGCCTACTACATTGTTATAAGCCTCTTGTGACATCTCTATGATGCCACTTGCAATGGCAATTCTAGTTGTGGAGTTTTTGTCGCTTACATCAACCATTTTTGGTCTCTGGTTTTCGTCTAAATGTGTGAGTGTCATACTTTCTCTTTGCTATTGTATTGGCAATATTATAGCAAAGAGGTGTTAACTTTCAACTAAGAGAAGAGCTTCTTTATACTCATGTGGATGATTGAGATTTAAGAAGAGGCGTTCATCCTCAAAATGAACATAATGAGTTTTTGAATTTTTAAGCAAATATCTAAGTTTATGAGAGTTTTTTTTCTGCATATTCAAGAAAGAATCTAGCAGAGAACGATGATAAATACCACACATAGGTTCTACTCCTCTCGGTGTTTGAGCTACCGTTGCATCTTTATCATCTTTGTCTGCGTTTAGAAGTTTTTGTATCTCATTTTCACCCACAAAAGGTGCATCGACACTTAGGACAAATATTTTTTCTGTTTTAAGTGTTTCAAATGCTGAAATAAAACCACTTGTCGGAGCATAAAGAGTTTCATCTTCTAGATTGTCAACTATAAAGTTTGCATGAAAGTGAAATTTATTTTGAAATTTTGTAGAGATGTAAACATCTTTAAATATTTTGGAGAGTCTTGAGTATTGGTACTCAGTGAGTGTAGAAAATCCAGCAAATGGTAGAAGTGTCTTGTCTTCTCCCATTCTACTGCTTTTACCACCTGCAAAGATGACACAAGGTATATTGAGCATTTAGTCTCTAGTGAGTTCAGCTTCTATACGTCTGTTTTGTGCACGACCCTCAGCAGTAGTATTGTCTGCGATTGGAGAAGCTTCACCTGCACCTAACGCAGAGAGTTGTTTTGAATCTACACCTTTTAAAACTAAGATCTGCAACAACAGCATTAGCTCTTTGCTCAGAGAGTTTTTGATTGTAGGCTTCATCTCCTTGGTTGTCAGTGTGTCCTATAATCTTTGCACTATAGTTAATATTATTCATTAAGAATTTTGCATATCCATTCAGAAAAGCTTGGGATTCATCTTTAATAGAAGCTGAGTTATTTTCAAATTTGATGTGCAAGTTCACTTTTAGGGGACAACCATCACTATTTACAGCTTCTCCAACTAGAGTATTTGGACATTTGTCTTGTGTATTTAAAACGCCATCTTTGTCTGTATCGTTATCAACTTTGCATCCACTTGCATCTACTTCTGTACCTGCAGGTGTGTTTGGACAGTTGTCATTTGCATCAATAATGCCATCCTCATCACTATCTAGGTCACATCCATTCGCATCAACGGCAACTCCACTTAGAGTCTCAAGACATTTGTCTTGTGAGTTTAAAACGCCGTCTTTATCATCATCACCATCAACTACGGCCGCAGCAACAACAACAGGAGCTGTCACAGCAGCTACTGGAGCAGCTTTTTGAGCTTTTTCACCAAACGCATATGTTAAACCAACCATTGTTACGAGGTTACTATCTGCATAGCCTGCATTGTTTGTGTTGAGTTTTGCCATATAAATAGCTTCTAGTTTAAGTGCTAATTGCTCAGTAAAAGGGACTTTTACACCTGCACCAGCATCAGCAAAAATACCACTTTCGTTTTGAGCTCTTTCACTACGTACTTCCTCATAGCCAAGACCAAGTTTAGCAAATGGTGTTACCATCTCCATTGCATCAAAAGTATAAACACCATTAAGTGCACCGCGAAGAATTTTTGTCTCTCCTCCAGTTTTATAATCTACACCATGAGAGTATAAAAGAGAGAGCTCAGGAGCGATTACTGAGTCCTCTATGTTTGCTTGTGCTTCAAGACCAAAAACTGGATAACCATCATCTTTGATGTTAAGGTTTCCCTCTGCAAAGTTATAACCTATCATTGGAGAGATTTCATACTTGTAATCTTGCGCAACAGCGAATGTTGCAGCTATTAAAGCCGGTATAAGTAGTAGTTTTCTCATTATCTTCCTTTTTGTATGAAATGATATTTTATCTTGGGTCCGTGATGTAGCCAGTAATTGCTGAAATTGCTGCAACAGCTGAGTTTGCTAAGTAAACTTTAGAACTTCTACTTCCCATACGTCCTACAAAGTTTCTGTTTGTCGTTGAAACTGCAACTTCATCATCTCCAAGAATTCCCATGTATCCACCAAGACAAGCACCACAAGTTGGGTTTGAGACCACACCACCTGCATCGATGATGATATCCATATATCCAAGCTTATATGCTTCTTTGAGGATTTTTTGAGTCCCTGGCGTTACGATAAGACGTACATCTTCATGCACTTTTTTGCCATCTAAAATCTCAGCAGCAGTTTTAAGATCACTCAAGCGCCCATTTGTACATGAACCTATAAATGCTTGATCAATTTTGATTTTATCAGCAACTGCTTTTGATACAGGATGACCATTTGATGGTAAAAATGGATAAGCAATAACAGGCTCAAGAGCCGCCACATCGATGTCAAGCACTAAACAATAAGTAGCATCTTCATCAGAGTAGTGAATACGAGGTTCGCGTGCTAGTGGTTTATCTGCTAAAAACTCAGCAGTTACATCATCATAAGCTACGATTCCATTTTTTGCACCTGCTTCAATCGCCATGTTACACATAGAAAATCTATCGTCCATTGTTAAATGAGGAATAGTGGTACCAGTAAACTCTAAAGCTTTATAAAGTGCACCATCCACACCGATGAGACGAATAATTTCTAAGATAATATCTTTACCAGTCGTGTGCTTGTTTGGTTTTCCGCTTAGATTTACTTTGATAGTTTCAGGAACTTTAAACCAGTTTCCCCCAGTTATCATAGCAAACGCCAAGTCAGTTGAACCCATTCCGGTTGAGAATGCCCCAAGTGCTCCATGAGTACAAGTGTGTGAATCTGCACCGATGATAACATCACCAGGAACTACAAGACCTTTTTCTGGTAAAAGTGCATGCTCGATTCCCATGTCTTTTTCATCAAAGAAGTTTTTCATACCGTGTTTTTTTGCAAAGTCACGAGAGATTTTTGCTTGATTTGCTGAAGCAATATCTTTAGCCGGGATAAAATGGTCCAAAACAATAGAAAATCCATCTGGATTTGCTAGTTTTGTTGCTCCACTTAGATTAAACGCAGAGATAGAGATAGGAGTTGTAATATCATTTCCGATAACCATATCGATGTCGCAGCGGATAATTTCGCCTGCACGAACTTCATGACCTACATGTTGTGAAAATATTTTTTCTGTAATAGTTTGACCCATAATCTAAACCTTTTTTTGTAAATAGTGGCGCGATTATATCATAAGAGATTTAAAGAAAATAACATTCTCTTTATTTAGATACTATGCTTGGTATTTAATAGCTTTTTTTGTAAACTCAACTGAACAGAAGAACATCGCCATAAAAATAGGGTTAAAAGTTACATTCTCATCTTCTAGTGTTTCAAATACTTTAAAGTTAAATCCAGCACCATCATTTGGGTTTTGTGGTGTTACTACAAACTCTATAGGTGCTAATGTTCTCACCATGTTTAAAATGTTTTTCTTTCTTTTTTGGTTCTCTGTATTTAAGATGTTGAAGTCTGGATCTTCAGAGCTTTTATGCTCATCTAAAATAGACTGAATCAAATCAACCTTATCTTTAAAGACCACTTTATTCCATTTGATGATAGTGTTATTTGAAGCGACTTGAGAGTTTTTCTCAGCAAGAGGATGAGGTTTTTTGGACTTCATAGCTTCAATGAGAGCTAAAAGAGGGTTGACTCCGCCAATGTTTTCAGCGGCCTTAACCATAAAGAGATGTATGAGAGCTTTTGTATCACTTGTTTGTTTGTTAAAATTGCACATGATTGTTTTTCCTTAGTAGTATGCAATTATATCATTATTCTACTCTGTTTTAATTCTTAAGCCAAAAGTGCCATCAGTTACCCTTAAGCTTATCGTAATAACAAAGCTATTATCATGTCAAAACTAAAAGAGGACAAAAATTGTCTGATTTAAAAAGAGTGAGAATCATTCTTAATAAAAGAGGTATAAAATGCAAGTATATTTAGATAACAACGCTACGACAATGTGCGACCCACAAGTAGTTGAAGCAATGCTACCATACTTTAGCGAGCAGTATGGTAATCCAAACTCGTTACATAAATTTGGTTCATCAATTCACCCAGCGATTATGAATGCAATAAATCAAACTTACACTGCTATAAACGCAGCAGATAGTGATGATATCGTATTTACTTCAGGTGCAACTGAATCAAACAACTGGGTAATTCAATCTATTTGGGTAGATCAAATCCTAAATGGTGACAAAAACCATATCGTGACAACAGAAGTTGAGCATCCAGCAGTTTTAGCAACATGTAAATTTTTAGAAGATCAAGGTGTAAAAGTTACATATCTTCCTGTAAATCATGAGGGTGTAGTTGAAGCACATACAGTTAAAAGTTTTATTACTGAGAAAACTGCACTTGTTTCAATCATGTGGGCTTCAAACGAAACGGGTATGATTAACCCTATTAAAGAGATAGGTGAGATTTGTAAAGAAAAAGGTGTTCGTTTTCACACAGATGGCGTTCAAGCTATTGGAAAGATTCCAGTTGATTTACAAGATGTGCACGTAGACTTTATGTCTTTTTCAGCACACAAATTTCACGGACCTAAAGGGATTGGTGGTCTTTACATAAAAGACTCTCAAGCTCTCTCTCCACTTCTTCATGGTGGATCACAAATGGGTGGACGTCGTTCAGGTACTCTCAATGTTCCTTACATCATCGGTATGGGAAAAGCTCTTGAGCTTGCTACACAAAACATCCAAGCAACAATGGCTTCTATCCGTGCAAAACGCGACCGTTTAGAAGATGCACTTTTAGAGCTTAGCGATACTTTTGTAGTTGGTAATAGAAATAACCGTACTCCAAACACTATTTTAATATCTATAAAAGGTGTTGAGGGTGAGGGTATGCTTTGGGACTTAAACAATGGTCAGATTGGAGCATCAACAGGAAGTGCTTGTGCTTCAGAAGATTTAGAAGCAAATACTGTTATGCTTGCAATTGGTGCTGATAATGAGCTTGCTCATACAGGTATAAGACTTTCACTCTCGCGTTTTACAACAGATGCTGAGATTGATTATGTTATCTCACACTTTAAAGGCGCTGTTACAAGACTGAGAAGTATCTCAAGTTCTTTCGCAATACAAAAACCAACGAAAGGTGGAGAGGTTCAAGAATGCGAACTACACCATCATTAACTCGTTAATGATGGCGCCCACTTATTGATTAGTCCGTAAAAGGAACAAAGTCCCTTTTACTCGCTGGCGCCGCTGAGGCGACTGAAGCTTGACTCATTTAAGAGTCAAAAATTTAAATATTATTAGAATAGAGTTAAAACATTAAGGAAGCACTATCTAAAACACCTAGGTGTTTGAGCTTAACGCTGAGTTAAACCAAGTGTTAGCGTAGATGACGGGACTTGTTCCGACATCGTAATAAAAAAGATAGAGGTTTCCTTAAATTTTATAAAATAAAATTAAAGGAAGAATATTATGGCAAAAGCAGATATGATGGGAGCATCTTTATGGGATGCATACTCAAATAAAGTTACAACATTAATGAATAACCCTCAACACCAAGGAGAAATCTTTGAAGCAGACGCTGAGGGACGTGGTAACAAGCTAATTGTTGCTGATTTTGGTGCAGAGTCTTGTGGTGATGCAGTACGTTTATACTGGGAGATTGATCCTAAAAACGACACAATTATAAACTCAAAGTTTAAATCTTTTGGTTGTGGTACAGCTATCGCATCTTCAGATGTTATGACTGAACTTTGTATTGGTAAAACAGTTGGAGAAGCTGTAAAAATTACAAACATTGATGTTGAGCTTGCTCTTCGTGACACGCCGGATGTTCCAGCTGTTCCACCTCAAAAAATGCACTGTTCAGTTATGGCTTATGATGTTATCAAAAAAGCTGCTGGACTTTACATGGGTGTTGATGCTGAGAGTTTTGAAACTGAAATCATCGTTTGTGAGTGTGCTCGTGTTTCCATGGGAACGCTTGTAGAAGTTATCAAGCTTAATAACCTTACAACAGTTGAGCAAATTACAGACTACACAAAAGCTGGTGGATTTTGTAAGTCTTGTATTAAGCCTGGTGGACACGAAGCTATGGATCACTACTTAGTAGATATCTTAGCGGACACTCGTCAAGAGATGGAACAAGAGAAAATGAAAGCTGCTGCTGATGCAAAAGCTGCTGGTGGCGGTAAGTTTGAAGATATGACTCTTGTGCAACAAATCAAAGCTATTGATGCAATTATTGATGAAAATGTTCGCCAATTCCTTGTTATGGATGGTGGAGATATGGAAATTATTGATATCAAGAAAAATGATGAGCACTTTGATGTTTACATCAGATATCTTGGTGCTTGTGACGGTTGTGCTTCAAGCTCAACAGGAACTCTTTATGCGATTGAGTCAAC